>Ga0315286_10004432_pt1 | contig 13475 bp, 12 predicted proteins | sample YL17G10_0_MG_FD_205038 | JGI IMG/M metagenome (GOLD analysis project Ga0315286, IMG submission 205038) | Sediment microbial communities from Yellowstone Lake, YNP, Wyoming, USA - YL17G10_0 | ecosystem: Environmental > Aquatic > Freshwater > Lake > Sediment | place: USA: Wyoming | collected... | reverse complement strand
ACGACCGGTAAGTATCTGATAGCCGTATTCAAGGACACGAAGCTGCTCAAGCTGCTCGATTAGCTCTAATTTGCCGGCCGGAAGCCTTGTTATATTCAAAAGAAAATCCTTTGTATAGGCATAAATGCCAAGATGCCTGTGATAATCGTTTATATTCCCGACAGGGCCGTTGGTTCTGCAATAAGGGATTACAGAACGCGAAAAATACTTTGCAAATCTGTCTTTGCCGATGACTACCTTGACGATGTTTGGATTTGCAATTTGCTCTTTGTTTTCAAATTTTGCCACGAGCGTAGCCATTTTTGTCTGCGGATTGCCAATCATCAGTTGCGCAAGCAAATCTATATTTGCCGGCTCAATTTCGGGTTCATCGGCCTGGACATTTATAACGACGTCGGCATCTGTTTTTTCAACTGCTTCTGCGATGCGGTCTGTGCCGCTTTTATGCGTCGAGGCAGTCATAACGCAGTCGGCGTCGAAACTTCTGCAGGCATCAAGAACAATTTGGCTGTCCGTTGCGATAACAACCTTTTCGATAAGTTTCGCCTTGCGGACTTGTTCCCACGTGTGCTGAATGAGATATTTGCCCGTATCTTTGGCGAGAACTTTTCCGGGAAATCTTGCTGATTCGTAGCGGGCAGGTATAACAGCTATGATTTTCACAAATTTTCCGCAGCGATTTTAAGATTTTTTATATTTAAACTTCAAAACCACTGCCCGCTCATAATATGGCCGAGGCGGATGTTTGTCAACCCCGCACCTTCTTTATATTCTAATTTTTAAATATTTTAGAAGGTGCGGGGTCAACAACGGGCATAAAAAAACCGGGTGAAAATGTGCCCGGTTTTGTATTTTTTGTGAGAATTAAATTCTTCTTAGTATCTGGTTGCAAATTTTGCCGACCTTGCCGCCTTTCGCTTTCTTCGTCGGTTCTTCTCAGACGGCTTTTCATAATAACTGACGCGCTTCATATCGCGGATAACGCCTTCTTTTTCACACATCTTCTTGAAGCGCTTGACCATCTGTTCGACAGACTCGCCAAGACGGGCTTTGACCTTAATCATAGAAAAACAACACCTTTCACTGCAAAAACACGATTATATCAAAAAACAAAGACCCAAATGATATGGCTTTGACGGCTTTTTTCAAGTTAAAAATTGAACAAATATCCCTTATTTTTGGCACTGCCGCCAAAATCGAGATATTTTACGGCCTTGAGCAGCCTGGCAGTTACCTTATCAATATCGTCAATAGAACTGATTTTTGCAAGTTTTCTTTTTTCCAGTATTGTCTTAACTGCTTTGGGGCCGAGACCGGGGACCCGCAAAAGCCTGTATCGTGTTGCTGTGTTTACAGTTACAGGAAAAAATTCGGGATGATTTTTGGCCCAGGCTTCTTTAGGGTCGGTTTCAAGTGATAGGCGACCTGAACTGTCGTATAATATATCGGATTGATTGAATCCGTATTTGCGGAGCAGGAAATCCACCTGGTAAAGCCTGTGTTCTCGCATAAAGGACTGCGGGGGGTTGGTACTTTCGTTAAGCTCATCCGAATTGGACCGCTGATAGGCTGAGAAGTAAGCTCTGCTGAGACCGACTCTTTCGTAGAGAGCCGCTGTGTAATCAACTATGTGGCGGTCAGTTTCGCCGGCGGCGCCAACGATAAATTGTGTTGTCTGTTTTACCTTTCGTCTGCTGGCAGCAGTAAGTCTGCTTATTAGTTTTATAGGTTCGACGATATCCCGCAAAAAATCTTTTTTGCTCGACAATTTTTCGAGAAATTCTTTTCCCGGCGTTTCGATATTCAGTGAAACGGCATCGGCAACTGAAACTGCTTTTTCTATCGCGGCCGGGCTTGAGCCGGGCAGAACTTTCAGGTGAATATAACCCCTGAAACCATACTTTTTGCGAAGGACCCGGGCAGGAGCAATCAGCTTTTCCATCGCTGCATCGGCTGAGCCGATTACACCGCTGGAGAGAAACAGGCCGAAAACCTCGCCTCTGTTGTAATAATCCATGAAAGTTCTGACAAGTTCATCACAATTGAGTGTACAGCGTGGGACATCGGCATTTTGCCGGAGAGGGCAGTATTTGCAATCACTTGAACAGACATTTGAAATAAGCGTTTTAAATAACACAGTAGTGCCGCCATTGGGCAGGGCCACAGGATATATCCATCTGCCGTTACTTCCCCGCGTCCGGTGGCCTGATTTATCTGTGCCGCAGGCGCAGGCAAGGTCATACTGCGAATCATGGCTCAAAAGCTGAAGTTTTGTGAAGGTATCTGGTTTTGAGACGGCAAGCATAAATTGAATATAAATTATAAAATCAATTTGACAAGCGGTAACAGCAAAAATTCGAAGCAAAATCTGTTTTTGAAGGTCCGATAATAATTATTGCAGAGCTTATTTTTGTTATTTCTGCACAGAAAAATACTGTTTTCTTGTTCTAACCTTCATTTATGCCGATTTCCATAGATACAGTCGAGAGAACCACTTCCAAGTGGAATTCATGAATTGAGTTTAGTGATTAAAGGGAATTAAAATGATACAGAAGTTGTGGGGCGATGAAAATATATACAGAACGCTACTTGATAACCTGCCTCAGAACATATTTCTTAAAGATAGAAACTCTGTTTACCTTTCCTGCAATGAGAATTACGCCAGGGCTTTAAAGATTAAGACCGAGGAAATCGCTGGAAAAACAGACTACGAATTTTACCCGAAGGAATTAGCTGAAAAATATAGAGCTGACGACAAAAGAATTGTGGAATCCGGAAAAGTGGAAGAAATCGAAGAGAAATATATTCAGGAAGGAAAGGAATTTATTGTCAAAACAGTCAAGACACCTATCAAAGATGAGCAAGGAAGCGTCATAGGAATATTAGGCATTTTCTGGGACATCACCGAACGCAAAAAGGCCGAGGGAAAACGCTTGGATGCTCTGGAGATGAGGGAAAAGATTACCGAAGGACTGAATGAAGGGATACTTTTAATTGACCGGAACTTTAAGATACTCTGGGCAAACAGAAAGCAAAAAGAGCAGTCTGGCCAGATTGTAGGTGAGTATTGTTACCGCGCCACCCACAGGATGGATATTCCCTGCCAGTCGCCACACGATATATGCCCTGTCGTTGAGGTGCTAAAGACGGGAAAACCAGTTACTGTGACCCATACGCATTTTGACAGGCAGGGAAACGAGGTTTTTGTGGAAGTCACCGCTTGTCCCGTCAGAGATAAAACAGGAGAGATTACGCAGTTTGTCCACGTAACCAGGGATATCACTGAGCGCAGGCGGGCGGAAGATGAACTTAAGAAAATGCTGCAATGGCAGCAGGGCGCCAACATTCTCCAGCAGTCGCTTCTTACACAGGCTTCGCTTGATGAAAAACTCAAAACTATAACCGACAGCATTGTTCGTCTTTTTGACGCCGATTTCTGCCGAATCTGGCTGATACGGCCGGGGGATATGTGCGAAAGCTGTATCCATAGCGAAGTGAAGGAAGGGCCGCATACCTGCCGTTACCGCGACAAGTGTCTGCATCTGATGGCCAGTTCCGGCCGCTATACCCACATAGACGGCAAAACTCATCGTCGCGTTCCATTCGGTTGTTACAAAATCGGGCTTGTCGCCTCAGGCGTGAACCACAAATTCCTTACAAACGATGCGCAGAACGACCCGCGAGTTCACAACAACGAATGGGCGCGGGAACTGGGACTTATATCGTTTGCGGGATACCAGCTCAAAGTTATGGGCGGAGAAACGTTAGGCGTTTTGGCCCTGTTTGCCAAACATCCTATACTGCCTGCTGAAGATGCAATATTAGATGGACTCAGCAATGCTGTAGCTTTTGTCGTTCAACAATCGGTTGCGGATAATGCGCTGCGGCAGTCGAAAGCCGAATTGGAGCAGGTCAACGAACAACTGGCGCAGACCGTAGATAAGCTCAGCGAAACCAACCAGGAGCTGAAGAATTTTGTTTATATAGCATCGCACGACATAAGAGAACCGCTGCGAAAAGTCACGGCTTTCGGCGCTATACTCGAAAAATCACTCAAGGATAAAGTCTCCGACGATGACAGGGAAAATCTGCACTTTATGATAGACGGCGCGGGCCGTATGACAAAGATGATTGAAGGTCTGCTTACATATTCAAAAATCAGTACGCAAGCCCAGCCTCATCAGGCGGTTGACCTCAATGAAATAGTCAAACAACTGCAGCAGTTCGAACTTGCCGTGCTGCTCGAAGAAAAACAGGTAACTATCGAAGCACAGTCGCTGCTCACCGTTGAAGCTGACCCTGTCCAGATACGACAGCTTATGCAGAACCTCATCGCCAACGGAATCAAGTACCAGAAGAAGGGAAATATACCTTACATAACCATAACCACAAAGCCCGCCGCTGACGGAATGGTCAGGATTGAGGTTAAAGACAACGGCATAGGTATCGCTCCTGAGTATCAGCAGTCTATTTTTACGATGTTCAGTCGCCTTCACAGCAGAAGTGAGTATGAAGGCACAGGCATCGGCCTTGCTATTTGCAAGAAAATCGTGGAGCGGCACGGCGGAAAAGTCGGCGTCGAATCAGAGCCTGATAAAGGTTCTACCTTCTGGTTCACAATGCCGGCCGCGGAAAAGACGGCGGTTGCTGCAGCAGAAATGAAAAGTAGTGTTTGAATAATATACTCTCAAAGAGGTCCTATAATAGAAACGCGTAAAAGTCAGACTGGATTTGCTGTGCGGCACCGGCCAGTTTATTAGACATCTATGATAAATATTCAGTCGGAGATGAAATTTTACGATTTGAGTAATAATCTGAGTCCCGAAAGGGTCATATTCTGGCGAAACAGAACCGATAACGGATGGACTGAATCTCACAGCCAATATGAGGTGATTTGAGCAAAAGGGAGCTGATATGGAAAACGATGAAAAACAAGTGTGTGTACTCCTGATAGAGGATGACCCGGGAGACCAGAAGCTGATTAAAATGGCTCTTATGAATCAGGATTGCGTGATTAATCTGATGGTTGCTTCCAGCGGCGAGGCCGCAATGGATTATCTCCGAATGAGCACAGATGATGTTGCAGGGTATCCAAGGCCGAATCTTATATTGCTCGACTTGAATATGCCGGGAATGGGCGGCAAGGAATTCTTAAGAAAAGTCAAGGCTGATGAGGACCTGTGCTCTATTCCGGTTGTTGTTTTAACAACCTCCGATTCGGAAACCGACATACGGGAATGCTATGCGTTACACGCTGCAGGTTACATTCAGAAAGCCGCTATGCCGGAAGAGTTCAGAAATGTGCTGAAAAGATTGACTCGTTACTGGTTCTCAGTTTCAGCTCTGCTAAAAGGGTAAATGTTACGAAGTTTTGTAATCAATGATGTTAGGAGTTGAAAATGGACATCTATAAAACGGTGGTGATAATGCTGGTAGAGGATGACCTGGGCGACCAAAAGCTCATAAGAATGTCGCTTAGAGAACAGCGAATAGCCAACACACCTATAGTTGCCGGCAGCGCCGAAGAAGCAATTGACTATCTGGTGAAGAACAAAAAATCCGAAATTGCGCCGATGCCGGATTTAATTCTGCTCGATTTGAATATGCCCGGTATGGGAGGCAAGGAATTCTTAAGGTGGATAAAATCCGACCCGGACCTCGAAGCAATACCGGTTGTCATTCTCACTACAAGCGATTCTGATAAAGATATACTCGAAAGCTTCAAACTTCAGGCCGCCGGATATATCAATAAACCGGTAAGCCTTGGCGATTTTCAGGAAGTTATGCAAACCTTAACAGATTACTGGTTTAACATTTGCAGGCATATAAACTATGAGGCAGACAGACAAGTTAGTAAATGTTCTAATAGTTGATGATGATGAGCTTGACAGGAGGCTTGTAAAACTTGTTCTGGCAAAGGCGGCGAATCTTATAAGATTCAACGTTAAATCCGCACAGACAATCACAGAGGCTCTTGAGAAGCTCGTCAAAGACAATTTTAACATTATTCTGCTCGACCTTAATCTGCCCGACAGCAGGGGAACGGAGAGTGTGCAGAAAATTTTTAACACTGCTCCGGATGTTCCTATCGTTGTACTTACAGGACTTGATGACGAAAATGCGGGACTTGAGGCTATACGCAGCGGTGCTGAGGATTATCTGGTAAAAGGAGACGGCCTTGAATACACGCTTATCAGAACTATAAGGTATGCCATCGAAAGAAAAAGAGCCAAGACCAGCCTTATTAAGGCAAAACAGGAACTTGAGCAGATAAACACAAAACTTGTCGAGGCAACTGCCAAAGCAAACGAGCTGGCTGCCGAAGCTGAAAAGGCTAACACTGCAAAAAGCCAGTTTTTGGCCAATATGAGCCATGAAATAAGAACGCCGATGAACGCTATCATCGGCTTCAGCGAGGTGCTCGAAGAAGAGTTGTTGGCAGGGCAGCAAAAAGAATACGTAAAAATGATTCTCGACAGCAGCAGGCATCTGCTGGAACTGATTAACGATATTCTTGATTTTTCAAAGATTGAAGCGGGCCGAATGAAGGTTGAAAACGTTGAATGTGATATCAGGGCGCTGCTTGGAAATATCGAATCTTTGATGAATCCTTCGGCAAGACAGAAGCAGCTCGAGTTTAAAATAAGTTGCGATGAGAATGTTCCGGCTGCGATAGCAACGGACCCCGCAAAGCTGCGACAGTGCGTTATTAACCTTGTGAGCAATGCCATAAAATTTACAGAACAGGGATATGTAAAACTCGTTGCTCGGCAAATAACAAAGGATAACAAGCCGTTTGTAGAGTTTGGGATTACTGATACCGGCATTGGAATACCGGCAGACAAGCTGGGCATACTTTTCGTATTATTCACGCAGGCTGATGGAAGTATGACGCGAAAATACGGCGGTACCGGATTGGGTCTGGCAATAACAAGACAACTTGCCAACCTGATAGGAGGAGATATAAGCGTCGAGAGCGAGGCGGGAAAAGGTTCAATTTTCAGGCTTTCCATACCGGCAAACACAACAACCGGCAATCAGCAGCATGAGCGTGAAAGTTCTGCGAACGAGCGTATAATCGAAGGGGAACATCAGGGCGGTCAAAACAATTCGCAACCTGAATTTTCAGGAAGGGTACTTGTCGCCGACGACAGCCCGACCAATCAGGTCCTGATAAAATTGCTGCTTGAAAAGCTCGGATTTGTCGTTACTGTCGCGCAGAACGGTCTGGAAGTAATCGAGGCAGTTAAAAATCAGCAATTTGAACTGATTTTCATGGATATGCAGATGCCGGAAATGAACGGCTACACCGCGACGAAAAGGCTGCGCAGCTTGGAAGTAAAAACTCCGATCATTGCAATGACTGCCAACATTGACGAAGAGGACAAGAACCAGTGCCTACAGGCCGGCTACGATGATTACGTCTCAAAACCTATCGACAGAGCCTATCTTGTCAAGGTCATAAGCAATCATCTTGGAGCAGCATCGACCAAATAAGAATGCCGAGAGCGGTCAAGCTGCTTAATTTCTCCCGCCATAAATGAATCTCATTCGGCCTACATTCGGAATAAGCGCTAATCCCGATGCGTTTACCCTGAAGCCGCTCGGCCAGTAAACAAAAAAGGCTTTGCCGACAAGATAATCGCGCGGCACTATGCCCATTCGGTATTGCCAGCCGTTATTGCCGATGCCCTCGATTGTCCAAAGGCGTGAATCGGCGCTGTCAGGACTGTTGTCGCCCATAACAAAGTATTCATTCTTTTCAAGAGCAAAGGGATTATTTTCGCCTGCGCGGTCCACAGGCTGACGTGAGTCCGGCCGCGTGTCGAGATAATGTATGTCCCGATATATGGCAACATGGCTGAGCGTCAGATTGCCCGAACCGAAAATCAAAGCCCTCGGCTCTATATCGCTGGTTCGCTGGCCGGCATCGTCTTTGCCTGCGCCGAGGTCGTAGGCAAGTTTTTCCCTGTCAATCTCGAAGATAAGTTGATGGTCGACATTTGCAAACCTGACGAAAAAAGCCCTGTCTGCTGCGGGCGGCGTTATTTCTTTGTGTGCAAGCTCAACTGTTTGCCCCAGCGCATCTACCTTTTCAATTATCATTTCGCCGGAAGAAGTCAGATAAGCCTTGTATAGCGATTTGTATTTTGTAAGGCCTATTCCCACTGTGCCGGAATCGGACTCAAAGCAGGCGTAATAATTCATCATCAGGTCGCTGCAGAAAGGTATATTATGGTAAAATCGCGGGTCGCCGTAGGCATAGACGGCCTGAAAATTGTTGCCCCTGTGCGTATCGTAAAATATAATATTGGTGCTGTCCGGAGGACTTTTAAGCGTAAACTCGGTCGGCCTTGCGGGTTCATACTTCCATTGTGAATCCTTGTCGTTTGTAAAGGGCTGGCGCCAGGGATGGTTGTTGAATCTGCCTTCCATCGGGTGTATCGGCTGATAATCGTTATTGTAAATGCACATCCACATCTCCTGCTGCACCTTTGCGGGCTTTCTGGCTAAAACGGCGTTGATGTATATATCGCCGTCGATGATTTCAACTGTTTCGCCGGGCTTTGCAATGAGCCTTTTTATGTAGTTTTCCTTTGGGTCAGTCGGATTTTTAAAAACTACTACGTCCCATCTTTTCGGTTCGATAAACTGATAGAGACATTTAAAGACAAGAATTCTGTCGCCTTTGGATATCGGAACGAGTGTATCTGGATTTTCATAATAGCCGCAGCTCGGACATCTCGGCGAAGGCATCAATTGATACAGGCCGGCGCTGTTGGGAGTCGTGTATCTTTTCTGTATATAAGGATTGAAATTATATTCGTAGCTGTAGCCGCACTCTGTGCAGCAGATTCTGAAGTGGTCGCCCATCAGCGTATCAGCCATGCTGCCGGTCGGTATCTGAAAGGCCTCGAGAACAAAGGCCCTGAATGTGAGCGCAAGTATAAGTGCCGTAATAATCCATTCGAACGTGTTGGCTATCGATTCTGCCGTCGTATGCCTTGTAGCTTTTGTTTCATCTAACATTTACAAATTCCTTAAAACTAACGACTAAAGACCAGCAACTAACAACTATTTTATGTTTACCGCATCAGCAAAGGTGTTGATAAGCTCCTCTGTTTCTTCCCAGCCGATACAGCCGTCGGTAACAGACAGGCCGTAGGTAAGATTTTCCGGTTTTGCAGGTTTTTGACTTCCTGTGACGATAAAACTTTCAAGCATTACGCCTATAATCAGGTTTGTATCGCTTTTTATCTGCCCGGCCACGTCAAAAAGTGCATTGCGCTGCAGACGCCAGTCTTTGTATGAATTGGCATGACTGCAGTCGATAATAATACCGTTGGGGATTCCTGCCTTTTTAAGCAGAACGCCTGCAAAAGCCACGTATTCTGCCGCGTAATTGGGGCTGTCCGTTCCTCCTCTCATAACCAGATGACAGAATTTATTGCCTCGTGTCTCGGCGATAATAACCTGTCCATCGCGGCTGATACCCATAAATGAATGGGGGCTTGCAGCAGCCTTTACAGCATCGACAGCGGAGGTAAGATTTCCATCGGTTGCGTTTTTAAAACCTATCGGCATAGACAGGCCGCTGGCCATTTGGCGGTGAATCTGGGATTCAGCCGTTCGTGCTCCGATTGCTGCCCACGAGATTAAATCGGCAATATACTGCGGCACAATCGGGTCGAGAAATTCGGTTGCGCAGGGCAGGCCGATTTTGCCTATTGCCAGCAGAATATCACGCGCGCGTGTAAGACCCTCTTCTATATCATACGAGCCGTCAAGATACGGGTCGTAAATTATTCCTTTCCAGCCGACGGTGGTTCGCGGCTTTTCAAAATACGCCCGCATTATAATTAAAAGTTTCTTTGCGAATTTGTCCTGAAGTTTTTTGAGCCTGCGGGCGTAATCAAACGAGGCTTCCTTATCGTGCAGTGAGCAGGGGCCTGTGATGACAATACGTCTTTTGTCCTTATTTGTCAAAATTGCCTGTAGCACCCTGCGCGACTCGGCCACGATGTGTGCGGTCTCGTCTGTCAGCGGGTATTTTTCCTTAAGCTGCTCAGGCGTAATCAGCGGTTTAAACTGCACAATATTTAGATTGTCCGTAAGTTCCATATCTGGTTTGTTATTTTAACAATTTAAGCTGTTATTTGCAAAGGGTTTGTTTATGTGCCTGATTTATCGCCGTCTTTCAGCAGCAGCCAGATGAAAAACGGGCCGCCTAAAAGGGCGGTTATTACGCCGACAGGTATCTCGGCAGGGGCAATCAGCGTCCTTGCAACTGTATCGCAAAGCGCAAGAAAAGCTCCGCCGAACAGTACCGATGCCGGCGTCAAAATCTTGTGGTCGTGACCGACAAGCAGTCTGCATATATGCGGCGCCATCAAGCCTACAAAACCGATAGGGCCGCAGAAAGCGACAACAGCGGCAACCATAATCGACGTTGCGAAGAAAATGATTTTTCTCGTCCCTTTTACATCAACGCCCCGCGTAATTGCCATCTCGTCGCTGATACTCATCAAATTAAGTTTAAGACTTTGAAAATAAATAATAATCACTCCAGCCGAGGTAAAAATGAGCATTGAAATCGGCACCCGATAACCGGTTACGTCAATACTGCCCATCAGCCAGCGAATCACCATAAATGACTGGGTAAAGTCGCTTATATATTGCAGCAGCAGTATGAGGCTTGAGAAAAAGAAATTGACCGCGATACCTGCCAGCAGCATTGTGCCGGCAGAAAAGCCTTTTTTGATTTTTGTCAGTCCATAGACCAGGAGTATCGCAGCCAATGCTCCTGCAAATGAAAACAGTATCTCGCCGCAGTAAATCGGCATAGAAGCTGCGAATATGACGTATATCGCTGCGCCGAATGCGGCGCCGCCTGATATGCCGAGCGTGAAAGGTGCTGCCAGCGGATTTCTGAACATCGCCTGCAGAGCGACTCCGCAGCAGGCAAGGGCGGCTCCCGCCAAAAAAGCCGTGCAGACCCTCGGCAGACGCAGAGAGTAAAAAATCCTTGCCTCTGTTGTATCACTGGCAGTGTTCTTTAACACCGAAAAAGGTATTTTCGTCAGGCCTGCAAACGGCGTAACTGTCATAACCAGCAGGACAAATAGAACTATTAATATAAATGCAGTGTTTTTCTTCATTTTATGGTGAGCCTGTCGAATCCATCTACTATGTCCGGAACAATAATTTTCTGGCCGGTCTGCGGGTGGGCGACAAAATTAAATTTTTTCGAATAAATTTTTTCGAGCGTATCTTCATTCATTATTTCCTCAGGCGTGCCCTCAAAAACAATTTTACCTTCTTTAAGTGCTATAATTGTATCCGCATTTAACACGGCTGAGTTCAAATCGTGGGTTACGCAGACGATAGTTGTATTATTTGTTTTATTTATTTTTGCCAGAAGATTATGTATATCCCGCTGATGTTTGTAGTCAAGATATGTGGCAGGCTCATCAAGCAGGAAGATTTCGGCCTGCTGCGCAATTGCCGCAGCGATGCCGACCTGTTGTCTTTCTCCGCCGCTTAAGGTTGACAGAATCCTGTCTGCAAAACAGGCGGTCTGCGTCATTTCCATAGCCTGGTCTGCAATTTCTTCATCCTGCGGGTTTATAATTGAAAAAGGGCTCAGGTGCGGATACCGCGCCATCAGGACAAATTGTCGAACTGTAAAGGGTATATCCGCCGGCAGCCCCTGCGGCAGGTAGGTCAGAATTTTTGCAAGTTTTTTATGTGAATAGTTTTTTAGATTTTTATTCTTTACCTTTATTATGCCCTGATAATCGGTAATGATTCGGCTCATACAGCGAAGCAGGGTGGTTTTGCCTGCGCCGTTTGGACCGACAATAAAAAACCGCTGACCGGACGATACGGAAAAGCTTGTTTTCTCCAGAATCTGTTTTGTCTGAATGACAAAACCTAAATTTTCAATTTCAATTATTTTTTCGCTCATCTTCTTCGGTTTGAATGGGGGGATTAATTATCCCGGCGATTTTTTCAATTATATTTATAAATCTCGGCCCGGGTATTGACATATAGTCTTCTGAAAATACGTAAATTCTGTTGTTTTTTGCCGCGTCGATGTCGCTCAGATTTTGCCATTGTTTTTCGATAATTTTGCTCTCGATACTCGCATTTGCCGGCGGCAGTATATCAATAATAATCTGAGGATTCATCGAAATCATGGATTCGAAACTGACAGCCGGATTGGGTATGCTGCCGCTGTATGCGTTTTGCCCGCCTGCTAATTTAATCATCTCGCTGTAAAAGCCGTCGTTGCCGGCAATATAAATATTTTGCGGTTTTGCAGATGGGTCCTGTGAATAATCGTGTCCGATACATACAAGCACTTTCGGCGGGTTCTGTGTCTGATTCTGGCTTTCAATGGTATGGGTTTTATTCAAAATTTCATTAACAATCATCTGTGCCTGTTCGGCTTTGCCGCAGCGTTGGCCTATTGCCTGAATCGAATCAAGAATATCGCTGATAGTATCATGTTTTACTGCAAGGGTTTCTATCCCTAACGCCCTGAATTTGTTTTCAGATTCGAGCATATCATCAAAGACAATGACAAGGTCTGGTTTTGCTGCGACAATTGCTTCGTAATTTGGGTTCATCAGGCCGCCCATTCTCGGCAGGGTCTTTGCTGCCGGCGGCCAGTTACAGAACTGCGAAACGCCTCTCACCTTATCGCCCAGGCCGAGAGTAAAAAGTATCTCGGTAGTACTCGGAGCAAGAGAAATGATTCTGTTGTAGGACTTTGGTTGATAATTTTGTCTGACAGTCGGGAGCCGATTTTCTCTTAAGGCAAGAAATATTAAACAGAATGCAAGTGCGATTATCAGCAGAAGAATAAATATTTTTGCCTTTTGTTTCATCTTTTTGGTATTTGGTCGCTGGTATTTAGTCACAGATGTTTAACTTTTTAATCAAACACATTGTCATTTTACTGATTTGTTCAATATTTTTTAGCAGAGAGCCTTTTTCTATGTTTCCGATATACCCCAGTCTTGATGCAATAATGATTTGAGTTTTTGTTTCTGCACAACTTCCTAATGCTATATATAAAAACTGTTTATATTCTCGATTATGAAATCTCGCAAAACCTTCCGCGATATTAGATGGTATAGAAACCACTGCTCGTCTTAATTGACTGCTGAGACCATAAATCTCCTCTTTGAGAAATTTTTGGGTTACAGTGTAGATTTTTTCAACAAGAGATATTCCTTCGTTCCATATTTCCAAGTCTTCAAGCCTTCTTATTTTAGCATTAACACTCATGCCATATACCAAATACTAAATACCAAATACCAAACTGTCAGGAGATAAGTTTTATTTTTACAGCCGATTGTTGCGGGTAATTTTTAAGAAATTTAATCCAGTTGCTCAGGCCTTCACGGTAAATCTGGCCCGAATACAGAAAGCCGTCATTATGGTTGCCGAAGATTTCGAGAAATTCC
>Ga0315286_10004431_pt1 | contig 13475 bp, 10 predicted proteins | sample YL17G10_0_MG_FD_205038 | JGI IMG/M metagenome (GOLD analysis project Ga0315286, IMG submission 205038) | Sediment microbial communities from Yellowstone Lake, YNP, Wyoming, USA - YL17G10_0 | ecosystem: Environmental > Aquatic > Freshwater > Lake > Sediment | place: USA: Wyoming | collected... | reverse complement strand
GACTGCGGGCAGTCCAGGGAGCGAGCCCTGCGAACCGGGTTCTCCCATACCTGCCCCCCTGTGCACACACCACTCGGCCGTGCCTGCCGTGCCTGCGGGTAGTCCCGGCGAGCGAAGGGAGGGTAGGACCGGCCGTCGGTCGCAGCAAGAGGCAGGAAGCAAGCCAAGTGGGCCTGCTTGTCCCTATCGGTATGAGGAGATCGAGCACACGGCCGACCGGGCACTACGGGTGTGGGGCAAGCGGCTGCCCGACCTGTTCGTCGGCGCGGCGCGGGGGATGGCTCATCTCATGGCCGACTTGCCTGCCGTGCATGCACCTCGACGGCAAGAAGGGGGGAGTAGTGCCAGTCCCCTTAGCGAACCCCGTCGTTCAGTGCCGACGACCGAAGGGAGAGCGAGGCAGGAGCCGGCGGGCAGTCCAAGGAATGGCCTGGTCGCCACTCATTGGCGAGAGATCCGGTTGGATGGACTGGACCGCGAGACGATGCTGGTCAAGTGGTTGAATGAACTGCTGTACCTCACCGAAACCGAGGGGGTTTTGTTCGTAGAGTTCCAGATTCAATCGCTGACCGACACCAGCCTGGTGGCCCGGGCAGGCGGCGTGCCGGCGGAGGTGGCCAAGGCACAGATCAAGGCGGCTACGTTCCACGACCTGGAATTGCTTCAGGATGAGGCCGGGTGGTCTGCGACGCTCACGTTTGATGCCTAACACTCGAGGTTTGAGGGGGGAAGGTCGCCTGCCCTGCGTGCCCTGCCCGCCCTGGACTGCGGGTAGGCCAGGGAACCCCGAACGTCGAACGGTGTGTAGGAGGGGATGATGGTCAACAAGTCGGACTTGAGGCGGATTAGCGAATACGTTTGGGAGATCCCCAAGAGCTTTCGACCGGACATGAGGGTTCCGGCGCGTATCTATGCCAGTGAGCAACTGCTGGATCAGATCTTCCGCGATGCATCCCTGGAGCAATTGGTCAACACGGCGGCCCTGCCCGGCGTCGTCAAATGGGTGCTGGTCATGCCCGACGCTCATCAAGGCTATGGCCTCCCCATTGGCGGTGTCGTCGCCACCCGCTATCCCGACGGCGTGATCTCACCCGGGGCCGTGGGCTATGACATTAACTGCGGTGTGCGGCTTATGGCGTCCTCTCTCATCGCCGAGGAGGTAAAGGACGAGATCAGCGGCATGATCTCGGCGTTGTTCCGCAACATCCCCAGCGGGCTCGGTGCGGAGAACAAGGGCCGGGCTGTACCGGGTCGCGAGATGGACGAGGTTCTGGTCAAAGGCGCGGCCTGGGCAGTAAGGGCAGGTTTTGGGCGGCCTGAAGATCTGGAGCGACTGGAGGAGAGCGGTGCCATGCCGGGTGCCGACCCGGGCGCCGTGAGCGCCAGGGCCAAGCAGCGGGGCAGCTCACAATTGGGCACGCTGGGTTCTGGCAACCACTTTGTCGAGATCCAGGAGGTGACCGACATCTACGACGAAGAGGCGGCCCGCGCCTTTGGCCTGTTCGAGGGGCAGCTCACGGTAGAGATCCATTCTGGATCGCGAGGGCTCGGCCATCAGGTGTGTGACGACTATGTGAACAGCCTGCAAGCGGCTGTGCGCAAGTACAACATCCAGTTGCCCGACCGGCAGTTGGTCTGCGTCCCCCTTGACTCGCCCGAAGGCCGGAGCTACTTCGGCGCGATGGCATCGGCCGCCAATTTTGCCTGGGCCAACCGCCAGTGCATGGCCCATATCACCCGGCGGAGCTTCGAAGAGGTGCTCGCCGGCAAGGTGCGGGATTTCGACCTGTACACCGTCTACGACGTGGCGCACAACATCGCCAAGATCGAGGATCACGTGGTCGATGGCAAAAAGATCAAGTTGTGCGTGCATCGCAAGGGGGCAACGCGAGCCTTTGGTCCGGGCCATCCGGCGGTGCAGGCCATCTATCGCGCCATTGGCCAACCCGTGCTGGTGCCTGGCGACATGGGCACTGCTTCTTACGTGCTGGTGGGTACGGCCGACGCCCTCGACGAGAGCTTTGGCACGACGGCCCACGGAGCGGGGAGGACCATGAGCCGGGCCGCGGCTAAGAAAAAGATCCAGGGCAGCGAGCTGCGCCAGGAGCTGGAAGCGCGGGGCATCCGCGTGCGGGCCGGCAGCATGGCTGGGCTGGCCGAGGAAGCGCCCGAAGCCTACAAGGACATCGACGAAGTGGTACGGGTCGTCGACGGGGCGGGATTGGCCCGCAAGGTGGCGCGGCTCCGGCCATTAGCCGTGATGAAAGGGTGATGGCAGAACAGTGCTCAATCGAAGGTGGCTCCGCAGCGCGCTGCTGCTGTCGCTATTGGTAGTGACGGTAGTTGCCTGCGGCGCTCCCGACACAACCCCCTGGACTGCCCGCAGTCAGGGTGTTACTCTGGTTCCAACTTTCGCGCCCACGCCCATCGCCACACACCTGCCGACTCCGACGTGGACCGCTTCGCCGGAGCCAACTCAGACGCCCACTCCCAGCCCCCTGCCACCAACCGCCTCTCTGACCGCGACGCCAACCTCTGCACCTCCCACCGCAACGCCAACTCAAGCGCCTCCGACCGCCACACCGACCCATGCGCCACCCACGCCCACGCGCACCCCGCGGCCGCCCACGCCCACCGCGACGCCCAGCGATGGGTTGGATTTTGACATAACAATGCAGCGCATGCTTAGCATCGAGGAAAACGGCGGCGCAGTTGGCAACCACAACATCTGGGTCCAGGTGTTCGATGCCAAGGGAAACCCATGGACCGGCGTCATTATCTGCCGCTACTACGCTCTTCAGCTCTCACCCCCCGATCCGCACGCCTGTGGTGTCAGTGGCGATTCCGGGCCAGGACGGATGCATTTCGACATGTACGACGGCGATATGGTGTTCGTGGCCGCACCCGATCCGCAACATCGGCCCCGCAGCCCGTTCACCCGTTCGCTGGAGCAGGATTCGAAGAAGATGAACGATTTGCAAGAGCTGGTGGACAGCGGCTACTGTGTGAGCATCGAAGATTGCCAGCAGCGTATCCCCGCCAACCTTATGGTCTACAGCCACTACTCGTACGAGGTGCACTTTACGCGGCGGTGGTAGGACGAGGTTCTTCGCTTCGCTCCCAAGACTGCCAGCGGGCAGGGCAGGCAGAATGACAAGGGGCTCCTTACTAGTTTCCCAAAGCTCGGAAGTCTGGTACAATGGCACCGCTCTGCAGAGGTGAAGTATGATCATCGAGACCGAGGGCCTGACCAAGCACTACGGCAAAGTGCGGGGCGTGGTAGACCTGAACCTCTCCGTCCGGCAGGGGGAGGTGTTCGGCTACCTGGGGCCCAATGGAGCGGGCAAGACCACCACCATCCGGCTGCTTTTGGACCTGATCCGGCCCACGCGCGGCACGGCCCGACTCTTTGGCGAGGAGGTGCGGAATCACGCGGCGGCCCTCAAGGTGCGCGTGGGCAACCTGCCCGGCGAGCTGAGCCTGTGGGACAACTTGACCGGCCGGGAATTGCTGGCTTTCGTGGGCAACCTGCGCGGCGGGCTGGATTGGCGCTGGGTGGAAGAGTTGGCGAAGCGGCTGGACCTTGATCTGTCACGGCATGTCGGCAAGCTCTCCCATGGCAGCAAACAGAAAGTGGGCCTGATCCAGGCGTTCGCCCACAGACCCGACCTGCTTGTCCTGGACGAGCCAACCCTCGGCCTGGATCCGCTGATCCAGCAAGAGTTCTACCGGCTGGTGGACGAGGTTAAGGCACAAGGGCGCACCGTTTTTATCTCGTCGCACATCTTGCCGGAGGTGGAGCGCGTCTGCGACCGTGTCGGCATCATTCGGGAGGGGCATCTGGTGGCGGTTGAAGAGGTGACCGAGCTGAAGCGCAAACGGCTGCGGCGGATGGAACTCACCTTTTCTTCGGCCGTGCCTGCTGCTGCCTTTGCGCTGCCCGGTGTGCGCGACGTAGAGCAGAAGGGCAATGCCCTTGGTTTCTGGGTAGAGGAGACTCCCGGCAGTCTGGATGGCGTGATCAAGAAGGTAGCCGAATTCTCATTGAGCGACCTCAAATACGAGCAGGCAACGCTGGAGGATGTCTTCCTGACCTACTATCGCAAGGAGGCCGCCGATGCTGCTGCGTAGCTTGTTCCTCAAAACGCTGCGTGACCTGCGCGGCCAGATTCTGGGCTGGGGCCTTGGCATCGGATCGCTGGGCTGGATGATCATCGCCCTGTACCCGTCCTTCAAGGACCAGATGGCTGTCTATGCCGATCTTATCGCGAGCTTTCCACCGGCCCTGACAGCCTTCTTTGGCGACATGAGCAACTTGGGCGACTGGTCAGGTTGGCTGAATGTCGAGTTCTTTAGCTGGGTGCCGCCCATTCTGGCTGTCTTTGCCGTAGCAGTTGGCACGGGGTTGATCGCCGGTGAAGAGGAAAAGGGAACGCTCGATTTGCTGCTATCGCAACCGATCCACCGCTGGCGAGTGGTGGCGGAAAAGTCAGCCGCCTTGGTGGCCGCCACGGTGCTGATCGTCTTGCTGGCGGCCGTGTGCATGATCGCCGGATCGGTCGCGGTCGGCGAGACGAAGGACCTTGCGCGCTTGACCCTGGCCACGTTGGACATCGCACCGGTGACGCTGGCCAGCGGCGCCTTTGCCCTGATGGCCTCAGTGGTGCTTCGCCGTAAACGGCTGGCAACCGCCACTGCCGTGATCGTCGTCGTCGGCTCCTGGTTCTTGGATGCGTTGGGCAAGGCAGTGAACGTGCTCAAGCCATACCGGCCTTTCACGCTTTTTCACTACTACAACGGCGGAACTGTCATGTCCAAAGGCATGGAATGGGGAAACGCCGGTGTGCTCCTGGGGCTGACCGCCCTGTTCTTCGCGGTTTCCTTGATAGCCTTTCAGCGCAGGGACATCGCGATCTAGGCACCCCGTCACAAGCTGACGGCTAACCCCAAGCGAGTTTGTTGTGATTATGGGAGAACTCGGAGAGCGGCTGCGCACCGCCCGCGAAGCGAAAGAGCTGACCCTTGAACAGGTAGCTGAGGGGACGCGCATCCCCGTTAACTCTCTGCAGGCGCTGGAACAGGAATCGTTCACCGGCTTTACCAGCGATCTGCATGCACGAGGGTTCCTGCGCAACTATGCCTCGTACCTGGGCCTCGACCCAGACGAGATCTCTGAGCTGTATGCCCTGTTACGCGGGAAGCCTGTTCCCAAGCGAAAGGTCTTGCTTTCGGAGGCGCCGGCCCGATCCGGCCGCACCTCGACCCTGCTGGCGGACGCCCTGCTGGCCCTGGTGCTGGTGGCCGTCCTGACTCTGGGGGGGTTGTCCATTCATCAGTTTCGGCTCCAGAGAGAAGCGACTCCCACCGCGGGTCCGCTCTCCACGCCCACCGCCACGCCGATGCCAGTATTCGAGGGTACAGAGTACACGCTGGATGTGCACCTCAACTATGCCGATCATCGGCTCGATGTGCGGGAGCGGATCGACTACACCAACGTCACCAGCGAGACGCTGACCAACCTGGTTCTCAACATCCACCCCAACCATAGCCGGGGGGCTTTCAAGCTGAACGACATTCGCGTGGACGTGGATGGCGAGCTCGTACCCCCACTGGTCACCCCTCTGGACGTGACCCTGCGCGTCGAACTGCCCCGCGAGCTGAAGGCAAGGGATCACGTCGCTCTCTTCCTCAACTTTACGCTGAACCTGCCGCAGATCAGCCCAGACGCCGAGTTTAGCGATGCCGGCTTTGGCTACTCCAAGCGCTCGATAAGTCTGGGCAACTGGTATCCAGTGCTGGCTCCCTACCGCGGCGACAAGGGTTGGTATGCCCTGACCTATTTTCCTGTTGGCGATCCCTATGTGACCGAAGTGGCAGACTACCAGGTGACGATCACGGCCACAGAAGGCATCGTCATTGCCGGCAGCGGGAAGGAAACACTTACCGGCAACGTCTGGCGTTACGAGGTGGAAAAAGCGCGGTCTTTTGCCTTTGCGGCCAGCGATCGGTACCAGGTATCGAGCACGCAGGCAGGCGACGTGCGCCTAACCACCTATACCTTTCCGGATAACCAGGCAGCGGCGGAGGCGGTCCTGCAGACGGGCAGCCAGGCGATTCAGTTGTTCGACGAGCTCTATGGCCCCTATCCGTATGGCGACTATCGCGTGGCCGAGACCGAATTCGCCGGTGGGCTAGAGTTCACGGGGCTGACCTTCCTCGGTTCGGCGTTCTTTGACCAGTATGACGGTACGAGCCGAAATGCTCTAATTCCGTTGACGGCCCACGAAGTATCTCACCAGTGGTTTTATGGCATCGTAGGGAGCGACCAGATCACGGAACCATGGCTCGACGAGTCCATCGCCGAGTACAGTGCGTACCTGTACTATGAGCGAATTCTGCCTGGCGACGCCGACTGGTGGTGGAACTTTGCCGTAGACCAGTGGGCTCCCGGTGGCAGGATCGACTCGTTGATCTACGAGTTCCGGGACAACCGCGGATACGTGGACGCCGTATACCGTCGAGGGGCCCAGTTCATCCGCGATCTCAGGAAAACGATGGGGGATCCTGCCTTTTTTGACTTCTTGCGAGAATACCAGCGGCGGCATGCCTACCGACTGGTCACGTCGAAGGATTTTTTCGAGCTGGTGCGGGAATACACCACAGCCGATCTGGTGCAACTGCAAGAAGAGTACTTTCGCCAGCGCATACTGCCCTAACGTGAAAAAGCCCGCTGCATCTACAGGTCTAGTTATCGGCTTGTTCCTGGCCATGATGGTGATGGGTATTGCCGCCATCGGGGCCGTTCCCCCTGCGGAGTACCGCTTCCTTGGCGGTGGACTGCCCGCAGTCGGGGCAGGCATGCCCTCTGTGGCTGCCGCACTCCAAACGCCAACGTTCGTTGTCACAGGCCGAGAAGTGGACGCCAGGACGCCCACGCTCACCCCCGGGACTGCCGGCAGTGAGGGCAGGCAGACGCCAACCCACAACTCCACGCTCGTCACGCCGCCGGCGACGGCCGCCTCTGCGGTTACCACCCCATCCGCAACGCTGGCGCCGGCTCTCATCTCTCAGCCCTCTGCCACGCCCACCCCTGGACTGCCCTCTGTCAGAGCAGGCAACTCCCCTACCGTGATAGCGGCGGCAGACTCGAGTCTGGTCATTGGATCCTCGGTGCAGGGCCGGCCCATCATCGCTCACCGCATCGGCCAGGGGTCGATCAAAGTCGTCCTGGTGGGTGACATCCATGGAGAGTTTGAAGCCAATACGCACCTTCTGGCCCAGCAGCTTCTGGATCACTTGGCAGCCTCTCCCGGCGAAGTACCAGCCGGGATCAGCCTGTGGATCATCCCGACGATGAACCCCGACGGCCTGGCGACAGGCCATCGCTGGAATGCAAACGATGTCGACCTGAACCGCAACGCCGACACTGACCTGGACGGCTGCGCCGGCAACGAATGGTCGCCCGATACGGTGGGGCTTGAGGGAGACCACCCCGGCGCTGGAGGCGCGTATCCCTTCTCCGAGCCCGAGTCCCGGGCGATTCGCGACTTTTTGGCAGACGCCCAGATCGCGGTCTTTTATCACAGCGCAGCCGACGCGGTCTACGGGGATACATGCCAGCGCCATGCGCCCACCGCCAAACTGGCAGAGGTGCTGTCGGCAGCCACCGGCTACGCCATTCCGGAAAAGGGGTGGGCCGGATACCGGGTGACGGGCGACTGGGGGGATTATCTGGCAGGGGACGGGGTTGCGGCCGTCACCGTGGAGCTGACCGACCATCAAGACTCCCAGTTTGAACGCAACCTGAAGGGCGTGCAGTCACTGCTGGCGAACGTGGATGCGATCGTGTGGGCAGACGCCGACAAGGTAGGGGCCGGTCTGGCCTGGTTAGGAAGCGGCAACACCGGCATATGGCGCTATGCTGAGAACAGCTTCATCCATCCGCTTGCCCTGGCGGTACTAGCAGACACGGCCTACCTCCTCGACAGCGGGCGCGTCCTGGCCTTGCATCTGGCTGCTGCAGGCGAGCCGACGCCGCCCTGGACACTGCTGGCCCCAGGCGACGAGGTGGATGGCGTTCGGGTGCTGGAACCCTTCGACCTGGCCGCGGACGGGGACGGACTGCTGGTCCTGGACCGCGCCGGCGACGTCTATCACTATACCCCTTCAGCCGGCCGATGGACGCTCGACCGATACGGCCGGCCCTCAGGTGAAACGTCGAGTCACTACTACGTTGCCACGGCCGCGGGTGACGGGGGAAGGCTTCTGCTGGATACGACCTACCACTACGTGTGGCGCTATGCCATCGGGCAGAAGGGCAGTCGCTGGGCCGACGTGCCAACAGACCGCGCGGTGGACCTGGAGATCTCCGGCGAGGGTGTTTACGTGTTGACCCGGGCGACAAATGGCCCCAGAGGTAGCCTGTTGCGCTACGCCGACGGCCGCCAGATTTCTGCATTCAAACCCAACGTGGATTTGATGCGCCCGCGTCAAGTCATGGCCACCGACACGGCTGTGTACGTACTCGATCGAGCTGGACAGCGGCTGGTGGTGCTCGAGCCAGAGAGCGGAGCGCTAAAGGCTCTCTACCAGTTCTCCGACCGCCGGGCGGTGGGTGCAGTGTGGGCTCCGCCCTCCGGCGGCAGCATGGCTGCCGCACTCCAAGGTGTACAGATGATCCTGGCCGGTCGTGATGCCCTGTATTTCTACGGTCAGCCGCAGCGCCAGGCGATTGTCGAGGGTGGAGCAAGCCTGTCATCTCCCCAACCGAATGACGATGCCCGGCTACAGAGTCTGCTTGGCCTGGGAATGCCCATCGCCGGGGCGCACATCACGGGCATCGATTTCCAGATACCGGGTGCGCCGAGGCACTACCGCCTGGGGGTACACGAAGGGACGGACTTTTACGGATATGCGGTCGGCGTCCCCGTGGATCGTAGCACCCCGGTGCGGGCTGTGGCCGACGGAGTGGTGGTCCGTGCCATGGTGGACTACAAACCGCTCACGGCGGCTCAAGCGGCGGCCTGGTCAGCCCGGTGCCAAGCGCTGGGCTACACTCCAGCCGACGTGCTGGACGGCTATCGGGGAAGGCAGGTGTGGATCGAGCATGAAGGCGGATTGGTATCTCGCTACGCTCACTTGAGCAGCATCGCTGCGGGCATCGTTGTTGGGGCACAAGTCAAAAAAGGCCAGGTGATCGCCCACGTAGGAAACTCGGGCACACCCGAGTCGGTCAACGGCCCTACCGGCGAGGTGCACCTGCACCTCGAGTTGTGGTTGGGCGACCACCACATTGGCCAGTTCCTGCGGCCCATCGAGACGCGAGAATGGCTGGAGAAGCTGCTGCGATGACCCCAAGACGAGTCGCATTGGCGGTGCTTGTCGGCCTTGTTCTCGTCGGTCTGGTGCTGGGCTGGGCCGGCTTTCGGCGCGTTCGCGCGGACTATGATGCCTACCGGGCCAAGATCCAGCAAGGGACCAAGGTTGCGGGCGTTGACGTGGGTTGGCTCACCCCAGAGGAGGCGCGGGCAGAGGTTGAGGAACGTGTCGCCAGGCCCTACTACCGCGACCTGACGCTGCGCTACCAGGATCGGTCGCTGTCCCTGTCGCCAGCCAGCGATCTGAACCTCCAGATCCCGGTGAACCAGATGGTGGACGAAGCGATGGCAGCCAGCCATCAAACCGGGTACTGGCCAGGATTCTGGCGCTGGCTCGGAGGCAACGTGGAGAGCCTAACTTTGGACGTGCCACTCCAGGTGACGTTTGACGAGTCGGCCACCGCTCGCTTCCTCTCAGGCGCAGCGAAAGCGCACGACCTGGCCCCCACGGAGCCAATGGTGGATGTCCAAACCCTGACCTTTCTTCCGGGGCGCCCCGGGATTCGCCTGGACGTCGAGAAAGCGGCCGAGTTGGTCAATCAACGCGTGCCCGATCCGGGCCAACGCGAGGTCACGCTTCCTTTCAGCATCGTCCAGCCGGACCAAAGCCCGGGCCGCATCGAGTCGATGCTCAACACCCTGGGACCGGTGATGGAGCGGCCGCCGACGGTTCCCAGCTTTTACACGGCCACCCTCCCCCTGAGCAGCAGCGGAGGATTGGCCGGCACCCCGCTGGTGACCTACACGGGCGAGTTGACCTGGACGTTTCCCTACTTTGCCGAGTATACCGGTCCCCTGACCACTACCTACGGGTTTTTCTTCGAGCCGGGCTTGCCCGGCTCCAGGTTCGACGTGGAACGAGCCACCCGTCAGGTCGAAGCGGCGTTGGAAGCTGGCGTGACCACGCCGATTACGTTCGAGGCAGACCCGGTCCCTCCTCCTCCCTTCACCCCTGATTTGCTCCGCCCGCCGGTGAAGGCGCGCCTGGCAGGGTTCCCCGGCGTGTCCAGCCTTCTGGTCAAGAACCTGGACACGGGAGAAGTGGTGTTCGACTCCAACTCGGACTATGTTCTGTCGGGCATGAGCGTCGTCAAAATCGGCATCATGGTCGAGGTCTACCGCTACTACGAAGGCGCGGTGGACGAGCAGACCCACCAGGAACTGATGGCGATGCTGGGCAGAGAATCGTGCAACCCTTGCGCCAACAGGCTTCTGGCAGAGGTCGGCGGCGGGTCAGCCCTCGTCGGAGCGCAAAAGGTCACCCAGACCATGCGACGCCTGGGTCTGAAGCAATTTAGCCTCTGCGCCGCGTTTCGCGTGGTTGAGGACTGGGGAAACGAAGGCCAGATCGTGTTGGCGGCGAATGCCAGCCCATCGCCGTTGGCAGGCATTAATCTTGTGCAGGCTGGAACGCCGCGCTACGATCGCTGCGTGCACGCCACATCGCGAGAGATGGCAGACCTGACCGAAATGATCTACGAGTGCACTCAAGACAAGGGTCCGTTGCGCAAGGGGTATCCCAAGGCCTTTACACCCCAGATATGCCAAGGGATGATCGACATCATGGCCGCCAACGACCTGCGCAACATGCTGGGCGCTGGCATCCCGGCCGAAGCCAAGCTGGCCCACAAGCATGGCTTTGCCGGCTACGACGTACCGTGGGGCGATACCCGCGCCGAGGTGGGCATTGTCTTTTCGCCGGGAGCTGCCTATCTGGTGAGCTTTTATATCTGGGAAGACACGCCCTGGATCGATTTCGGCATCGCCCAGCCGCTGTACCGTGACGTGAGCAATATGCTCTACAATTACTTTAACCCGGAGGCCCCCTATTGGGCGCCCCCCCCTTGGGCGCCGCCGCGGCCTACAGCACAGTAATCTCGTCGCCTACTACGCCCCGCCCGCCAGACACCACGCCGCAGAAAACGCCAGATCTTGGCAGCCTCGAATGGCCCCAAAAATGGTTGCCTTGAGCCCACATCCAAACGTCAAGGGCGATAGCTGACCCACACGAGATACGTAACAATCAAAATGATCTGAAGCAGGACAATCAACCAGAATCTCATCTGGAAACTGGCCTTGGAGGTTTTGTGGTGAAAAGCAAACATCCCCACTGTCGCGCCAAGCGTGCCGCCCATCCCGGTCAGCAGCAGCAGGACGACCTCGGGTACCCGTGTCCACTTCGAGCCGGCAATGACCTTATCATAGCCGAACGTCAGAAGGGTGGCGGCCGTGATGCCGATCAACCACGCCAGCCACGGGTTGAGGGCAAAAGACGCTACGAGAACGGCTGCGAATGCGACAGCTACAAAGATCGACACCAAGGCATGGCGAAGCACCATAGATTCATTCATGTACAAAGTCTATCCCATCCAGCCGGTTTCGTCAAATGAGCCGCGAAACTTGTCCGTTGTGTTCTCGCGCAACCCGGGCATGCGCGGGCTCCGCCCAGACCGAAGGGAATGGAGGCGGGCACCAGACAGCCATGTTCTTGGCATTCGGAGCAGACGATCTTCTCTTGCTACAGGTGATTCGCTGGGCAACAGGTGCGGACAAGGATCTCCGAGGGGGCCTCCATGTTGGGCCAGCCAAGGCGAGTACGGTTGGCGCCGGTTGATATTCGGGAACGGACCGGCGCTGCGGAGCACATGCGGGGCATCGGAGCCTATGAACCTGTTTTCTCCGGCTTGCGCCGGGCAAACAGGAGCGCCGACCACGTCTCATCGATGGCGCAGATCTTGTAATCCACCCAGCCAGCGGCTAGGCCCGCCTCGCGCACAGCCTGCTGGGTAAGATCCGTGGCCAGCCTGGAGGTCTTTTTCGGCCAGGCGATCCACAGCGAGCCCCGGTCGAGCCGGGCAACGAATTGCTCAAGGTCGCGCTGTAGCACGTCTCGAGACGGGATGAACCAGAGGATCAGATCGCACGAGGCGCCTGCCTCGTCGCGAAGTGTGACTCCTTCCGGGAGCTGGCCAAGGGTTTCCAGGAACCCTTGTGGAGCGCCAACCAGGGCGATGGTAGCTCCGGCCTTGATGCCCAGTTTCTTGACCAGGGGTGTGCCCGAGTAACCCGCTAGCCGCGATTCAGGCACGACAGGGTGGGCGGGGGGATGGGCGATGGCCCGGGATAGCGCCTCGCGGACCTCGCTCCAGGCCCCATAGACCGCATCGGGCAAGATTGCATGGATACGGGCAACCTTTTCGGGGTCGCCTCCGATCAAGAGCAACGGCACGCGGCGCGTGTCCTTGTACAGACGGATGCCAATGCCCATGTCACGCCCGTGGGACGGCTGACGGCTGAGGTCGATAACCACGGCCGCCGGCGGGTCCTGGCGCAACCGCCGCAGCAGGTCCGGCCCGTCCTCCAGGCTTGGGTTCACGTCGTAGCCGGCGGCCCGGAGCTGCTGCGCCATTAGCTCGGCCTCGGCAGGGTTCCAGTGGATCAGATGCACTCGGTCCATCATGCTACCCTTTCACTTACGCCGCGCGCTCTCGGCGGATTTTGGTGATGCGCACCTGCGTCTTGGCCCGGTTGTAGTGGACGCAAGTGTTGCCTGCAATCTACGGATCGAGGCTCCACTTTCCCGTCCAGGCATGGTACCCCGCGTCAAAGATCTCATCTTCTGACACGTTCGGTATCGACCCATTGCCTTCCTCCTTCTCCTCATCGGGCCTGCGCAGTTCCGCTCCCCTGGCGGTGGCTCCTCCGCGTCCAGGCGATCAACGTGACGTGGGACGCGAAAATGGTTGTCAGAAGCTGAAGGAATGGCGAAATCACGATCATCAGCACCAACCACCCGATGAAGCTGGCCCTGGGGTCATACAGGATCATGGGGATCCCGAAATTCGCCAAGTCTGCCCTCGGATCCCACAGCATGGTGATAAGCCGAGCCCAGATGACGGCCATCAATAGGAAGGTGAAAGCACTGGTCGTGACTGCATACAGGAGTAGCTTTCTCAGCGTCTCCTCGATGGGTGCAGCGGTGGCGGTCAGCATCCGGGCGTTGTACCAACCGACCAGGAAGCCAAATAGAATGCAAAAGATCGGCACCCCCATGCCCATTCCAGCGCAGATCATGTCCAACACCACGTAGAGTCCCAG
>Ga0315286_10004429_pt1 | contig 13480 bp, 12 predicted proteins | sample YL17G10_0_MG_FD_205038 | JGI IMG/M metagenome (GOLD analysis project Ga0315286, IMG submission 205038) | Sediment microbial communities from Yellowstone Lake, YNP, Wyoming, USA - YL17G10_0 | ecosystem: Environmental > Aquatic > Freshwater > Lake > Sediment | place: USA: Wyoming | collected... | reverse complement strand
TCAAACAGGTTTTGGAACAGACAAAAAATCTTCCGAAATTCGCATATTTCGCCCAAATCGGTGGGGGTGCAAGCGGGCTTGTGGTCAATCAGACTCAGGCTAATACACAAAAAATGATTGGGGCGGGTTCACTTCAGGTTTTCCCGATGACCATTAAGCCCAGAAAAATGCTTTTAGACTGGTTTAAATTTTACGCCCATCAAAGCTGCGGCAAATGTACGCCATGCAGAGAAGGTTCTTACCATTTGTGGCAAATCGTTAAAAATAATAAAGAGGTAAAATGGGATGAGATTATGGAAATTGTAGAGGTGATGGGAAAGACTTCTTTCTGCGCGCTTGGGAAGTCTGTGATTATTCCGGTGAATAGTTATAGGATGAATGTTTTAAATCATAAAATTTAATACAAATAGACGCCAGCTTCGCGACTCCAAATTGACACCAAATAGACGCCAGCTTCGCGACTCCAGATTGACACCAAATAGTCAATATGGCGTCAATCTGGAGTCAACTTGGAGTCAATATGGCGTCAATCTGGAGTCAACCTGAATCAATATGCAAAAAACAACAATCCAAATCGACAACAAAAAAATCGTATGCCTGCCGGATGAAACAGTCCTTCAGGCTGCGATACGGCATGATATCGAGATCCCGCATTTTTGCTACCACGAAGACCTGCCTATCGACGTGCATTGCAGGACGTGTTTAGTGGAAGTAAAACCGAATGGGAAAATCACCACTTCGTGCAATCTGAAAGCTGAACCCGGGATGAAAGTGCTGACAAATTCACCTGCTATAAAAAAACTCCGCGACGAGAATCTGGAACTGCTGCTCGCGGATCATCATAAAATGTGCCCGAAATGCAGTAAGGGTTTGTTTTGCAGAACTTCCTGCCTGATGAAGAAATTTAAGATTTCCGGAGGCAAATATCACCGCGACCATATTCCCGATCCAATACATAAACTGGGAACAGCTGCTGAATTCGACCCGCAACAGTGTATCTCGTGCAACAAGTGCGTGGAGATGTGCCACAAAATCGGCGTTAATTTTTTAAGGCTCGCAGGCAAGGGGTCAAAGACACATTTAGCTTATAATCCAGATCCGAAAGTCGATTGTGTGTATTGCGGCCAGTGCACAGCTCATTGCCCTGTTTCAGCAGTTCGCGAGCAGGATCACATCACTCCTGTCGAGAAATTACTGAAGAACAAAAAAGGAAAGATATTAATCGCGCAAATGGCGCCTTCCGTTCGTACGAGCATCGGGGAGGAATTCGGGTTTAAACCTGGTAAAAATCTGGAAGGCGAAATGTATACGGCGCTTAGGAAACTCGGTTTTGATTATATTTTTGATGTGAATATGGGCGCTGATATTACGACTTATGTTGAAGCGACTGAGCTTGCGGAGCGCATCAAAAATAACGGTCATCTCCCCATGTACACATCCTGCTGTCCGGGATGGGTGAAGTACGCTGAATTCTATCATCCGGAAATCCTTCCGCATCTTACAAGGGCGCGTTCACCACAGATACATTCCGGCATGGCGTATAAGACATGGTGGGCAAAAAAGGTCGGCGTTGACCCTAAAAAAATTGTCGTCGTTTCATTGATGCCATGCACATCGAAAAAATATGAGGCTGGTTTTACTAAACTGAAAGTGAACGGTCTGTATCCTGTGGACTATGTTATAACCACAAGGGAGACTGGCGCGCTTTTGAAGAAACATAATATCGATCTGCCAAAATTAAAACCGAGTAAAGTCGATCTACCCGGCACATATTCCGGTGCTGCCGCGATTTACGGAGCCTCGGGCGGAGTTATGGAATCCGCTTTACGTTCAGCCTATTTCTTTATTACCGGCAAAGAGCTGAAGGAAGTGAAATTCGAATCTGTACGAGGCATGAAAGGAATCAAAGAGGCGGAAATTAAAATCGGTGATAAAAAAATACTTGTCGCGGTTGCCACAACCCCTGCGAATTTCGCTAAACTTATCGCGGAAGTAAAAAAACATCCAAAAAAATATACATATATCGAGATGATGGCCTGCCCCGGCGGATGTATTGGCGGGGGCGGACAACCTTATCCGAATACTGAAAAAATCGTCTGGGAACGCATTAAGGCACTATATAAAATCGATGATGGTATGAAGATGAGAAAAGCGCATAAAAACCCGCAAGTGCTGGATTTTTTCGAGAATTACATCGCGAAACTGCCAAAAGCAAAACAGCATGAGATTTTGCTGACGAGTTATTCGAGGAAACATAAATTCGAGTAGGCTCAAATATTTGAAAAAATGTGAAATAATTTGAAAAAATATTGTTAACTCGATTACAAATTCGTTTCAAATTTTTTCTATTTTTTCATATTTTTGTTTACAAAAAAAACCGCTATAATGTGCGGGCAATAATTTATAATAAACTTTATGAAAATATTGTTAATCGGAAATGGCGCGCGCGAACACGCGATGGCTGAAACACTGAGGAAATCCCCTAAATGCGATGAGCTTTTTGTTTATGCCAGCGCGATTAATCCGGGAATCCGCGACCTAGCCAGCATCTACCATGTCGGAGATATGAAAAATATGAAAGCCATTCAGGAATTCGCGGTTGAAAATAAGCCTGATTTTGCAGTAATCGGTCCGGAAAATCCTTTGGCAGAAGGCGTAGTGGATATTCTGGCTTTAATAGGAATTCCATGTGCATCACCGACTAAAAAAATGGCGCAGGTGGAAAGCTCAAAATCTTTCACACGCGAGCTTCTTCAGAAATACGGTGTACCGGGTGGGCCTAAATTCAGGACTTTCACAACTGAAGAAGGGTTAAAGGAATTCGCGTATGCTCTTGGCCAGATTGTTGTAAAAGCCGACGGGCTAAAGGGAGGTAAAGGCGTCCATGTGATGGGCGACCATTTTAAAACTATTGAGGAAGGAATCGAGTATGCAAAAAAATGCCTGACGGAAGATGGAAAAGTGATAATTGAAGAAAAATTTGTCGGACAGGAATTCAGCCTTATGAGTTTCGTGGACGGGGTGAATGTTGTAGATATGCCACCAATTCAGGACCACAAACGCGCGTTTGACGGCGATATCGGGCCCAATACAGGGGGTATGGGGACATATAATTATCCTGAAAATCTTCCTTTTTTAACCCATAAAGACCTGGAGGACGCGCATAATATCAACGTTCTGACTGCCAAAGCGCTGAAACATGAATTAGGCGAACCTTATAAAGGCGTTCTGTATGGCGGTTTTATCGCGGTTAAAGACGGTGTGCGATTAATCGAGTATAACGGACGGCTCGGCGACCCGGAAGCGATGAACGCGCTTCCAATACTTGAAACGGATTTTGTGGATATCTGCATGGCAATAATCAAAGGGAATCTAAATGAACTAGATATCCGATTCGCTAAAAAGGCAACTGTCTGCAAATACGCTGTGCCGGAAGGATATCCGGAAAAACCGCATAAAGGCGACAGGATCGAGATCAATGAGATTCCTGAGGGCGTTAAAGTTTATTACGCCGCCGTAGATGAAGTGGACGGGCAACTTGTGATGACAGGCTCACGCGCAGTGGCTTTTGTCGGAATCGGCGATACTATCGAAGAGGCTGAAGCACTGGCCCAGCAAGGTGTGGAATGCGTTGAGGGACCGATTTTTTACAGGAGAGATATTGGAACTCAGGAGCTTATTATGAAGAGGGTGGAGATGATGAAAAGCCTGAGGGCTTTTTAATTACAAGATTACAAACGCTTCGCTATTAGAAGATTACAAAATTATTTACTATTTAATATTTATTATTTAATATTTTAATCTTGTAATTTTGAATCTTGTAATTTTGTAATTAGGAAATAATGAAAATAAGTTTAAAGATGACAGGGTGTAAGAATAACCGTTATGAACTGGATAAAATTCAGGAATGGGCGGTTAAGAATGGAGTAATAATCACGTCTGATGAGGATGCGGATTTTTCGATAATCAACACATGCACAGTCACACATATCGCGGACAGGAAATCGAGGCAGATGATACGGAAAACAAAAAATCTGAATCCAAAGCTAAAAACAATCGTTTTCGGATGCGCCGCGCGGATACAAAAGAAGGAATTTGAGAAAATAAAAGAAATCGATTATTTAATGACGGATTTGAAGGTGGTTATGGAGTTATTAGGTGAACAAAAAACCAACCATTCCGTAGGCGACAATGATAATTGTCGCTTTCAGTATGGAGATGGAGATGTTGCACCGACTAGCCATTCCCGCGCGCTCGTGCAGATACAGGATGGGTGCGACAACTTTTGTTCCTACTGCATAATCGCTTCCGCGCGCGGTAAATCGAAAAGCCAGCCGGCTGATGAGATAATCGATGAGATAAATACGCATGTAAAAAACGGATACAATGAAGTAATACTGACAGGTATTAATATCGGAGCGTATGGGTGTAGCGTTACGACAAAACCGGAGGAAAGCAGGCTGGCTGAATTGCTTGAAAAAATATTAGAAAAAATGAGTATCAATAGGATTCGACTGTCGTCCATGGGTCCTGAGTATTTTTTCAATTATGAATTAAGAATTATGAATTATGAATTAAATGAACATTTATTTAGAATACTCAAAAATCCGAGGATATGCAGGCATATACACCTCTCCGTACAATCAGGGTCGGATAGTGTGCTTAAAAGGATGAGGAGGAATTATTCAGTCGCGCAGATGGATGAAATAATTGAACGATTAAAAAAAGAAATTCCGGATATCGCTATAACAGCTGATATAATTGTCGGATTTCCCGGTGAAACTGATAAAGAATTTAAGGAAACTGATGAATTTGTTAAGCACAATAAATTCGCGAAAGTCCATATATTCCCCTATTCTGTCCGACAGAATACGCTGGCGGCGAAAATGGAGCAGGTGCCGGATAAAATAAAAAAAGAACGGGCATCAGAATTACAGAAAATATCTGACAAACTGAGGGCGGATTTTATAAAAAATCAAATCGACAAAAAGGCGCAGGTGTTGTGGAAATTCGATGATACGGGGATTACTGACAACTATATTACTGTGAAGATGGTGAAGAAAATGAAGCCTAAATCCGTAAGCATAATCACCCTTTCTAAAGAGAATGTTTTAATTGAATAAATTCATCTTTCAGGACTGATATAATTATTGACAAAATAAGAATACTATAGTATAATAGGAATATTAGACTTAACCTATTTTTTAATAATAATGAAACATAATAAACGATCAAAAATCGAAAGGTATCCTATACCATCATTAGCCCAATGTTTCACTAGTCCTAATTTAACCGAACATAATATAGAAAATTTCCGCCAGTTGCACCAAAACCTAATAGTTCCTGACGGTGCGAATAAGGCCAAAATAGCAATCAGGGAAGCTAAAAAAATAGGGTTTGTTATTGGGGTTAAAACCAAAATTTTAAATGACGACGAAGTTGGGGTAATTGTTGGTTATAATAACGATACTAGCGGTTTTTATCCGGGGAGCCGATATCCGATATTAGTAAAATTTGAAAGAGGTACTTTTGAATATGCGCCTGGTGATCTCAAGCTTGTTCAGTAGAGCTATGCCGGAACGACTCTGATTCTCTCATCTATATGGCTTTTTAGGGTATGCTCAATGAATTCCAAAGTCCCTGAAGATGCCAAAGGGCAACCGTGGCACGCGCCGAAATACTTAATAATCACTTCCCATCCGATAATATCGTATATCTCCAAACCCCCGCCGTGCGACATAAGCATGGGGAGCACGTCTTTCTCCAGAGCTTTGTTAATAAGCTTTACCTGTTTGTCGATAGCGAGTTTGTTGAATAGAATTTTCTTCATCATACTTATTGGGAATCTGATTGGTGACCTGATTGGTGACCTGCGCCAAAGGCGCGATGACCTAATTGGTGAATCTCTGTATAACCCCAATTAGGTCACCCATTAGATAAATTAGTTTCGCTCTCCATCTTCGCCTTAATAGCATGTATCTCATCCAATAATTTCACAAAATCTTCTTTGGGCATTACGTTTGTGCCGACTAGGCCCAGTTTTAGATTATGGTCTTTTTTCTTAAGCAGTTTATCCAGAAACCAGAAACCGCCAAAGAAATACAGGAACATAATCGGTATGACCATCGGAATGCCGAACAGGCTTGCTTGTATGCTAAGTAAAAAGTCGTAAAGCGCGTGTATGACCATGGAAAGGAGCATGCCGATTACGAACATCTCATCATGATAAATCCGCGACCTTTTAAGATGCAGTATTTTTTTGAAAAACTGGATTATCGGATGGCTGATCTTCTTCATGTACTGGATCTTAAGCATTGGCGAAGCGAAAAAAGCCATTCCGTAATAATAGCCGAGTATACCGGAGCAAAGCATGTGGACCATTGTGACTATGGTAACGCGCATAATCGCGAACGCGAAATAATTGCCTGTGCTCAGCTCGCCCCATTTCTCGCTGAAATAGACGATATTTTCTAAAAAAGCAAAACCCAGCGCGCTGATTATCGCCAGTTCAATAACATCATCTATAGACTTAAAAAAGTTATGGTTGATAGCTTTCATAATCCAGAATTTGCCGTATTCTTCAATAACACCTACGCCGATAAAGCTTAAAAATAAAGCCAGCACCGGCTTACTTCCGATTATCGCGTAAATATTCGCTTTAAAATCAACCGGATCCACCTTAAAGAAAATAAGGTTAATAGTCTCCCCCCAAAACCCCTGATATACTAATATAAGCTTGGCCACTACCATTCCGCCGATGAATGTAAAAAGCACAAGCCACTTGTTCGTGCGGTGTTTACCCAAAAAAAGATAAAGCCAGATAATGGCGGGGACGATTGCGATGATGAAGACTATAATTGGTTTGAGCATTTTTTATTGATTGATTCACAAGGATTATACTAAAAAATCCTAAATCCTAATATCTAAATTTTAAATAAATTCAAAACTCAAAGCTCAAAATCCTAAACAAATGATTCAATTATTATAAATTAGTTTTGATATTTGAATTTTGGTAATTAAACATTGTTTAGAGTTTAGAACTTAGGATTTAGAGTTTTAAGAGATTACGATAATTCAGTAGCTATGTAATGACACCCCAAGCTTATCGGGCGGTTCATACAGGCCTGGATCATTTTATAACACACCATCTGCCTATGCTGAATGCGGTAATCGCGGGCGGGTATTTCTTCGATTTCTTTCAATGCTTCTTTCAGCCCGTCCATTGTGCGGACAATGCCCGCGCGGTTCCACATTATCTGTCCGATGCGCTTTGCGTATGCCTTTACTTGTGGCAGAGACTCCATAATAATTTTTGGCGGAGATAATTCAATTTTCTCGTTTATCACAGGTTCATCTTTTTCCTCTTTCTTTTTAGTGATATATCTGCCAACAGCTTCACCGAATACCAGCCCTTCCAGAAGCGCGTTACTGGCTAACCTGTTCGCGCCATGGATTTTTGCGCTGGCTACTTCACCTACCGCAAAGAGACCCAGTAGTCTTGTCGCGCCATTGAGGTTTACAGGTATTCCCCCGCAGGCGAAATGGGCGACCGGAGTTACCGGAATCAGATCTTTTCCCAGATCATAACCATATTGCTTAAGGCGTTTCGAGATATTCGGAAAACGTTTCTTCACATCCTTTGCGCCGAGAAAACGCATATCAAGATACACTGGCCCGTTCATCATCTCAAAATAAATAGCTCGGGTGACAATATCACGCGGGGCAAGTTCAGCCCTTTTATCGAATTCCTGAAGAAAACTTTCGTTTCTTGAATTTACAATCCTTCCGCCAAAACCGCGCATAGTTTCAGAAAGCAAAAAATATCTGCCGTCATCATATTTATCCAAAGCTGTGGGATGAAACTGGACGAATTCCAGATCTTCCAATTCCAACCCCGCGTTAACCGCAAGCGCAAGCCCGTCCCCCGCGGCAGCGCGAGGGTTACTTGTCCTTTCAAAAAGCTGACCCAGCCCGCCGGTTGCAAGGATGGTGTATTTTGCCAGAACCGGTTCTATTACTTCTGATTCGCCGACGCGAACATATGCACCTCTGCAAGAGTTATCGTGCACAATCAGTTCAACAGCATCTATATCTTCCTCAACTTCAATATTCTTCTCTTTCAGCACAGCTTTTATAAGGTGATCAAGAACATCCTGGCCGGTAAAATCGCTGGTCCTCCATATCCGCGCCACGCTATGTCCGCCTTCGAGAGCAGGTTCTTTTTTAAATTTTACCCCCAGAGATTCAAGAAACCGAATTGCCCTTGGGGCATGTTCGACCAAATAGCGGACAGCGTCGCGGTCATTGTGCCGGGCACCCGCTTCCATAGTATCCTCGATGTGTTTTTTAAAACGGTCTTCCTTTGTTAAAACAGCAGCAATTCCGCCCTGAGCCCAGTATGTGTTAGCCTGTTTAAGTTTGCCTTTTGTGATGACTGTGACTTTACCTGTGTCTTTTAGATGCAACGCGGTTGCAAGGCCTGCGATTCCCGCGCCGATGATTAAGTAGTCTGTTTGTTTCATGTTTCTAATTGGGGGCCTAATGGGTGACCTGCCCTATCGGGCGGTGACCTAATTGGGGTATTACGGTTGAATTTCCCCCATTAGGTCACCCCTTAGGCCTCCGCGCCCTTTGGCGCAGGTCACCAATTAGGGTTATATTTGATTTAAAAAATTTATTATTTCGTTAAACAGTATATCATATCATTCCAAAGGCAACTGCGAGTGCACCTCCAGCTCCTTGTAATTCCAATCCCCCACTCTTTCAGGATATTTTTGTGATAGGAAATACGCGGCGGAGGCTATCATTGCGGCGTTGTCGGTGCAGTAAATCAGTTTTTTTGGGTAAATAAGAGGTATTTTGCCTTCTAGTCTTTCCAATACGGTTTTGCGGAGTAATTGATTCGCGGAAACTCCGCCGGCCAAATGAACTTCTTTTGCATTAAATTCATCAGCGGCTGAAACCAGTTTATCGGATAAAACATCAATAACAGCCATCTGAAAACTGGCGGCTATGTCGTTAATATCGGCGGTGGTCAGTTTGCGAGATTGGCCAATTTCGGCTTTAGTGGGTCGGTGATTCAGCGTGCGGGAATTATGATTCCCGCCTTCAGATATTCGGATTTCATTCATAACCGCGGTCTTCAGGCCGGAAAACGAAAAATTGTATTTATTTTTTTTATCCAACCATGCGCGCGGAAATGCAATGGCATTCGGATTGCCTTTTTCAGCTGCTTTGGCAATAACCGGCCCTCCGGGGAAACCGAGTTTCAGAATTCTGGCTATTTTATCAAATGCTTCGCCGGCGGCGTCATCCAAGGATTCGCCGATGACCTGAAAATCGTAATGACCTTTCAATAAGACAAGTTCATTATGCCCGCCGGAAACAGTTAAAACGATAATCGGAAACCTTATAGGCTCCTCTCGTTCCAGAAAATTCGCGTAAATATGGCCTGCGATATGATGAACCGGTATCAGAGGTTTTTTTCGGATGTAACTGATCGTCTGCGCTGTATTTAAACCGATTAACAGCGATGTAACTAACCCCGGCGCGTGGGTAACGGCGATGGCGTCGATATCCTCCCATAGCAGACTCGCGTCTTCTAAAGCTTTATCGATAACCGGCGATATCTGGAGCATATGTTCACGTGCCGCGACCTCGGGTACAACTCCGCCGGTTTTGGCGTGCAGATCAACAGAGCTGGCAATAACATTACTTAAAACTCTCGTGCCGTTTTCGACAACTGCCGCAGCTGTTTCGTCGCATGATGTTTCGATTCCTAGAATTTTCATAGGTATACTTTATTACAAGATTACAAAATTACAAAATTCAAGATTAAAATATTAAATTGTAAATATTAAATAGTAAATAATTTTATAATCTTGTAATCTTGTAATAGCGAAGCGTTTGTAATCTTGTAATCAGAAATTATGATAAACCCCATCGCCCTAAAAGTCGGTCCTCTGTCAGTCCACTGGTACGGAATCAGTTATGGAGTCGCGATTCTGACGAGCATTTTGATAGTCATCCTTCTTAATAAAAAACGAAAAGTCTTTAAGGACTCGAATCAGATATTCGACCTGGCATTCTGGATATTTATGGTCGGAGTGATAATCGGCGGGCGTTTGGGCTATGTGCTTTTTTATAATCTACCTTATTACATCCAAAACCCCTCTAAAATCCTAGCCATTTGGGAAGGAGGTATGTCGTTCCACGGAGGTCTTATCGCCACAGCTCTGGTTATTTTGATCTACTGCAAAAAAAATAAAATCAACTTCCTAACTGCCGGTGACATGATCGTAATTCCGGGCGCTCTGGCGCTTATGTTCACCAGACTTGCGAATTTTGTTAACCGCGAGCTTGTGGGAAGGCCTATTGAGAATCCGAATTTCAACTGGATGGGTGTTGATTTTGGTGACGGAGTCCTACGCTATCCATCCCAGCTTATACAATCGGCATCAGCACTTCTGCTTTGCCTGATACTGTTTTTTCTTTATTCAAAAAAACTCAAAAAAGGTTCTCTTGTATTTATTTATATCGGGCTATACGGACTTTTCAGATTCATTGAAGAATTCTGGCGCCAGCCGGACTCACAAATCGGATTTATATTTCACTTTTTCACGCTCGGTCAGCTATTCAGTTTGCTGATGTTAATTGTCGGAGGAGTTGGGCTCATCCTCATCAAAAAGCTCAACAGAAAGGCTTAACTTTTCTATTTCCGAACCATGCTGATCTACGTCGCGGTAAAGTATTTGCTGTATTTTTGATAATCTATCAGGATCTGGGATATTCCCTATTGCTGCTCTAATTATCTCAATGGCGATTTCATCAGGCTGACTGTATTTTTTCAGCACATCTTGCGCATGCCGATGCCTTAGGCCATCCGACAGAGCAAGACAGGCATTTAATACAACTCCATCTGATTTTGGCTCTGTGATTTCAGATTTATTGTTCATGGATTGTTATTATATAAACTTTGATAAGATAAGTCAATATATATTTGCATTACTTAAATTAATATGTTATAATATTATGAAAAATTAAAATTTTCCAATATGAAATATCTAAATAAAAACTTTTTATTAAAAAATAAATTTTATTTGCTTGGCGGAGGTGCGCTTGCGCTTTTAATCACCCTAATCCTTACGCCTTATTTTGGCAAAATGGATGAATGCGCCTTTGTCGCCTGCGGCACAAAATGCACGAATTTGCCCAGCGGTTACATCAGCGCGGGGAATCCTGATAATTATAAATATGAAGACTGCCTTGCTTATTGGTGCTATGGAGGAGGGGCGGATATTCTTAATGCGGAATACTTAAGCTGTCTGCAACAGCAAGAACAGCAAGAGCAAGAACAAGAACAACAACAGCAAAATTCTAACCAACAAACTGAGCCTGTAGACCTGCAACAGAAATGCGTTACTCCCACGGATCAATGCAATCTGGATTGTTCCCAATACATCGATACCCCGGCGGCTTACAGTATTTGCGTCGATGGTTGTAATAGTGAAGTGACGCAAGATTGCTGGGATACTTATAACAAATGTGTGCTGGATAAACAGAAGCAACAGAAAAGTATAACAGGTCAAACAAATCAACAAAATTCCGGCAATAAAAAAACAACCACTCCAAAAACCAATACTAAAAAAACCACCGCGAAAAAACCTTCATATTGTGTAGGCACAATAAAACCAGTAGCGATGGTCCCATTTACCGGAAGTCAGCTTGAAGGCAAAAACGGCAGTAAGATAATGACTGATGAGGCTTTTATTCCAGTTCTCAATAAAGTAAACCAGCTTGCCGCTGATAATGATCTTAGATTAATAATAACTGATTCGTACAGCAGCCCCGAAACTAAAGTCCAAGGGGTAGGAGATGTAAAACGGGTAACAAAATCAAATCATAATGTCGGCCATGCCATAGATTTCAAAGTCAAATATTATGTGACTGAAGTGGATCCCACAAGCGGCATTACTTCTAAATATGAACAGATATGTGATTACGATTGTCTGATGAAATATCCAAACGTACCTCAAGATGTTAAGAATTTTATAGACGCACTTAGAAAACTTGCAAAAAGCAAATTCCTGCGCTGGGGTGGCGATTTTAAAACAACTCCAAAAGACCCCATACATATTGATGATGGCATGAATTTATTTAAACCAAAACAATTCAATCAGCTTTATAAAAACGTTAACTGTCCTAAAAATGCAACAAATAAATAAAACAATCGATACATCGCATGAGCTTCAGGCAGCGCCAGATCTGGAGAAGCTGACGACTGCCAAACCGATGGATGAAATACGTCAGGCAAATGAAGCCCTGGAGCTTCTCTCTGCGCATCAACCGGAAGAACTTGCTGAAAGCACCCGAGCCGAAACACAAAATACTCTATTGCCGAATGGAGAATATTCGGGCGAGGCCAATGCTTAATTCATACTATCCTCAACAATAATCCTTTCTGCCAATGCCGGTTTTTCAACGCGGACGGCTTTTTGGATTTCCGCTCTTGTTTTACTTGCCAGTTTTGGCACCAGCTTTCTCTGTTGCCAGAAATCATGAAACGCGTTATCTGCCGCGTCTTGCGCGATTTGTTTGCGGGGTAAGTTTGGATAGATACTATCCGGGACAATAGTTTCGGATAAACTGTCGTCAAAAAATCTGTGTCTGCTATATTCAACCCATGAATGAGGGCGGTGAGTCTGGTAATCCGCATACTGCTCTTTTGTGAACAGCTGAAGTTCAATATCTTTGCCGTCAATCATCAGATTAAATTTATCGCATAATATAGCGGGTTTTTCCGTACCATTCTTACCAACGCCATTTTTCTGCTTCTGCTCTTCCACATCATGAGTTCTCCCGGTGTTTTGGTCAGGAGCTTTCAGCCGTTCCATAAGTGTTTTTTTGAATAGCTGAAGATCTTCGATATTTTCAAATATCACACGCGCCCCATAAGCATCTCTCATAAGACGTTCAAATGATTTGTCAGGTCTTCTCAGCCATTTAAGCAGCATTGATTCAGCGTCTTTCTCGCGGGAATCATACATAAATCTTATCTGTCGTTTTGTGCCATCAGACATATCGATTTCCATGGATCTGGAATCCATAGGCTCTGCCACCTGATTTTCTTCAAGGCTAACAGGAGGCTCATCGGAAAGCTCACATTTTGTGCAGCGGTAATTATCATCCATATTATGGCTGCTTACCATCCACTTTCTCTTTATGCCGTCTTCAGGAGATATGACCCTCTCTTTCATAAGGTTCCAGAAAAAATCATGTGTATCGCCTTTTTTCTTAAGCTCATCATCAATTTTAACAAGAAGCCTCATAAGCTCGAATTTTCTTTTAGCCTCATATCTAGCCTGATTATCTGTGATATTCGGATCCAGCGCGGTTAAAAGCAATTTGCCCATATCATGGGTTTTAGCCTCTTCACGCATACCAAGCATACCCGTATATGCAGGAAACATTTCCCGAAGTA
>Ga0315286_10004428_pt1 | contig 13480 bp, 5 predicted proteins | sample YL17G10_0_MG_FD_205038 | JGI IMG/M metagenome (GOLD analysis project Ga0315286, IMG submission 205038) | Sediment microbial communities from Yellowstone Lake, YNP, Wyoming, USA - YL17G10_0 | ecosystem: Environmental > Aquatic > Freshwater > Lake > Sediment | place: USA: Wyoming | collected... | reverse complement strand
TGATGAACGGGAATTTCTCGACCTGGTTCCTCAAGCTCGGCTGGATGGTCGAGGACACGGTCTGGGCCGACCAGTTCCACGTCTTCATGAGATCCGGCGGCCGGACGGTCGCCCGGACGCTCTCGACCACGGCGCCGCCGTCCGGGGAAGGCCTCGGCGGCTGGGCCTGGAACTACCCGGCGGGAAAAGGCGATTATTTCGCCCTCTACCCCAAGTCCGGCTTTTCGTACGAAGAGAATCCGGACCTGCCGGTCAAGCTGGCGGTCGTTCAGTTCTCGCCCGTCATCGCCGGGAATTACAAGGAGACGAGCTATCCCGTCGCCGTTTACAGATGGGTGGCTGTCAACCCGACCCGGCAGCCGGTCGAAGTCAGCATCCTCCTGACCTGGGAGAACATGGTCGGCTGGGAGGCCGTCCAGCCTCACCCCGCGCCTGGTGGGGCTCCCCAGGCGTCTTTCGTCTGGGACCGGACGAGCGCCGGCAACTTTAACGAAGTCGTCGAGGACGGGTCCCGCAAAGGCATTCTTTTCCAGCGAAAAGGCCAGGATGTGAGAACGGGGAACGCTCTCGCCGGCACCATGGCCATCGCTGTCCTCGAAAGTCCGGCCAAGACCCGCGTCCATTTCCAGGCCGCTTTCGACCCTCGCGGCGACGGTGCCGACATCTGGAAGAGGTTCGCCGAAGACGGGACGCTCGACGGCGTCCGCGCCTCCGTCCCGCTCGGGCCGCGGCAAGAGACGGGCGCGTCCCTGGCGGGGCAGGAAACGGGCGCGGCCCTGGCGGTCACGTTCACACTCAAGCCCGGCGAGCGGCTCGAAGTCCCCTTCGCCATCGCTTGGGATTTTCCCTACTGCGAGTTCGAGGCCGGGGCCAAACACAAAAAGAAATACACGGCCTTCACCGGCGCGGAGGGAACGAACGCCTTCCGCTTGGCCTCCGAAGCGCTGGGTCGGGCGGGGGAGTGGGAGCGGGCCGTCGACGACTGGCAGAAGCCAGTCCTGACGAACCCGAGGCTTCCCGATTGGTTCAAACAGGCCCTGCTGAACGAGCTTTACATCCTCACCGAGACGAGCATCTGGGACGCCGCAACAAACCTCCACACCTATCTCGAAAGCGCCGACTACCTTATGTACGGGACGACCGACGTCGACTCCTACTGCTGGCACGTGCTCAAACTCTGGCCCGAGCTCGAGACGGCCCACATGGATTATCTCGCCCGCACCATCCCTCTCGAGGATACGTCCTACCGCGCATTCCAGTATGCGGTCGTCTTCCCCAAGGAAGTCCCGCCGGACAAGATGGACTATTATTGGAACACGATCAAGGCCGCGGGCATGGTCCCTCACGACTTCGGCTCGCCGCGCAAGCGGCCCTGGACCATCCTGAACGCCTTCGACTGGCAGAACGCCAACTTTTGGAAGGACATCAATCCCAAGTTCCCGCTCCGGGCCTACCGGGATTTCCTGGCGACGGGCGCCCGGGATATCGGCTTTCTCATGAAGATGTTCGAGGCCTCGGTCGTCGCCCTGGATACGCTGGAAGCGCGCTTCGGCGATAAGGTGACCCACGTCCCGCTCAACGAGGCCATCCCCGACCAGACCTACGACACCTGGCGGATGAAAGGGGAGAGCGCCTACGTCGGACTCCTCTGGCTGGCAGGCCTCCGGGCGACGGTCCGGATGGGGGAGACCCTCTACGGTCGTGGCTTGGTCCGGGCCGGCGATGCCGATATCCTCGAGATCATCGGGAAGTACCGGAGGTGGTTCGAGTCGGGCCGGGCCTCCCTGCGAAAGCTCTGGGACGAGCGGGGCGGCTATTTCCACATCGACGCATACACGGACGACATCATGACCGACCAGCTCTTCGGCGTCTGGTATGCCGGCATGCTGGGCCTCGACGCCGACGGCCGGGACCCGATCGTCCCTCCCGCCGAGATCCAGCGGGCCCTGCGGACGATCTACGAAAAGAACGTCCTCGGTTTCGGCGGCGGCCTGATGGGCGCCGTCAACGGCCGCAAGGCCGATGGCCGCCAGCTCCTGAGCCAACAAGGCGACGAGGTCTGGGTCGGCACGGCCTACGCGTTCGCGGCCAACTGCGTCCTCAACGGCCTCCGTGACGAAGGGATGCACACGGCCTACGGACTTTACCATGTTGTCTACAGTCCCTTCGGCCAGGGCTATTTCTTCAAGACCCCCGAAGCCTACCTCAACCCGGACGAGGTCCAGTGGAACAATGCCGACGTGAAATACGGAGAGAAGCTTTTCCGGGCGATGAAGTACATGCGGCCTGGCGCCGTTTGGGCCCTCTATGAGGCGTTCTTGAAAAAATCGCCGTAAACGGCTATCTTTTACTGTCCGCGATGAAGAAAAAAAGAGCGTCTCTGGTATTGCCCCTCGCGGCCGCGGCGATCGTCGTCGCCGCGGTCCTGATCTGGCTTTTTTTCGGCCGGCCGCAAAACCCGTCGGCGAAGGTCGGACGCCTCTGGGCGGGCCAGGGGGTCGAGAAGCCCAACGTCATCCTAGTGACCATGGACACCACCCGGGCCGACCACCTGCCGGCCTACGGCTATTCGGGGGTGGAAACGCCGACGCTAGACGCCCTGGCCGGCCGCGGCGTCTTTTTCGAGCAGGCGGCCACGGCCGCTCCGCTGACGCTCCCCGCCCATAGCACTATCATGACCGGGATGTATCCCACCTACCACGGCGTCAGAGTCAACGGCAACACCGCCCTGAGCGACGAGCAGACGACGTTAGCGGAGGTTCTAGCAGCCCAGGGCTACAAGACCGGGGCTTTCATCGGCGCTTTTGTCCTCGATGGGCGCTGGGGGCTGAAGCAGGGCTTCGGACACTACGACGACCAGTTCGATTTGAAAAAATACAAGCACCTCGACCTCGGCGAGGTCCAGCGGCCCGCGAACGAAGTTACGGACGCGGCCCTGGCTTGGCTCGAAGGACAAAAGGCGGACCCCTTTTTTGCCTGGATCCATCTCTACGACCCCCACGTGCCCTACGCCCCGCCCGAGCCTTTCGCCTCCGAGTACGCGCGCCGCGGCCCGGCCGGCCTTTACGACGGCGAGATCGCCTTCATGGACGCCGAGATCGGGCGCGTCACGGCCTGGCTCGAGGCGAACGGGCTTGCCGGCAAAACCCTCATCGTTCTCGTCGGCGACCACGGCGAATCCCTGGGCGACCACGGCGAAGGAACGCACGGCTACTTCATCTACGATTGCGTCCTCCACGTCCCCTTCTTGATCGCGACGCCGTTCTCCGGCCTGCGGGGAAAGCGCGTCCCCTCCCAGGTCAGCACGGCGGACGTATTCCCGACCATCCTGGACCTGGTCAGTCTATCTTCGCCGGTTAAGGCACAAGGACGGTCGCTCGTCCCGCTGATGTTCGAGGCGGCGAAAAGCGACAATGTTTCCGCCTACGGCGAATCCATGGCCCCCAACCTTCAGTTCGGCTGGAGCGCCCTCCACGCCTTGCGGACAGAACGGTACAAGTACATCGACGCGCCCCGGGCCGAGCTTTATGATCTCGTCCGGGACCCCGCCGAGCGGATGAACATTCTGCCGCAATCCCCCGATGTGGCCCGGCGGATGAAGAGCGAGCTCGACCGGCTCATGGCCGAGACGAGCCTCGGCGCCCCCACACCCCAGGCGGCCAACCTCGACAAGGACACGATGGAGCGGCTCTCGGCCCTGGGTTATGTCGGCGCGCCCGTGTCCGCCAAGAAAGCTTCGGGGGGAAGCTGGCCGCTAGCCGACCCCAAGGACAAACTGCCGGTCTTCTCGGCCGTGACGCGGGCCGGCGAACTGATCCTCGAGGAAAAATACGGCGAGGCTTCTTTGGCGCTCGAATCCGCACTCCGAGAGGAACCGACGATCCCGCAGGCCCTGCTCCTTTTGTCGACCTGCTACGTAGAGCTCGGGCGCGGCGAGGAGGCCAAGGCCAAGCTGGATGTCCTCCTCAAGGACAATCCGGAAAGCGTTCAGGCCCTGATCAGCCTGGCCAACATCCTGCTCGAGGAAGGGAAAACCGAGGACGTCATCGCCCTGTGCAAACGGACCCTCTCGGTCGACGATAAGAACACCCAGGCTTACACGCTCATCGGCGAGGTCTTTTTAGAGCGGGAGAATTACGCCGAAGCCTTGCCCTACTTCGAAAAGGCGGTCGAGACGCAGCCGAAGATCACCCGGACCCGGCTCAACATGGCGGCCTGCCTGGTCGGGGCCAAGCAATACGACCGGGCCGAAGCGGAGCTCAAGACGGTCATTCAGGATTCTCCGAAATTCGTCCTGGCCCATTATAATCTGGGGCTCCTTTATGAGGAGCAGGGGAGGCTCGAAGAAGCGCGGGCGTCCTATGCCGAGGAGGTTGCCGCCTTTCCCCAGGGATACAAGGCCCGCTTCAACCTGGGGAAGGTCCTTTTCCGCCTCGGCGACAGGCCCGGCTCCCTGGAGCAAATGCGGGAGGTCGTCAATATCGCCCCGAAGCTCGCGGAAGGCCATCTCCTTCTCGCCCGGGCCCTGCTGTATGAACCCGGCCCGCTCGCTGACGTTCAGCGGGAGGTAGAGGCGGGACTGTCCCTGGCCGAGACATCCGAGCTCAAGGCCTTGGGCTATTTTCTGCTGGCGGACATCTATAACCGCGAGGGCGAGCCGGGGAAAATGAACGAAGCCTTGAAAAAAGCCAATTTCTACAAGTCCCAGAAGGAGTGATCCATGAAAAACCTTCGTCTTTATCCGGCAGTTTTCGCCGTGTTGTTCGCCCTCTTCCTGGCCTTCCCCCTTCTCGGCCAGTACCGTGAATATTATATCAGCGGAACGGTCACAGACACCCAAAAAAAGCCACTCGAGGGTGTCGAAATTAGCCTCCGCGATGCGGGAAGCAGCCGCAGCTACACGCTGAAGACAAAGAAGAACGGCGAATTCAAGTTCGCCGGCCTGCCGCGCGGGGACTACAAGGTCGTGCTCAAGAAGGACGGCTATGCCGTCAAGAAAGACCAGTGGAAGCTCCTCGAAGCCAAGGCTAAAATGGAGAAGGTCGAGATCCCGCCCATCACCATGGTCAGCGAGGAAGTCGTGGAGGAGATTCAGCGCCTCAAGGAGACCGAGGCCGGCATCAAGGCGGCGTCCGAGAAGATCAAGCAGGGGGATTTAGACGGCGCGCTGGCCGGCCTGAAAGCCATCCTCGAGAAGAACCCCCAGGATTCCAACGCCCTTTACCTCACCGGAGTCGCCTATCTCAGGAAAGACCTGCCGGCCGAAGCCTCGGGCCCGTTCCTGAAGGTCACCGAATTGAGTCCAAAATTCGCGGCGGCTTTCTATCAATTGGGCGTCTGTTACCAGAAGCAGGGCCAGCCCGATAAGGCCCTGGCGGAATACGAGAAAGCCATTGCGCTCGAGCCCGGCAATCCCGACGTTTTCTACAACGCGGGACTGCTCCTTTTCGGGCTCACCCGGATCGACGAGGCCCTGGCCCATTTCGAAAAGGCCCTGGCCCTGAGGCCGGACGACCCGGCCTATCTCGAAATGGCCGGACGATGCTACATCAATAAGGCCGAATTCCCCAAGGCGATCGAGTACATGGAGAAGGCCAAGGCCGGCACGACCGACCCGGAGAGGGTCAAGTTCCTGGAGGAGCTCATCGCCACCTTAAAGGCCCAGATCAAAAAATAGCGCCATCACTTGACATTTCCCGGGATTAACGAATAAAATCCGACTAACGCTATGGGTGTTTATTATTTTTGCCCGATGAAGACTCGTACGTCGTTCAACAACGAACCCGATCATAAACATAATCATAATCTTAGGGAGGAGGAAGAGGGATTGCTCTGACAACTCAAGGCAGAGAGCCGTTTCTTCCGGCGCAAGTCCGGCGGGAGCAAAGTCTGAGAAATGGATAAAGAGATAGGAGAAAGAAAACACATGGCGAAAAAATATCTATGTGTGACGATGGCTTTAGCTGTGGGACTAGCTTTTGTTACTGTGGGCGCTGTACGGGCCCAGTCCATCCTGGACGGGAAACTGACCGGTACGATCACGGAGGCGACGGGTGATCCGCTGCCTGGCGTGGCCGTCGAGGTCACCAGCCCGGCTTTGATCTCCGGGAAGCGGGCCACAGTCACCTCCGCCAGGGGCACGTACGTCTTCCTCAACCTTCCCGTCGGGGTCTATAAGATCACGGTGACGCTGCCGGGCTTCAAAACCACCATCCAGGAGAAGGTTGGCATCTCGGCGGGCGGCTCGCTTCAGGTCGACCTCAAGATGGAGGCCGGTTCGATCGAGGAACAGATCACGGTCCTAGCGGCGAGCCCGATCATCGACACCAAGAGCTCGGCCATCGATTCCAAGCTCGAGAACCAGATGATCAGCCGGCTGCCGACGAGCCGTGACGCCTTCTACGATCTATCGCTGACGACCCCCGGCATGTTCGACCATGGCAGCAACGCCGGCTGGCTGCCCAGCCCGACGGCCTACAGCGGCTCGTCGAATGAGAACGTTTTCCTCGTCAACGGCGTCAACACGACCAACCCCCGGGGATCCTCCTTCGGTTCCCTGGTCAAGGTCAATTACAACGCCGTCGAAGAGGTCCGCGTCGTGGCCCTGGGCTCCAAGGCCGAGTACGGCAGCTTTTCGGGCGCCGCGATCGACGTTCTGACGAAATCCGGGAGCAACAGCTTCCATGGCAACGCCGGCGTCTTTTTCCAGCCGGTCAAATGGGGCACATCGAACCAGCCCGGTGACGCGGTGACCTACGGGACCGATTGGCTTTGGATCGCCAAAGAGGGGTCCCCGGCCAATAATCTTTACGGCGCTCCCACCGCCGGCGACCGCAATTACGAGCTGAACGCCACTCTCGGGGGGCCGATCGTCAAGGACAAGGTCTGGTTCTACGGCGGCTTCGACTACTACAATGCCGTCACTCACCGCGCCCGCTGGGGCATCCCCGTCCCGAGCGATTCCCGCTATTTCGACTTGAAGGTCTCGGCCGAGCCCTTCCAGAGCCACAGGGCCTGGATCTCGTACCATCACGAGAATAGCGACTACAGCGGCGGCAGCTGGGGCAGCGAGCCGCAGTGGGACACGAGCATGACTTATGGTGTCGCCAGCAAGAACGACACCATCTCAGGCCAGTGGCAGTGGCTGCCCTCGAGCACGACCATTTTCACCGGCAAGTACCTGGGGTTCTGGACCAACGATACGCCGCACGTCCCCGCCGACGCCCCCGACAATCCCGGCTATATCAATTGGTGGAAGTGGGCCTCTTACGGCATCAACGGCGCCTTCCCCTACATCGAGGGCTGGCGCTCCATGAGGCAGACCGTCCAGGCCGACGTCTCCCACTACGCCGAGAACTTCCTCGGGGAGCACGACATCAAGTTCGGCGCCCAGTTCACCAAGGGCCGCAGCAATTCCCTCGGCGGCTATTTCCAGAATTACGCCAACTTCCTCTACCCCTATCGCTGGACCCAGAACGTCAACTACATGCAGAGCTGGTACGGCGACACGGGCTTGATCTTCTACAATCTGCACGACGCGGTCAATCCTTTCCTGACCGTTGCGACGTCCGACTCCCTGGCCTTCTTCCTCGACGACCAGTGGAGCCCGACGAAAAGGCTGACCGTCAACCTCGGTCTTCGCTTCGACCGGATGACGACGAAGTACGGCAGCGGCTTCGAGTATGCGCCGCTCACGTCGCCGACGGATATCGCCAACCCGACGGTCCTTCGCACCCGGGACGCCTCGGATAACATCTTCGACTTCAGGACCTGGTCGCCCCGCCTCGGTCTGACCTATCAGTTGACCAAGGACGCCAAGACCGTCGCCCGCTTCAGCTATGGCCGCTACTACCTGCCGATCACGGTCGAATACCTTCGGCGCTACGGCCCCGACGCCCCGCTCGTCACCCGGACATGGCAATGGTTCAACGTGCCCTGGGCCCAGGCCGATCTCAACGGCGACGACTTCATCGACACGGTGGAGACGAGAGCGGCTGCCCGGGTCGTCGGCAGTCTGACCCCATACTTAACGACCGTCGAGGAGCCCGCCGACCGTTTCTCCTGGCGCCTTAACACCGACCCGAACCTGAAAGACCAGTTCACCGACCAGTTCACGGTCAGCCTCGAGCGGGAAATCATGAAGAATTTCTCCGTCAGCGGCACGTTCATCGTCAAACATTCGGCCAACCTGTTCGCCAACATCCCGGTCATGCGGACCTCCGTCTCCGCACTCGGGCTGACGGCGGGCGACGAATGGCCCTATGAGCGCATACCGTTCACGACCCTGGAGGGTCAGACGGTCGATCTCTACAGCGTCGAGTGGCTCGACTTCAACCAGGACGGCAAAATCGACGGCGGCGACGTCCAATGGGTCGGCAACAATTCCGACTACAAGGTCGTCAACATGGGCGCCTTCGACGGGATCAAGCCCAAGCGCGACTTCCAGGGCTACCAACTCGTCTTCAACAAGAGATGGTCGAACCGCTGGCAGATGCTGGGCTCATTCCTCTACACCCATTCGAGCGGCATGGCCAACCGTATCTACTCCCAGAGCATGAACTTCGAAGGGCCGATGGTCACCGACAACAACTGGATGAGCACTCTGAACTACACCATCAACAACATGACCGGCGCGCTGCCGTTCACGCCCAAGTTCGAGTTCAAGCTTTCCGGGTCCTACACCATCCCCGGCATCGAGGTCGATCTCGGTGCCCGCTTCCGGCTGCACACCGGCCGTCCCGTCTGGGAGCTCGAGGGGATTCCGCAGCATTCGCAGTGGGGGAATCCTCCGGGCGGGGTCATCGACGGCGGCATCGGCACGATCGTCTCGTCGACGACGCCTCTTTACCTGCCGACGCAGTCGATCTTCGACTTCCGCGTCGAGAAGGCCATCCGCATGGCCAAGTACGGCTCGGTCCACGTTGTCCTCGACGTCTTCAACCTCTTCAACGCCAACACACCGACCGACCTCGACTACCAATGGGAGTTCGGGAAGGTCGGCGGCATCCTATCTCCCCGCTCGTTCAGACTGAGCTTCCTCTACCAGTTCTAAGCCGAAGTACACGCACTGAGCTCAAGAGCCCGGAGGGCCCGACGCCCTCCGGGCTCTTTTTTTAGCCCGGCGGGGCGGTTGTCGAAAGGCGCCAAATCCGGTAGAGTAAGAACAGAGGAAAGCCATGAACATAAGGCACCTATCCGCGGTCATCCTGCTCTTCTTGGCCGTTCCCCTCGGGAGCCTGAGCCAATCGAAGATCGCCCTTCCCGAACGCTATAAAAAATGGCTGGATGAAGAGGTCGTCTATATCATCACATCCCACGAGCGGGACGTCTTCCGCCAGCTCCAGACAGACAGGGAGCGGGACATCTTCGTCGAGGCCTTTTGGAAGCATCGCGACCCCGAGCCCGCTACGCCGAAGAACGAGTTCGAGGAGGAGCACTACCGCCGGCTGAACTTCGCCAATTCGACCTACGGCCGGTCGACGCCGCTTCCCGGCTGGAAGACCGACCGTGGCCGGATCCACATTCTCCTCGGGCCTCCCAAGAACATCGAGCAGTACACCAACGTCAACGGCGTCCACCCCGTCGAGATCTGGTTCTATTTGGGCGACCCCGAGCTCGGCCTGCCGACGGGCTTTAACGTCATTTTCTTCAAAAGGGATGGGGCCGGCGACTACATCCTTTATTCGCCGGCCGTCGATGGCCCGAGGAGCCTCATCGCCGACTCCATGGGCGGCTACCGTGATGTCAGCCGGAATTCAGGTTCCATGAGCGATGACATGGCCGCCTACAAGGCCCTCAAGGAGCTTGAGCCGAACCTGGCCCGTCAGACCCTGAGCCTCATCCCCAACGAATCCGTCCAGCCGGGCTACGCGTCGCTCGCCTCGAACCAGCTCATGGCTACGATCTTTGCCTCGCCCCAAAAAAAGGTCGAAGTCGACTACGCCGACGCCATTCTGAAATACAAGGATTTCATCGAGGTAGAATACACGGCCAACTATATTTCGAGTGAGGTCCAGGTCCAGGTCATCCAGGACGCGACGGGCTCCAGTTTTGTGCACTATACCGTCGAGCCGGCCAAGGTCTCTGTGGAAGAGGCCGGGGGCAATTACCAAGTCCATTTCCGGCTGACGGGGCGGGTCTCCGACGCCGGGGGGCGGACCGTCTACCAGTTCGACAAGGATTTCCCGTTCAACTTGACTGCCGCCCAGCTCGAGGACGTCCGCTTGAATTCCATCTCCATCCAGGACGCCTTTCCCCTCGTCCCGGGGACCTATTCGTTCGACATTCTCCTGAAGAACGTCCTGTCCAAGGAGTTCGCCGGCGCCGGTAAGACGGTCGTCGTTCCAGGGCCCGGCGGGGCGGTCCGGATGAGCCCCCTTCTTTTGGCTTACGGGGCTGAAAAGAAGTCGGTGCCGGCGGGGGAGAGGGTCCCCTTTAAGTCGGGCGACGAACAGCTCCTCTGCCAAACGCGAAAGGCGTTCAGCGCCAAGGATTCGCTCGTCCTCTTCTTCCAGCTCTACGGCCTGACGGACGACCTCCGGACGTCCGGCACGCTCCGCACGACGTTCTACCGGGAAGACAAGGAGTTCCTGTCGAGGACAGGCCGGGTCGCCGCCGACAAGTCCGAGGCGAGCGTCGTCGACGCCCAGCCGCTCGCCGAATTCCCGCCCGGGTACTACCAGGTCCGGGTGACCCTTCTCGACGGGCAGGGGAGGGAAACGGCCGGGGCGAAGGAGAATTTCGAGGTCTCGCCCGCAACAGCAGTCCCGAGGCCCCTGGTCATCTCCAAGGTCGTCCCGTCGGCAAAAAAAGAGGACGACCTCTACACAACCGGCGTCCAGTACATGAACATAGGAGACCTCGGAAGGGCCCTGGGCCGTCTCGCGGAAGCCTACGGACTGAGCCCCCAACGGTCCGATCTGGCCGTGGCCTACAGCCAGGTCCTCTTCCGCTCCAACGATTTCCGGCGCGTCAAGGAGATCCTGGCCCCGTTCGCCGGCGAGACGGAACCGGCGGCAGAGGTTTTGGCCCTGCTCGGCCAGGCCTGCCATGCCCTTGGGGAATTCCAGGAAGCCGTGACCCATTACGCCGCTTATTTATCCAGGTTCGGGGCGAACATCGATATCCTGAACTACCTGGGGACCTGCTATTTCCAGCTCGGGAACAGGGAAGAGGCGGTCAAGGCCTGGACGAAGTCCCTGGAGCTCAGCCCGAACCAGGAGAAGATCCGGGCCCTCCTCGAATCGCTCAAGAAAAAATAGGTTCCGCTACGGGGGTCTTCAGGGGGATATCTATCACCTTGGCTATCTTCCCGGCTGGCGCAGAAGTTCATCAATCCGGACCAGGGCGTAACCCTTGGCCTTGAGGTCCAGGATCAGCTCCTCGAGCATGAGGTAGAACTTGTCGGTCCTCTCCGGATCCGTCCCGATGTGGATGAGGAGGACGAAGCCGTTGAGGCCGTTCGGGTCTTTGGCCTCATAGGCGAGGATCCGGTCGTAGATCTCCCGGGAGGATTTGTATTCCGGCATCGAAGGCGTCGTGTAGTCGGCGTTGGAGGACGTGCCCGGGGTGAAGTTGAAGAGGACGAGACCGAGCTCCCGGGACCATTGCGCGATGTCGCGGTTGTACCACTCGTAGGGCGGGATGAAGAACGGGGCGGCAGCTCGGGCGATCCCGAACCGCTCCATTTCCCTGTAGTTGGCCAGAAGGTCGGACCGGAACTCCTCCCGGGTGACGAGGGTCTTCTGCCGGTCGTCCCAGTCGCAGTAGAGAAGGTGCCTGTCGGAGTGCGGGCCGAGGTAATGGCCGTCGGAAGCGAGGCCGCGGATGAGGCCGGCGAATTCGGGAGTCCGGTAGAAGTCGCCGGTGAAGAAAAACCCCGCTTTGACCTTCTCTTTCCGCAGGACTTCCCGGATGTGGTCGCCCCCGTCGGCAAACGAGCCGCCGGTGAAGACGAGCGACATCCGGCGGACGGATGTGTCGCCGCGGACGATCGCGTTGTGGTCGCAGAGGAAGACCCGGCAGGGGTCGGCCGGCCCTCCCCGGCAGGAAAGAAGGCCGAGCGGGAGGAGAAGGGCGAGGCCCCGGACGAGCCCCGCCCGCCGGGCCCGCGTCACTTTTCCGTTTCTTTCACGTTCCAGCCCCGGACCTTGACGACGGGCAGTTCGCCCATGAGGTCCTCGGTGGCGAAGAGGCCGGAGATCTTGCGCGTCTCCTTCGGCAGGAGGGTGATGTAGTTGTCGTCGAGATAGACCGGGAGGACGACCTCGCCCGTGGCGTCCCGAACGACGCGGATCTCGACCATGAGAGCCAGGTCCGGAGAGGGGTTTTCGAGCTCCACGGTGACCTTCGTCGACGGGCCGTCCTTGGAGAAATTGTTCTTGATCTTGAGGGTGACGTACTTCAAACCGTTGAGGGCCGTCAGGTCGGCGAAGTCCTTGATCGGCGTCACGTACCAGGTCCCGTTCGCCTCGTCGAGCGTTTCGGGCTTTGTCGAGAGGCAGTAGAAATTCGCGTCGACGAGCTGGCCCTTGTCCTTGAAGATCCGCAGGTCGAGGAAGTAGGTCGGGGTCAGACCGCCGGGCAGGCGGAGGACGTCGATCGTCTTGACCTCGTCGGCAAGGAGCCCGAAATCGACCGTCTTGGCGATGACCTCCTTGAGGTCGAAGTCGAGGACCCGGATGGCGGCTTTGAGCTTGGGCGAGGGCGTTCCCGCGCTGTTGACGGCGACGATGTCCTGCGTCCCGTAGTTGTAGAGGATGTGGACGGGCTCGCCGGCCTTGCGGGCGCCGTAGAAGGCGCCGTTCGGCTGGAGGTAATAATCGTAGAGCTGCCACCAGAGCTTCGGCCAGGCGGAGTTATACATCCACTGGATGACGCCCGTCGCCTTGTGCTTGTTGGCGACGAAAGCTTCGAACATGGCCCTCATGGCCTCGTAGTTCAGGAACTGGGCTTTCCGGACGTAGTCCTCGATGTTCCGGGCCTGTCCCAACCGCCGGTCCATGGCCTCGTTGTAGCGGTCGAGGGTCTTGAACAGCCCCCGGCAGCAATGGAAATTCCAGAGGTCGTTGATGGGCCAGAGCTTGTCCGCCGGGAGCATCTTCTTGAGACTCTCGATGGGCGGGACCTGGGGGCCCGGGCCCGTCTCGGTGTTGAAACCGTAGGCGCCGCCGTTCTTCGTGTCGATGTACCAGTAGACCGGCGGGACGTAGTCGTAGGGGCCGAGCATTTTGACCCCGGACGGGCCGGTGATATCGCTCGAATTCCCCTTTGTCGAGACGAGTGTCGGCCGGGTCGGGTCGATGTCCTTCATGATCTCGATGTACCGTCTCTCGAGGTCGGGGTGGGGGATGAGGTCGCTCGCCTCGGCCCAGACGAAGATCGAGGGGTGGTTGCGGAGCCAGAGGACCTGGTCCCTCCAGGATGCGGCGATGAGGTCGATCAATTCCGGCGAGGTGATGCCGCCGAAGCGCTCGTCGGC
>Ga0315286_10004427_pt1 | contig 13486 bp, 11 predicted proteins | sample YL17G10_0_MG_FD_205038 | JGI IMG/M metagenome (GOLD analysis project Ga0315286, IMG submission 205038) | Sediment microbial communities from Yellowstone Lake, YNP, Wyoming, USA - YL17G10_0 | ecosystem: Environmental > Aquatic > Freshwater > Lake > Sediment | place: USA: Wyoming | collected... | reverse complement strand
TTTCTTGTGCCGCTCATACGCCGCAACGGCGTTGACGATACGGTCAGCGCCCACCTCGGCAGGGTTATCATAAAGGATGGGCATCCCCGCTTTGATGTCGGGTCCCACGACGAGAGGCCTGACCCGGAAATACTTCTTCGACATCTCCTCCAGCATGTTCAAAACGGGAGGGACGACAGAGGAGATAATGATACCCCCCACGTCGCGGAAATCGATATGATGACACAGGAAGAGGTCTCGAAAGAGAATCCCCCATTCATCCGAGGTCTTCTCCCTCTCGGTCCTGATCCGCCAGTGATCAAGCAGCGCTCCTTGATCATAAACCCCCAGAACCGTATTGGTATTCCCAACATCGATGACCAGCAGCATAAGATCCTCCCTTTCAGAATGTCGACTCTCCACCTTCCACTTTCTACATTCTATACTCAATGTCTCCGGCCACAATTCTTTTCTGCACACCCCCCTTTGTTTGGAGGATCAGGGCCCCATCGGAATCGACATCCACCGCACGGCCCCTCAAAACATCGCCAAAGGAGGTGACCTTCACCCTTTTCCCTTCAATCCGCGCCCGGTCCTTCCAGGCCTTCAAAACAGGGGCGCCCCCCTTTTTTAAGAAGATTCCATACCACTGCTCCAACGCGTTGAGAAGGTGACAAACGAACTCCTTTCTCGAAATGGGTCGTCCCATCTCTTTTTTCAGGGAGGTAGCCTTCGTTCGAAGTTCCCAGGGTAAGAGCTTCTCATCCATGTTGAGATTGATCCCCATGCCTAAAATCACGAAATGGATGTGGTCGGTTTCAGAGTGGATTTCATTGAGAAGCCCTGCCACCTTGCGTTTTCCAAGGAGGAGATCGTTAGGCCATTTGATCGATGGTTTGAGACCGGAGGTTTTCTCAATGGCATCGGCTGTGGCCACAGCCGCCAGGAGTGTAATGAGAGAGGCCTGATGGGGCGGAATGGGCGGTCTCAGGATAACAGAAAGGTAAAGGTTCGAAAAGGGGGGAGAGATCCAGTGTCTTCCCAACCTTCCTCTCCCCTTCTCCTGGGATTCTGCGATCACCACTTCTCCTTCCCGTGCCCCATTGAGGGCCAACTGGTACGCTGTTGAATTGGTGGAGTCAATGGTTTTGAAATAATGGATCTTCTTTCCCATCCATTTTGTCTGCAGGATGGGAAGGATTTCAGAAGGCAAGAGGAGATCCGGGGCATGGACCAGGCGGTACCCCGATCGTGTGGAGGCCTCGATGACGTACCCCAAGGCCCTCAGATTTCTTATTCTCTTCCATACAGCCGTTCGGGTCAACTTCACATGACGGCTGATCGTTTCCCCGGAAAGGAACTCTAATGGATGTGATTTTAATAGCCTTAGAATCTCTTCATCGATCTTCATTTCTTATGACTTGTTAATGACCCACGGCCTTATCATAATGGGAAAACTGCATGGCGAAGGTCCCTCGTCCCTGCGTGAGGGACCTCAACTCGGTCGAGTAGCCAAACATCCGGGTGAGAGGGGCGATGGCCCTGATCAGCGTCACCCTTCCCTTGAGGGTGATGGCTTCGACTGAACTCTTCCTTGCCTTGAGATCTCCAACCACCTCACCCATGAACTCCTCCGGAACGATAATATTGACTTCCATCATGGGTTCCATGAGGATGGGTTGGGCCTTCCGGCAGCCTTCCCGCAAGGCGTTGGCAGAAGCGATCTTCAGGGCAAGGAGCGAAGGATGCTCCGGATCTGTTTGGGCCTTCAGCAGGGTCACACGGAGATCGGTCAACGGATAACCCATGATCACCCCCACGGTGGAGGCCTCTCGGACCCCCTCCTCGGCGGAGAGAAGACCCTCTGGAGATAGAGTCCCCTCTCGAATTTCGGAATGGACCTCAACCCCCTTTCCCCGGCCATTGGGGGAAACTCTTAGCAGGACTTCCGCAAAATGTCTGACCTCGTCCAGCTCCTTCAAAAACTTGGCCGACGCCTCGGCCTCTTTCTCCACGGTCTCCCGATAAACAACCTGAGGCCTCCCCACATTCACCTCAAGGTGATATTCCGTCAGGAGACGGCTTACCAGGACATCGAGGTGAAGTTCCCCCATCCCGGAGATAACGGTCTGTCCCGTATCCTCGTCAAGCCTCACGTGAAACGTGGGATCTTCCTCGCTCAGTTTTTCGAGAGATTCCGTCAGCTTTTCCTGATCCCGGTTTGTTTTGGACTCCACCGCAACGGACATCACGGGTTTATAGAAATCGATGGGCTCCAGGAGGATGGGGTGAGACCGGTCGCATAACGTATCTCCAGTGGTGGTCTCTTTGAGTCCCATGACAGCCACAATCTCCCCCGTCTTCGCCTCCTCCACCCGGTTGCGCTGATGGGCATGCATCTGAAAGATTCTGGAGATCTTTTCTCCCCTCTTCAAGCGGGGATTATAAACCTCCATTCCCACCTTGAGCGCACCCGCATAGATCCGGACGTAAACCATTTTCCTTCCCTCGTCCATCTGGACTTTGAAAGCGATCGCCGTCAGGGGCGCCTCATCATCAGTTTTCCGCTCCTCCGGTCGCCCTGTCTCAGGGTTCGTGCCTTGAACGGGCGGAACGTCAAGGGGAGACGGGAGGTAGTCCACAATGGCATCGATCAGGGGTTGAATTCCCTGGTTTCGAAGGGCCGCGCCACAGAAGATCGGCACCGCTTTCATCCCGATCGTCGCTTTTCGGATTACCTCCTTCATCTCCGAATCTGAGATCTCTTCTCCATTTAGATATTTTTCCGTCAAACGGTCGTCCAGTTCGGCAACCGTTTCGAGCAGTTTCGACCGGTAGAGGGTGGCTTTTTCCATGTATTCTTTTGGGATCGTCACCTCTTTGAACTCAACCCCGAGACTATGCTCATCCCATGCGATCCCTTTCATCCTGACAAGGTCGATGACCCCAATATAACGGTCCTCCTGGCCCATGGGAATCTGAAGGAAGAGCGGATGGGCCGACAGACGGTCCACCATCATCTTGACGGCCTCAAAGAAATCGGCGCCGATTCGATCCATTTTGTTGATGAAGGCCAGTTTGGGAACCCCATATTTGTCTGCCTGATGCCAGACGGTCTCGGATTGCGGCTCCACCCCTTCCACCGCGCTAAAGATCGCAATGACACCATCGAGAACGCGCAGGGACCGCTCCACCTCGATGGTAAAGTCCACATGGCCCGGGGTATCAATGATATGAAGGACATTTCCTTTCCATTCGACTGCCGTTACAGCCGAGGTGATGGTGATCCCCCGTTCCTGCTCCTGGAGCATCCAATCCATGACTGCCGTCCCATCATGAACCTCACCCATCCGGTGGATCTTCTTTGTGTAGAAAAGGACCCGTTCCGTAACAGTCGTTTTTCCTGCATCGATGTGAGCCATGAACCCGATATTTCGGGTCCGGATCAGTCTTTTCTCGCCTGCCATGAGCCCTGCTTTCTGGTTTGCAAAAAACGTATCTCGGCAATATTAAAGGGATTCTTCTTAAATGTCAAATAACAGAATAACAAAACTTTCTCTAAAAATTTCTTGACATTTTGATTCGAATATGTATACTATATGTTCAAGGGAGTTAATCATGAATCGATTTTTTGGCTTTTTTTACTACTATTTTTATTTTAAAAACGGGCACCCATAGGCGTGTCCCTTAAGGGGCGATTGAGCCATGGGTGTCCTGATCGGCCCCATGGCTTTTTTATTGATAGAGCCATAAGGGCAACCTTATGGCTTTTTTGATTTTTGTCTGGAAGATCATTATCAAAGAAAGGGGATCTGGAGAAATGGCCATCTCAAAGAAAGTAAAGGGCACATTGATCGGGGCATCCTGGGTGAGGCGGATGTTCGAAGTTGGAGACGAATTAAAACGAATTCATGGGGAGGAGAACGTTTATGATTTCTCCCTCGGAAATCCGAATCTTGAACCGCCCCCTTCCCTGAAGAAGGCCCTCAAGGAGCTGGCAGATCATCCCATCGTTGGGATGCATCGCTATATGGCAAACAGCGGATATATCGAGACAAGGAGGGCAATTGCAGATTATCTCAAAGAAGAGTCAGGACTCCCCTTTACCGAGAATCATGTCATCATGACCGTCGGCGCAGCCGGCGGACTCAATGTGACCTTCAAATCGATCCTTGATGAGGGAGATGAAGTCATCGTTCCCTCGCCCTACTTTATGGAATTCAAGTTTTATATCGATAACAACGGCGGAGAGATCCGTCTGGTTGAGACCCACGAGGATTTCACCCTGAACCTCGATGAGATCGAAAAGGCCATCGGTGAGAAGACGAAGGCCATCCTGATCAATTCTCCGAACAATCCGACCGGCGTCATTTACAGCCGTGAATCCCTTGAAAAATTGGGGCAATTACTGAAGCGGAAGAGCCAGGAATTGGGAAGGACGATCTACCTCATTTCGGATGAGGCCTATCGACGGATCGTCTATGACGGAATTAAACTCCCCAATTTCTTCCACCATTATCCCCACACCATCCGGGTGACCTCCCATTCCAAGGATCTTTCCCTGCCCGGCGAAAGGATTGGTTATGTCGCAGTAAGTCCTCTCTGCGAAGAGGCGGACGAATTGATCGGAGCCCTTATCTTTGCCAACCGGGTCCTTGGGTTTGTCAACGCCCCGGCCCTGATGCAGAGACTGGTCGCTCCCCTCCAGAGAAATTCTGTTCATGTTCGGGATTATGAAGAAAACAGAGACCTTTTTTACAACGCCCTGACCTCTTTCGGCTATCAGGTGGTCAAACCCCAGGGCGCCTTCTATCTCTTTCCAAAGGCCATGATCGATGATGACCTCGCGTTTGTCCAAGAGCTCCAATCGAAACGGATCCTAACCGTTCCGGGACGGGGTTTTGGAAAGCCGGGGTATTTCCGAATCGCCTATGCCGTCGAAAGAAGGAAGATCAAAGGAGCGCTTCCGGGCTTTAAAGAGGTCGCCGAAACATTTCGGACAAAATAATTAAGTATCCTCTTGCCTATGCCCTTTGACGTGAAGAGCCCGCAAACTCTGCTGCGGGATCTTCACCATCTTCTTCTCTTATGAATCAACTATCCTTCTAAACATTCGTCCTTTCCGAGCAGATCTCTATGCTCGAAAATTTTGTCGCCTTATTGATTGACAACCTCGAATCAATTTGATTAAATAATAGGGTAGGGATTTATATCTGAGAAGAGTTTATGAAGATCGTTGCGATCATTCCTGCACGATACGGTTCGACGCGTTTCGAAGGGAAACCCCTCGCCCAGATCCTCGGAAAACCGATGATTCAATGGGTCTATGAAGGGGTGTGCCAATCCAAGCTGATCGACAAGGTCCTCGTTGCCACCGATGATCAGAGGATCGTGGGGGCGGTCGAGCAGTTTGGGGGAAATGCTGTGATGACCTCTCCAGCCCATGCGACGGGCTCAGACCGGGTCGCCGAGGTCGCCCAAAAACTGAGGGCTGAAATCATCGTTAATGTTCAGGGCGATGAGCCGCTCTTAAAGGGCAGCATTATCGATAAGGCCATACGGCCTCTTATGAAAGACCCTTCTATTCCTCTCTCGACCCTGATGACAAGGATTGAAGACGTGAGGGACTGGATCAATCCGAATGTCGCAAAAGTCGTTGTGGATCAGAAAGGGTTTGCCCTCTATTTCTCCCGCTCCCCTATCCCATTCCCCCGGGATCTCAATATTGAAAAACTCCTTTCCTCCACTCGGAAAGGAAAAAACCCCCTTCCCCATCGGGTCTTTAAACACATCGGGGTCTATGTCTATCGTCGGGATTTCCTGTTACGGTACTCGAAAATGGAGCGTACCCCTCTGGAAAAATTAGAGAAGCTCGAACAACTCCGGGCCCTGGAGAACGGCTTTCCGATCAAACTCACCCCTGTGGACTATGAGCCCCTTTCCGTTGATACCCCGGAAGATCTTAGAAAGGTCACCGCTTATATCTCTCAGCAAAGCGACGATTCTCGGCCCAAGCGGATTTAAAAACCTCCTAACCCATTGTGTTTATTAACCTTTTCAAATCAACCGCTCCCCCTCCGAAACCGATTGATTCTTTTACATTTTTAGGGTACAATTAAAGTTGTTAAAAAGGAAAATAATGGACTTCAAAGGCTTGATACTCCGTTCCTCTACGATTCTTCTTCTCCTTATTCTCCTTTTCGTTTTCGCCTGTTCCACCCCTTCTTGGTTTCCGATCAAAAAAGGATCCCCCTCAAAGGCAAAGACAAAAGATTTGATGGATAAAGAGGTGGTCATCATCGACAAAGAGGAATATGTCAAGGTTTATAATCCAAGAGCCCTCGAGGGAGCAAACCAGCCCAAATACCTCTACATTCCCGTTAATGAATACATGGCAAAGAAAGAGACCTTTACCTCCCCGCCCTATCGAAAAGAAGATCCGAAAAGAGGAACTTCTTCCATCCAACCTTCGCCTCCTCCTCCCGGGATTGGAGATCAGTTTACGGTCTCAGCTCCAAAACCTACTTTTTCCGGTTTAAAGAAGAAGGTGGTCATCACCCATTTCGATGACCGGATGCTCCCGGCTGAAGAGACATTTGGCGATTGGATTGCTGAAAAGTTGATCAAGGAAGTGGATCGGAGATCCCAAAGGGTCCTTTTTGTAGACTATCAAATGGTAAAGGAGTTTCTCGGAAGCAGAGGCGTCCCCTTGTCAGATCTTGAAAAACCGATTGTTCTTCAGTTGCTCAACGAAGTCTTCGGCATTCAGGCCCTCCTTCTCGGCCATCTGGCGGGACCTTATACGTTTGTGACCAAGGGAGACAAGGATCAGGAAGAAACGGCATCGGCCATTATCAAAATCGAGATGAAGTTAATGGATACCCTGACGGGGAGGACGTTAAAAAATCTCGAAGCAAGTAATCCTGTCCTGGCAACAAAGACGAAGGGATCTTTTTCGGAAGAGAAGGCCAGGGTAAAGGCCATTGATGTGACCCTTGCCAATCTCATTGGCCCCCTATCCCGTGAATTAGACAGCCTGGACTGGTTTTGTCGAATTGCCAAGATTGAAGGAGAGGAGGTCTACCTGAGCGCAGGAAGATTAACAGGGATTAAGGAAGGTGATGTCATGGAGGTGTTTCGGCCTGCAGGATCGGGAGACCGAGGAGAGCTCAAAGGAAAGATCCGGATCTCAACCTGCTTTGGGATCGATGCATCCATGGGTATTCTGCTCCAAGGCAAAAGACCCGAAGTGGACGACATTTTGAGACTCGCCAAACGCGAAGATTCCTAAATCCTAACGCTGAACGTTTTCTTCTATTCTAAAAAACATTTCTCTTCACTTCATGGAGGATTGAGACATTTTATGGGGAATCATCAGGAAGGGGGTTTTAATCCTATGTTCCAGATCGGTGACAAGGCAGTTTATCCGGGTCATGGTGTGGGTATAATCGAAGCCATTGAAACCAAGGAGATCATGGGTAAGGAACAGAGTTTCTTTATCCTGAAGATCGTGGACAATGGAATGACGATCATGATTCCAAGGGACAACGTGAGCGCCGTTGGACTTCGGGGCGTCATCCGAAAACCCGAGGTCCGCAAAGTCATCCATATTCTGAAGGAGAAGGATGTCATCATCGATAATCAGACCTGGAACCGAAGATATCGGGAATATATGGATAAAATCAATACCGGTTCAATCTATGAGATTGCAGAAGTGCTTCGGGACCTCCACCTTTTAAAGGCCGAAAAAGAACTCTCCTTTGGGGAAAGAAAGATCATGGATATGGCCGAAAATCTACTTGTAAGAGAATTGGCCATTGCCCGTGATGTGAAGGAATCGGATATCCTCAGGGAGATCAAGTCGATCTTAGGACCCTGAATCCCCCCCAAGGAATCTCCAATCCTTCAACGTTTTTTATCTGAGGATCAATTCATCGAAAGGAGGTGAAATGGAATGGGGTTATGGATTCTCCGTCTCCTCTTATACCTTATTTGCGGAATGAGCGGTTATTTCTTTGGCCTCGGACTATCCCCCTCCCCCCTCGCAGGGGGATGGGGACTTCTCAGCGGGCTTCTCATCGCCACTCTGACGCTTCTCATGGAGGGCGGATTAAAAAACATCCCTCTCAAAAGTCTCATCGGAAGTTTCATCGGTTTAATCCTCGGAATGATGACAGCAAATCTTGTCTCCAACGTCTTCTTCTCGAATCTCCCGAACAATCAACAGATCACCCTTCCCCTTTTGGGTGGGATCTATGGGGTCTGTGGTTATATCGGTCTCCGGATTGGCTTCAAGAAGGGAGAGGAAATTCAATTTTCTGGATGGAATCTTTTTTCAAAAAGCATTCCGCGTGGGGAACGTGCAAAGATTCTGGATACCAGTGTCATCATCGATGGCCGTATCTCAGATATTACGGAGACGGGATTTTTAGAAGGACCTCTCATGATCCCCCAGTTCGTTCTCAATGAGCTTCAGCACATTGCAGACTCCTCGGATCCCGTCAAACGAACCCGAGGAAAGAGGGGCTTAGAGGTTCTTCAACATATCCAAAAACAAGCCAACGTCGATGTAAAAATCGTTGACAATGATTACCCATCCGTCCGAGAAGTGGATGCAAAGCTGATTGAACTGGCAAAAGAAGTCCAGGGAAAGATCATCACCAATGATTCCAACCTCAACAAGGTGGCCCAACTCCAGGGTATTGAGGTCCTCAATATCAATGCGCTGGCCAACTCTCTCAAACCCGTTGTCCTCCCGGGAGAGGAGATGAACGTTAAGATCCTGAAGGAAGGGAAGGAAATGGGACAGGGAGTGGCCTATCTCGACGATGGAACAATGATTGTCGTGGATAACGGACGGAAACAGATTGGGAAAACCCTCGATGTGATGGTCACCAGTGTCCTCCAGACCACTGCTGGACGGATGATTTTCGCCCGTCTAAAGGAGGAATCTGTGAGGGAAAGCCGGGGGAGGGACTACTACCCTATGGATAGCGAGTTTTAGAGCAATAACCCGTGCCCAGAGGACGCCCTTGAACCATAAAAATGGCTTGCGGTTGGGGTTAAGAGGCTAAGAAGCCCGTTTGGTCAAACGGTAAAGGTTATGGCCAATGGCTTAGAACCCATGGCCCTCACCCATAGACGAAACCGGCATCCTTACCCTGACCTTACCCGAAGGTCTCTATATTCTGCATCATGAAGACAACTGCGGTCATCGTCTCTGCGGGCAAAGGCCATCGTCTACCGGGAGAGAAAAAGAAACAATTCCTTTCTCTCGCAGGAAAGCCGATCCTTTGCCATACCCTCGATGCATTTGAAGCCTGTCCTTCCATTGACTTCATCCAGCTCATTGTGGGTCAGGAGGACGTGACCTATACGCTTAAAGAGATCGTTGAAGTTTATGGGTACCGGAAGATTTCCCAAATCGTTCCTGGCGGAAAGTCAAGGCAGGAATCGGTTAAGAGGGGGATCGACACCCTTTCCAGCAAGGTGGATATTGTAACCATTCATGACGGTGTCCGACCCTTCGTCACGCCAAGGATGATCGAAGAATCGATCCAGGGAGCCCGCCAGTTTAAGGCCGTGGTTCTGGCCATGCCGGTAAAGGAAACCATCAAGATGGTTGGCCCGGACCGAACCGTTTTAAAAACCTTGGATCGAGAATCCCTCTGGCAGATCCAGACTCCCCAGACCTTTCAACTGGACATCATTCGACAGGCCCTCTATAAGGCAACAGAGGATGGATTCATAGGGACGGATGATGCCTCCCTGGTTGAGCGAATCGGGGTTAAGGTTTATATTCTTCCAGGGTCTTATACCAACATCAAAATTACCACCCCGGAGGACCTGATCTTAGGCCATCTCATCCTTAAGATGGAGGCTTCATTGGAAGGGAGACCCCTCCAATAGGAAAAGAAGAAACCCGATGGAGAAACAAACGATGAGGATAGGGTTTGGATACGATGTCCATCCACTCGTTCCCGGGCGGCCGTTGACCTTGGGAGGGATACGGGTCCCCTACTTGTTCGGCCTTCAAGGACACTCGGATGCCGATGTCCTTCTTCATGCGATCTGCGATGCCCTTCTTGGAGCCATTGCCGAGGGCGATATCGGAAGGCACTTCCCTGATACCGACCCCCAGTACAAGGATATCAAGAGCACCGTGCTCCTGAAAAAGGTGGGAGCAAAGGTGAGGGAAAAGGGGTTTCGCATTCTCAATATGGATGCGACGATTGTTGCTGAACGGCCGAAGCTTGCTGATTTTATCCCTCGAATGGTCAAGGAGATCGCGGACACCCTGGACATTGAGACAGGAAAGGTCAATGTAAAGGCGACAACGACAGAAGGATTAGGGTTTACGGGCAGGGGCGAAGGAATTTCTGCTTACGCCGTGGTGCTAATCGAAAACGTTAATAAAACCGAGAGCGAATGATCGTGTTGAAATGGATTTCAAAGAATTCCAAGCTTAGGCATTTTAGACATTTTAGGCACTTTAGGCATTTCAGCTTACGTTAGGCACTTTCTATGACTCCAAAGGTTCGTGTTCGCTTTGCTCCCTCCCCAACAGGACTGCTTCACATCGGGAACGCCAGAACCGCCCTCTTCAACTTCCTCTTTGCCAAACGTCACCAGGGGGCTTTCATCCTCCGGATAGAAGATACCGACATAGAGCGATCGACCGATGCCTCTATGGATCAAATCCTCAAAGACCTCCAATGGCTGGGGATAGGCTGGAATGAAGGTCCGGACCGGGGTGGATCCGAAGGACCTTACCGCCAATCGCAGCGCTTACCCCTCTACGAGGATTTTGCTCAACGGTTGTTGGAGGAGGGCAAGGTCTACAAATGCTTTTGTTCACCGGAACGGTTGGAAACCCTTCGAAAAGAACAGCTCTCCAAAGGGAAAATGCCTCGTTATGATGGCCGTTGCCGCTCCCTCCCTGAGGAAGAGGCGGCTCAGATGGAATCCGAAGGCCAGCAGCCTGTCCTTCGATTCGGTGTGGCAGGAAAGTCCATCCTCTTTGAAGACCTGATCCATGGCAAGATGCATTTTAATCCCAGTGACATCGGTGATTTCATCATTGTCCGTTCGGACGGAATAGCGGCCTATAATTTTGCCTGCGTCATTGATGATCACTTCATGCAGATGACCCATGTCATCCGGGGAGAAGATCATCTCTCCAATACCCCCCGCCAGATCATGATTTATCAAGCCTTAGGATGGGAACCTCCCGATTTTGCCCATCACCCCTTGATCCTCGGCCCGGATCGCGCACCCTTGAGCAAGCGTCATGGTGCGACCGCCGTCTCCCAGTATCGAGAAGAAGGTTTTTTACCGGAGGCTCTTCTCAACTACCTCGTTCTTCTGGGCTGGACCTCTCCTTCCGGAGAAGAGATCCTCTCCTCAGAGAAAATGATCGAGGAATTTTCCCTTCAAGCGATTTCGAAAAGTGCGCCCGTCCATAACCGTAAGAAGCTGGAGTGGCTAAACAGCCGCTACATCCGGAATCAGCACGATGAAGCGCTTTCAAAGAGAGTTCTTCCCTATGTTGAAAAGGCCGGGATTCCTCTCGATCCGGTCAACTCTAAAACATTCATCCAAATGGCAGGGGCCCTGAAAGACAATCTGGTGATTCTGTCAGACATCGACCAATACCTGGGGATCTTCTTCGATGAAAAATTCGCCTTCGATGAAGGAGCTAAAACCGTTCTATCCGATCAAAAAAACCGGGAGACCCTCCAATCCATTTTAAACCTGTTGGAAAATGAGGGGGTCCCGGTCGATCACTCCTTGCTGGCCCAGCTCGAAGAAAAGACAGGGCGGCACGGGAAGGCCCTTTATGCCCCTTTACGGGCTGCAGCCACAGGAAAGACCAAGGGGCCGGAGCTGGTAAAAACCCTCCCGCTGCTGGGAAAGGAAAGAATCATCGGCCGTATCAAGATGGCGCTTTCAATTTCTTAATCTAAATCTGAAGCACCAAAAGGGTTTATATTTTAGCCATTTTAGGCATTTTAGGCACTTTAGCTCACCTTAGACACTTATTTGGATTTTTCGTGAGGATCGATCATGGCTATCCGAGTTTACAACACCTTGACAGGTAAAAAAGAGGATTTCGTTCCGCTTCATGAAGGTAAAGTAGGGATGTATGTCTGTGGAGTCACGGTCTATGACCTGTGCCACATCGGCCATGCCCGGTCTGCCATCATCTTCGACATCCTCTATCGCTATTTTCGGTATCGTGGATATGAGGTCACCTTTGTCCGCAATTTCACTGACATCGATGACAAGATCATCAACCGGGCCAACCAGGAGGGAGTCGATTATAAGACTATTGCTGAAAGATATATCCGCGAGTTCGGGGTGGACATGGGAGGCCTCGGCCTGGAAAAGGCCACGATAGAACCCAGGGCCACGGATCACATCCCAGGCATGATTCAACTGGTTTCAACCCTTGTAGAGAATGGATATGCTTACCCGGGGGGGGGCGATGTCTTCTTCTCTGTGGAACGATTCAAAGAGTACGGAAAGCTCTCAAAGAGAAACTTGGAGGAGATGCAGGCAGGGGCCCGGGTGGAGATCGATGAAAAGAAGAAAAACCCTCTCGACTTCGTCCTCTGGAAGGGAAGCAAGCCCGGTGAACCCTTCTGGGAGAGCCCCTGGGGAAAAGGAAGGCCGGGCTGGCATATCGAGTGCTCCGTCATGAGCATGAAGTACCTTGGCGAAACCTTTGACATTCACGGAGGGGGCAAAGACCTTGTCTTCCCCCACCATGAGAATGAGATTGCTCAGTCCGAGGGGGCAACGGGGAAACCTTTCGCCCGGTATTGGATCCATAACGGCTTCATCAACATTGACAAGGCAAAAATGTCGAAATCCCTCGGAAATATTTTAACCATCAAAGAGGCGATAAAGGAATGGCATCCCGAGGTGCTCCGCCTCTTCTTCCTTTCCTCCCATTACCGCAGCCCTCTCGATTATACGGAAGAGAGCCTCAAGGAAGCAAAATCAGGGTTGGACCGGTTTTATACAACCTTAAAGGCTGTCCAGGATGAACTGAAGAAACCTCCACAGCCTAATCCAGATAAAGTCAATTCCCCCACTTTCAAAGAGGCACACCAAGCCATCGACTCGTTCCAGACCCGCTTCGAAGAGGCCATGGATGAAGACTTCAACACGGCTGAGGCCCTGGGCTATTTCTTCGACCTTCAAACCCATCTCAACAACCTTCTCAATCTCTCAAAGGGCCGGCCAACCGAAGAGATCCTTTCAGTCATGAAAAAGGGAGCCGACTATTTCTCAAAGATGGGATCGGTCTTTGGACTGTTCAAAGATGACCCCGAAAGCTACCTGAAGGAGCAGAGAGCGGCAGGCATTAAACAACTGAATCTCTCAGAAGAAGAAATTCTGAAGCTCATCGAGGAGAGAAATGGAGCCCGGAAGGAAAAGAACTGGAAGAGGTCTGACGAAATCCGTAACGATCTGCTCAACAAAGGGATTATCCTGGAGG
>Ga0315286_10004426_pt1 | contig 13489 bp, 9 predicted proteins | sample YL17G10_0_MG_FD_205038 | JGI IMG/M metagenome (GOLD analysis project Ga0315286, IMG submission 205038) | Sediment microbial communities from Yellowstone Lake, YNP, Wyoming, USA - YL17G10_0 | ecosystem: Environmental > Aquatic > Freshwater > Lake > Sediment | place: USA: Wyoming | collected... | reverse complement strand
CTATCGCATTTTGGAAAAAATTGGAAGATTTCAATGGTAATTATGAAGGATTTCTCGAGAAATTACACGAAAACCACTTAAATCTGCTAATAGATCCAAATTATTCCACGTTATTCGAAATCCTCTTCAGTATATTCTTTTTAATCTTTTGATGGGTCTTGTCAATACATTAACATCCGGTTCAAGGTCTTGTGGTATGGTTCAAACATACTACATCATCCTGTATTTTGGGAATACTTACTTTTAACATTGATTTATAATCATAAGAGAAACAAAACGAATCTCGTTTCCTGATAAATCCTGATCATCATGATATTTGAGCATATTATCTACTCCAGTGCACTGGCAATCCTGGTAGGGATGGTTTTTTATAAATATACCGGAAGGGATCATTCATGGATAATTATTTTGTGTGCTTGGGCTCCGGATGTTGTTGGGATTACGATTCCTATCCTCAATAACCTTGGATTTACCCTTTTTTATAGGTTGTATTATATTGTGAACCCCGCTTTGCATACGGTAGCAATGATGATTATTTTCGGAATAATCGTGGCATGTTTGCTCCACCCGTTCGGTATAAGATTTTTTGATGCATTGTTTTTTTCCGTCATAGGATTGGGTGCTCACCTGTTTGAAGATGCATTGGTGTATAAGGTGGGGTACCCATATCTCTGACCGTTTTCATCTGAAGACCTGGGCATTGGTCTCATTCCCAATATCTTATCTGAGGATAATTATTTCTGGGGTTTTTTAGGCATTGCAAATACCGATGTGCTGATTATTGGTGTAGTGTTTTTCCTTGTTGCCATACTTATCCAAACCTGGTATGAAGGTACCTCATGGATCAGATGGTATATGCCGGCTAGGGTGTACGTAAAATTTTTTGGAAAATAAAAACAGGGTTCGGCTGGTAAAGATCATACTCAAACGAGATGGATAATCTTTACGGAATATGCTACACTCTGCAGGTTCTTCCTATCGCGCCCATACGCACCGTAATGAACGCAATACAATCCGGGCATGCCCGATCGCATGCAATGCCATCCGTTACGACAAGAATATTATTCGGATGGTGCGAATCAGCGCTGGGGTATACATCAGCACTTCTTCATACGGTTTACTTGCACACCGGAATTCTGGTATGCACTGGATAGTTTATTCTGGTATTGAATCTGTTTCACGGTCAAAGATGATCGATTTGATAGACAAAAACTCTTTGATAAAATCACCGGATCTCGGTACGTACACATCCGCACCATCGCGACGGGCCTGGTCAATAAGGGGATCCTTACCTCTCCCGGAATAGATGATAAACAAACCCTTATATCCTGTCTCCCGGGCAGCCCTGACAAATACCCCGCCATTCATCACCGGCATGCGGTAATCAGAAATTACCACCGCAATGAGTTGTTTTTTTAATATCTCAACAGCATCCCGTGCATCCAGACATGCAGTCACCTCAAAACTCCCGCTCTCCGTAAATGCGAGGTTCATCAGGTCGAGCATGTCTGCATCGTCATCCACAAGAAGAATCGGGATCATGGTGCAGCCTCAGGACCAAGAGTGCGTTTCATTTTTTCACCGGGATGGGTCTGATGCACCCGGAAACACTCTAACGGGACATGAATCTCAAACCGGGCACCTTTACCTGGCACACCGGTCTCTTCGATGGTCAGACCGGTGATGGAAAGAATTTCTTTTGCCAGGAACAGACCAAGTCCCCTGTTCCGCATCATACCGGGTTCAAAAATTTCTGATTTCAACTCTTCCGGTATACCTATACCATTATCCCCGATAATCACATCCAGTCCGCGGTCATCTTTTGTGCATTCCACAAAAATTTCTGTTACGTTCTTTCCATGGATCCCGGCATTCTCAAAAATGTTTTTAAAGACCCGGGTGACCTGTAGATCTGCGTAGATCTCCCACTCACCAACATCAACCGTAAGCCTGACAGCATTTGGATCAATCCATTCCGTGACCTCATTCATGCAGTCCTTAAGGGTAAACCACCGGGGAGGGTTTATACCAAGATCCTTATAATCACGGGTGAACTTGACCAATTTCCCGATTGCCTTGGTTGAGGTTTCCATGCGGTCAAGATAGTCAAGGAGGGAGGTATCCTGTGCCAGGGATTTTGCTTTGTCCAGATATCCAAGCAGCACGGACACCTTGTTGAGGATGTCATGCCGGGTCAGGCTTGATAAGAGGTTGAGCTTCCTGTTCACCTGCCGCAGAGCTTCTTCTGCTGATTTACGTTCGGCAATATTGAGATGTGTTCCGGTCATGCGAAGGGGTTGGCCGGCTTTATCCCATTCCGTTACCATGCCGCGGTCGAGTACCCAGACCCAGTGACCATCTTTGTGCTTCATTCGAGATTCGCATGCGAAATTCGCAGCTTCTCCGGTAAAGTGCTTCTGGAGTAATTCATCAGATCTTTTCAGGTCATCGGGATTGGTCAGAGATCGCCAGGTATCGATGGTTACGGGCGATAGCTCCTGCACCGTGTAACCGAGGATATGCGTCCAGCGATCGTTTATGACCATCTCGCCGGTCTGCACGCGCCAGTCCCACAGGCCAACCCCGGAGCCCTCGATTGCAAGCTTGAGTTTCTCCTCGCTCTCCCGCAACGCCTGTTCACTGTGTTTGAGCTCCGTGATATCTCCGATAAGCCCGGTAATGCCCGTTATTTTCTCCCCCTCGAAGAGAGGCTGGGCAATAATCCTGCCCCAGTGAATACCACCGGATTTATCCACCATTCTGAAATCATTCGGGCTGATTGTTCCCCCCTGTGCCTCTTTTAATTTCTCTCCCAGGATATGTCGTTCCTCGGAAGGCACCAGTGTATAGAAATATTTGCCGATCAATTCCGTCGGGTTATACCCCAGCACCTGCCGGATAACCGGACTCACATAGGTAAACCGTCCTTTTGTATCGGTGGTAAATATAATGTGACTTATGCCCTCGACTAACGAGCGGTGTTTTTCCTCGGATTTTCGGACCAGATAATCTGCTTTACGCTGTTCGGTTACATCGGAGAGAACACATACAAATCCGCTTGGTCTGCCCGTATGGTCAGGAATGGTTGAAACACTGACTTCTGCACAGAATGCGGTGCTGTCCTTTGAGATCAGCCTGCACTCGTAATATTTTGAAAAACCCTTTTCCAGCGTCTTTTTTAAATGTGCCCTGCTGGTTTCGAGGTCATCGGGGGTAACATAATCAAAGAAATTTTTCCCGGTGAGTTCGGTGGTGATTGAATATCCCAGCATTGCCGCAGCCTGAATATTTCCCAGTTGTATGATACCTTCAAGATCCAGCACAAGGATCCCATTGGGTGAAGTTTCAATGATCGTGCGGTAATGGAGTTCACTTTCCACGAGTGCGTCATCGGCTTTTTTCAGGGCTGTTACATCTGAAACAACAAACAGGCCATAGATGAATTTCCCTTTTTCACCCATGCGGGGAGATGCTGATAACCGTGTATAGGCAGGTGTTGAGTCTTTTTTAAGAAACACGAGATCAAAGTGCTCGTTGCTCCCGGTTTTTATCCGGGCGAGTTTCTCTTCAAGATAGGTCCGGTCGTTTGCAGCGGTGCAGGAAATTATGGATTTTCCCAGCATCTCGTCACCGGAATAGCCAAGAATTTCAGACATCTTCTGGTTTACAAAGCTCGTATTTCCCTCAGCATCGAAGGTCCAGATGCCTTCCTGCGCCAGTTCAATCAGTGTCTGGTATTTCCGTTCACTGTCCTGGAACGCATTCCTGACTTCCTTGTGACTTTTGATCTCCTTTTTTAAGGTTGTTGAGGTCTGCGTTAATTCTTTGGTGCGATCTAATACGGTCTTTTCCAGATCGCGCTGGTATTGTTTAATCTCGGAAATGTCATCCAGAATGATCAGGATTCCCCGTTTTCCGTTTTCAAGAATGCTGGGAACAAACTTTGCCCGGAAATACCAGGTTTTCCCGTTATTTTTAACTTCGATCTCCTTAAGGATGTCTTTTCCCTGGGTACATTCCTTTAATATTCTGTCAATATCATGAATTGATAAGAGCAGAAAACCTGCGCTGTCAACGGATTTTCCTACAATGTCTTCGGATGTCTTTTTTTCAAAATTCAGCACGTTTTCATTGACATACGTAACAACAAAATCCCCATCGAGCACAAAGAGATAATCCGAGGAGAGGGAAAGAATCGAGGATATCGGAATCCTTTTTGTAAGGGTGTATATTTTTGCTGATCCGATTACCTTGAGCTCAACTGCTCCGGAAATACAGAGGACATCAAGGTATTTTGCCACTGAATTGCGGTTGATATCAATGGCGTGGGAAATCTCAGTTACGGTGTATCCCTTAGCGCTCCCTTTCAGGAAATTTTTAATCCGGGCGAGTTCCCGGTCATAGGGGTGGGTTTTTATTTGCGTGAGCTCTCCATTGCTTCCTTCCATAGAACACCCTTACCACTAACTACTGTATATTTTTATTAGCTTATATAAATATTAGCGGGGTTGCAAGGCATGTACTTTTTTTATTACATTTGTGCTTTTTAAAGATTATTATGGGATTTTCGGTGTAAAATGCAGGAAACAATATTTTTATATTCTTTAAATAAATATGACCGTTTTTCAACAGTGTTTCCCCTTCGCATTGCATATCGTTCAAAGATCACATCAGAATACATATATTTTGTTTATCATAATTATGAGATAATGCACCAGATAACGATCTTTAAAGAACTTTTTTAGGACCGGTCCGGGGATTTACGGAAGGGCTGCCCATATCCAGTTCGGATGCAATGTAAAATCGCATATACCTGTTACCCAAAAAAACAACAATGCGAGGGATGCGATTCGAACGCATGAACCTCTACAGGAATGGATCTTAAGTCCATCGGAGTTGGCCGGGCTTTCCTACCCTCGCACACTTATCGCACATATATCCTTGCAGTCCGATATCTTAATTCCGGCGGAATTGACGACCGAAACCCGGATATACTGATGCTCTGAACTATTAACCGTTCAACTAAAAAAAAAGATTGCTTCTTTGTTTCACTTCATGTCAGGATATCAGGGAGGAGCAGTGCCTGTCCCCCCTTACCGCCCCAGTGCTTTAAGGTATAGAGAAGTATTACCTGTCCGGGGGTTATCGCATTTTTGGGGAGCTTCAACCGTGAGAGGGTGAAACACCTCGTGTGTGTTTGATTTATTTAGCTTTCCGATGAGTTAAAATATAAGTATTTTCGCCAGTGCCTGATTCAATAATTGTTATCATTCCCTCAAAAGATACGTTCAATTACATTGCAGGGGTATTGAATGAAGACAATCAAAGAATGATGAGTTCTCAATGAGCACGCTGAAACTTTCCGGCTGGGTCGAAGTTGACGGACAACGACTCACACCGCAGGAAATCGAAACAAGTGTAAAAGCCAGCCCGGAAGAGATCCTCCGGTTCGGTGGGGAATTCTTCTTTGCCGGGAGCGGGTGCCGGGCCCGGGACCATTTCGGGATCATGCCGGGCAACTGCCCGAAAGGCACGCTCATCTGCGATGGCAAGATAAAAGGCAGGATTGATCCTGTTGTTCCGGACCTGCCGCTTGAAGAGGCAATTATTACCGCCGTGAACCTGCGCAGCAACCAGGGAGTAACGGCACTCTCGGGCGGGGTAGACTCGACACTTGTTGCACAGTTGGCGAGGCGTGAGTGCGTGGCAGTGGGTCTTTTAGATTCCCATGATCTCCAGCAGGCACGTCATGCAGCTGATACCCTCAACCTCTCCTGCACGTATGTCACAATCACGCCAAAAGAGATTGCATCTGCACTTCCCGTGGTCATTGGAGCCATCCCCCTTAAGGATCCGGTCAATACCAGCATCGCGCTGACCCTGTACTTTGTCACCCGATGGGCCGGAGAGCAGGGATACCAGCGAATCCTTACCGGGCAAGGTGCAGACGAGCTCTTTGGCGGGTACGCCCGGTACCTGGAAACACCAACGCTCACAGAGGATCTCGAGCGGGATTTCATCGGGCTCGAACAGCAGGCAGACCGCGACCAGGCAATAGCAGCTCTCCATGGCACGTACCTCTCCATGCCGTATATAGATGTGCGGGTAGTGCGCGCTGCACGCGCGATCCCGGCTCAGGAAAAGGTGCAGGGAGGGCGCCGAAAGGTTCCGCTCCGGCAGGTCGCAGAACGCCACATCCCGCCGGAATTCGCCTGGTACGAGAAGAAAGCCATGCAGTACGGGAGCGGGGTCTGGAAGGAGCTGCAGAAGCTTGCCCGAAAAAATGGTTATAAAGTGTCCCTGCAAGATTACATAGACCACATCAACAGGGGGGAACATGGCCACTGAACCCGAAGTCAACCATATCGCAGAACTTGCCGACGTCGGCATCAATCCTGAAGAACTGGGTACCTTTACTCACCAGTTCAATGCAATCCTAGAATATTTTGACGTGCTAGACCGGGTTTCGGGAGATACCGCGGTCACCCGTGACCTGTACAACGTGATGCGGGAAGACGTAGTTGAACCCTCCCTCCCTCAGGAAGAGGTGCTGCGCAACGCTGCGGCACAGGAAGACGGATTTATCAAAGCACCCCGGGTGATGTAGTGGCGGGGCACGAGATCACCTTTGAACCGGATGACCGCTATAATGCCTTCCTCACAACCTGCAGAAAGGCCCCGCACGGTCCGGGCAAGCTCGCCGGTATTGCTGTAGCCGTGAAAGATAATATCTCCACCCGGGGCATCGAGACCACCTGTGCCTCAAAAATTCTCAAAGGCTACATCCCCCCCTACGATGCGCATGTTGTTGAGCTCCTCAGGCAATCAGGAGCAGCAATTGTGGGTAAGACGAACATGGACGAGTTCGGGATGGGGACCACGACCGAGAATTCAGCCTTCGGCCCGACGCTGAACCCCTGCGATATTAGCCGTGTACCGGGTGGCTCATCGGGTGGCAGTGCTGCGGCTATCGCAGCCGGTATGGTGCGGATGGCGCTTGGCACGGATACTGGTGGATCCATCCGCTGTCCTGCGGCATTCTGCGGTATCGTGGGCTTGAAACCCACGTATGGCAGGGTCTCACGCTACGGGCTGATAGCGTATGCAAACTCGCTCGAACAGATCGGGCCCATGGGACAGACCGTCACCGACGTCTCGACTCTCATGGGGGTTATTGCCGGCCATGACCGCCGCGACTCGACTTCCCACAACAAACCCTATTCCCACACGCCCAAGGCTGGTATCAAAGGGCTGAAGATCGGCATCCCGCAGGAATATTTCGGTACCGGTGTTGATCCGGAGGTGGCCGCCATTGTCAATAAGGCCATAGGCAGGCTCGAAGAACTCGGGGCGGCTACGGTCCCCTGCAGCATCCCTTCCATGGAGTACGCACTTGCCGCCTATTACGTCACCTGCACGTGCGAGGCGAGCTCCAATCTTGCACGGTTCGATGGCGTACGGTATGGTCCTGCGGCTGACACGAAGATGTCGTGGCACGATGCGTTCCGGGGTGTGCGCCGGGCCGGGTTCGGCACCGAAGTGCGCCGCCGCATCATGCTCGGGACGTATGCCCTATCATCGGGATACTACGGGAAGTATTATGCAAAGGCACAGATCGCCCGCGAAAACGTGAAAAAGGACTTTGCCCGCATCTTTTCCGAAGTGGATATGATTGTAGGACCCACGATGCCCACGATCGCCTTTAAACTGGGGGAGAAGAGTGACCCGCTCTCCATGTATCTGACAGATATCCTCACCGTCCCGGTCAACCTTGCCGGCATCCCCGCCATATCCGTGCCCTGCGGGAAGGCTGATGGTATGCCGGTCGGGCTCCAGATCATGGGCAGGCCCTGGGAAGATGAACACGTTATCGATGTTGCGTATGCCTACGAACAGGCGGTGACCTGACATGACCGAAGACCAGGTCATTGTCGGGCTTGAAGTACACTGCCAGCTCGATACGAAGAGCAAACTCTTCTGCGGCTGCTCAACCGATTACCGCAATGATGCCCCCAACACGCATGTCTGCCCGGTCTGTCTCGGGTTGCCCGGTGCCATGCCGGTGCTCAACAAACGTTCGATAGAATATGCGATGCGGGTGGCAAAGGCGCTGAACTGCTCCGTGCTCCACGAATCGGAGTTCTCGCGGAAGAACTACTTCTATCCCGACCTTGACAAGGCCTACCAGATCACCCAGTATGACAAGCCGCTGGCAGAAGGCGGGTACCTGGAGATAGAAGGGGACGAAGGAGGGGAGAAACGTATCCGGCTGACCCGTATCCATGTCGAGGAGGACCCGGGCAGGCTCGTGCATAGGGGCACCACTGATCGGGGCAAGTACTCACTGGTCGATTACAACCGGGCCGGTATCCCGCTCATCGAGATTGTGAGCGAGCCGGATATGCGCTCTCCAAAGGAGGCACGGAAATTTTTGAACAAGCTCCGGGCTACACTGGAATATCTCAGCGTCTTTGATTCCGAAAAAGAAGGATCGCTGCGGGTTGACGCCAATATCTCAATCCGGGGAAATGAGCGCGTGGAAGTCAAGAATATCTCTTCGTACAAAGGGGTGGAAAAAGCTCTCCTGTTCGAGATCACCCGCCAGAAGAGCCTGCTCCGCCGCGGGCAGAAGGTTGACCGGGAGACCCGGCACTTTCTTGAGGCGCGGGGGGTCACCCAATCGTCCCGTTCCAAAGAGCAGGAGCATGACTACCGCTATTTCCCCGAACCTGACCTGCGCCCGCTTCACGTGCAGTCATGGGTGGACGGGATTGTCCTCCCCGAACTTCCCGACGCACGGCGGGAGCGGTTCATTGCCCAGTATGGGTGCTCACTCAACCATGCCCGCACCCTGACGGGTGACCTGCGGCTTGCAAATTTCTATGAAGCGGTGGTGGTTCCCGATCCCGCAAATCTTGCAGCTCTTGCCGATACATGGATTTCAGACACCCTGATTGGCGAGCTTAACTACCGGGACATGACTGTTGAGGATGTAAATATCGGAGGTTTCAACGAACTTCTCGAGCTGGTGAGAGGTAACAAATGTACTGATAAGGGAGGCATCGAGATACTTCGTATGATGCTTGATAATAAGAAACAAGGCCGGACTTATGAAACCCCCTCTGAAATTATGGACAGGCTCAATTTAAGAAAAGTCTCTGACACTATTACAATGGAAATGGCTTATGAAGTATCAGCACAATCTGGTGTCGAATCTGATCTCACCATTCAATCCAATCCAATACTGACAGCAATAGCAGAAGTCCTCACCGAGCATCCCGCAGCAGTGGAAGATTTCAGGAAAGGAAAGAAAGGGGCATTCAATTTCCTCATCGGCCAGCTTATGAAGAAGACGAGGGGATGTGCAGATCCCGTTGAATTAAACCGGCTGCTCACCGAAGAACTAAAAAAGAAGGAGGTATGAGAGCCATGCACCTGATTGTCGCTGAAAAGAACATATCGGCACGCCGTATTGCTGAGATCCTGAGCGAAGGAAAGAAGCTCACCGAGCATAAAGACACCGGAGTGTCCACCTACAGTTTTGGCGACACCACGACGGTCGGGCTGCGGGGCCATGTGGTTGAGATTGACTTTGAACCCGGGTACAAGAACTGGCGCAGTGAAGAATCTACCCCGCGAAGCCTGATCGATGCCAGGACCATCAAGATCCCAACAGAACGAAAGATTGTCGCTCTCCTCCAGAAACTCTCAAAGCGGGCTGACCGGGTTACCATTGCCACGGATTTTGATACCGAAGGAGAACTCATCGGGAAAGAGGCGTTTGAGCTGATCCGGGCAGTCAATCCCAAGGTGGTTATTGACCGTGCCCGGTTCTCCGCGATCACCCCGCAGGAATTAAAACACGCTTTCTCCCATACCACAGAACTCGATTTTGCGCTTGCAGCAGCCGGTGAAGCCCGGCAGTCCATCGACCTGATGTGGGGTGCAGCGCTCACCCGTTTCATCTCGCTTGCAGCCCGCAGGGGGGGCTCAAACATCCTCTCGGTCGGCAGGGTACAGACCCCGACCCTCACCATGATCGTTGACCGGGAAAAAGAGATCGAGGCGTTTGTCCCGGAAACATACTGGCAGCTTTCGCTGGATACCGAAAAGTCCGGTGAACGGATTGAAGCCCGGCACACGCATGGGCGGTTCTTGGACAAAGCCGCTGCGGAACATGCCCGCGACCGCACAAAAGCCCCTCTTGTAGTCACAGAGGTCAGATTCGGAGAAAAACAGGACAGGGCACCATCCCCCTTTGATACGACAACCTATATCGTTGCTGCAGCCCGGCTGGGGTTCTCGGCAGCGAACGCTATGCGGATTGCAGAAGACCTGTACATGAACGGGTTCATCTCGTACCCGAGAACTGACAACACGGTCTATCCCCCCTCGCTGGACATTGAGGGGATCTTAAAGACCATCCGTACCTCCCCCTTTAAAAAAGATGTGGAGTGGGTGATGGCGAACCGCCGGGCTGTCCCGACCCGGGGTAAAAAATCCACCACTGACCACCCGCCCATCCACCCGACCGGTGCCGCAACCCGCGAGGCACTGGGTGATAATGCGTTCAGGATCTACGAGCTCGTGCTGCGCCGTTTCCTTGCCACCCTTGCACCGGATGCACGCTGGAAGACCTTAAAGATCCTGTTCGATGCCGGTGGCGAGGAATACACTGCTACGGGCGGGCAGCTTATCGAACCGGGCTGGCATACCGTCTACCCGTTCAGCGAGGCACAGGAAACGATCCTGCCCCCGTTTGCAACCGCTGAATATCTCCCGATAAAGAAGGTAACACTCGATGAGAAAGAGACCCAGCCTCCTGCACGGTATACCCAGAGCAAACTGATCCAGCGGATGGAGGAGCTGGGTCTTGGCACCAAGAGCACCCGTCATGAAGTGATTGCAAAACTCGTTTCCCGGAAATATATCGAAGGCACTCCCCTTCGCCCGACACTGGTCGGGAGAGTGGTCACCGAATCGCTGGAACAGCATGCCGATATGATCACAAAACCCGACATGACCCAGACGATCGAGGTGCATATGCAGCAGATCAAGGAGAGCACACGGACGCGGGAGGACGTTATCAGGGAATCCCGCCAGATGCTGCACCGTGCATTCGACCAGCTTGAGGCCAACGAAGCTGCGATAGGTGATGATATCCGGGGGAGGACAGCAGAAGAGATGAACCTGGGCACGTGCCCGGTCTGCAAAGGCACCTTAACGATAAAACACCTGCGGGGCAACACGCAGTTCATCGGCTGCGCCCGGTATCCGGTGTGCACGTTCAACATCGGACTCCCCATGGCGCAATGGGGTTTTGCGGTACGTACTGACGAAGTGTGCGACAAGCATCACCTCAACTTTGTCCGCCTCGTGAGGAAAGGAGCCAGGCCCTGGGATATCGGTTGCCCGCTCTGCCACCACATCAACTCAAACGCAGAATCCTTAACCGAGATTCCGTCCATGAACGAGACCCTGGCAAAAAAGCTCCTGGCACAGCACATATACACCGTTGCGGAACTGGCACGCAGTACCCCGGAGTCTCTTGCACAGCGCCTTGACCTCCCGACAGAAACTGCGCAAAAACTCATCAGCGATGCGGGATTCATACTGGAAAAACTCCGCCGCCGCTCTGATTGCCGGAAATTCATGCGGGACCACCTGATACCAAGGAAAGGGCGCAGCTATGCCAAGATCCTCACCGCACTAAAAAACGCCGGAATCACCGAACTTTCCGGCCTTGTTCATGCTGATATCGCGATGTTGAAGGCAGCCGGCATCGGTGAGGAGGAAGCGGCCCAGGTCCTCGCCGAGGCAAAAACCGTCTACTACGGGCAGGTGCTCAAAGAGATTGGTATTCCCGCAGTCAGCCTGAAAAAATACGTGTCTGCAGGGGTGACGAGCCCGGAAGCATTCTGTACCCTACCACCCGCGTCCTTGAGTAAACTCACCGGCATGTCTCCGGCCACTGTCCAGCGACACGTCGAACTGGTTTGCACGTACCTGAAGAAACCTGTGCCGAAAAAATTCTCAAAACTCCAGATTGAGCGAGGGAAAAAGGAACTTCTTGCCATCAAAGGCATCGATAAGACGGTGATTGAAAAACTCTCCCGTACAGGCATCATCAATGCCACCCATCTCATGGAGGCCGACGCAGCGAAGCTTGCCGCAGAAACCGGGATCATGGCACATGTCATCCAGGACTTCCAGAAAGCAATCCGGAAAAAGCGGGATAATGCGGTCATCCAGATTTAGAGAAAAGGCAGAACCTGTTTTTAACCCAAGCTCAAGCGCGATTCTCATGTCGTCATCATCAAACGGTTTTCATAGAAATCCATCGGGATGGGTTGCTTTGGCACGTGAGATGATTGCCTCATCGAGCTGCATCTTGATAGTTCCTTTGCGTATCTGCAGGGGAAAGATATTGGTATAAAATCTAAAATTTTTCGTCGTAAGCAGAACTTTAAAGGTTTACCCTAAACCGTTTGTCTTTCCTGCAATCCCCTGATAGTGATAACCAAATGATTCTGTGTGATGACCTGATACGAGGTGACCGGATACTTCTGCACCGCCGCAGGATTGTATACCGTAACAATCAACGCGTATATACATGCTCATCTTCGTCCACATCTTCGCTGGTGCTCTCCTGGGTCTTGTTTTCTGGCACCTGACAAATGACCGGCGGGCAATTCCTGTCTGTATTGTGGCATCAATCCTTCCCGATTTGATTGACAAATCACTCGGTTTGTTGTTTCCCCTGGTTCTTGGTGGGGGAAGAACGGTTTTCCACTCCACGATTGTTTGTATCCTCCTCTTCTGTCTGCTGCTTTTCATCCAGTCCCGCTTCGTGCCGCTTGGTGTCAGTGTGGCGGGCGCACTCCTGCTGCACCAGATTTTTGATGAAATGTGGACAGAGTCCCCGAACTGGTTTTATCCACTTCTGGGCCCGTTCCAGGGTCAGATGATCCCCGAATATATAGGCACCTACTTCTGGCTTGAAATTACCAACCCCTCTGAATGGATGTTTATGATCGGTACTGTGGCGATCCTTGCAGAATCGTATGGAAATATGATACCCATCCCCCGTTCTTCCCTGCCGGATACCATAAAAACCGGCGCATATACACTGGATGTGGCAGGACTCCTGATCATGGGATTGTACCTTGTCGCTGCAGGACTTACGAGTACGACAGGCACGTTCATGACACCCTCCTATTATCAGATACCAAATGTGACAGCGGGGATGCTCGCTCTGTGCAGTGCGGTGATTATGCGTGGGGAAATGTTTGATACTCCCCGGCGGGCAGTACCCTGATTCCAGCTCCGGTTCGAGGAAAAAACATACGGGAAATGCTGCAAACGCGGATGATTTTCTTCAGATACCTCATATTGCTAACGTAGAGTGCAGGCATACTCAATCCCGCCCGTCTGCCGGAGGCCGATGAGCAATCCGGGCTACCATTCGTTCATATAAAAATGAAACAGA
>Ga0315286_10004424_pt1 | contig 13490 bp, 5 predicted proteins | sample YL17G10_0_MG_FD_205038 | JGI IMG/M metagenome (GOLD analysis project Ga0315286, IMG submission 205038) | Sediment microbial communities from Yellowstone Lake, YNP, Wyoming, USA - YL17G10_0 | ecosystem: Environmental > Aquatic > Freshwater > Lake > Sediment | place: USA: Wyoming | collected... | reverse complement strand
AGGATGATTTTGAGGACGGTGATTATGATGATTGGGTGGATACGGGTATGGGAGGAACGAAAGAGGTAACGAGTGCGACCGCCGCCAAGGGAGTATATAGCTTCCACCAGTATGATTCACCGGGTGGACACTTGAGCGGCATCTATCATGACTTTGGGGCGATTCAACCTGGTTATGTCAGTTTCTACATGCGCTCCGGGTCGACAAGTACAAACACGGCGTACTTCCTTCTCCGCGATAGCCAGGGGGACGATGTGATCTGGTTTTTCGCGTATGATGATGGGCTTCTCTATGTCAATGATGATGTGGGAGGGGACCATACCTATCCGTATACGGCCAACACATGGTATCATATTCAGTTCAAGGACATTGATTTCGTATCGAAGACGTTCGACTACTACGTCAATGAAGCTCTCGTCAAGGCGGATATACCGTTCCGCAATGCATATGCCGTGAACGACTTCTATCGATTGGATCTTTACAATTGGAGTGCTGGTTCTCAGGCGTGGTGGGATGAAGTTGAGGTGGCGACCGATGAACCGGCTCATTGGCTTCGTACCGCTCCCGTCTGCGGCGTCGTGCCTCCGAACTCATGCGCGGACATTACCGTTACGTTTGATGCCGCGGATATGTACGGCGGGGATTACTATGCGGATCTGGTGATCACGGGCAACGATCCGGTCACTCCCGAGTGCCGGGTGCCTGCGCATCTGCACGTGACGGGAGCGCCCGATATAGCAGTGGCGCCTGCGGCACTGGATTATGGGCCGTTGTTTATCGGGGCGACGAAGCTGGATACGCTGGTGATATCGAATGAAGGGACTGACGTATTACATGTGAGCGAGATGACGTTGGACAATGCTGATTTCACTGTTGATCTGACGCCGTTTGATTTGGCGCCGGAGGGGAGCTGGGAGCTCGCAGTAGCCTTTGCACCGAGTGTGGCGGGATTGAGAGAGGGGACGCTCGCGATCACGAGCGATGATCCGGACGAGGGTGTGGTGGAAGTAGCGCTGCGAGGCGAGGGAGTGTTGCCGCCGGAGATGGTTTGTCCTCCGTCGGATACACTGAGCAAGGACTTGTTCACGGGCGGGACGTGGGATACGGTGCTGACACTCTGCAACGAGGGTGGGAGCGATCTTGATTTTAGTGTCACGATTGGAGAAGGTGCGCTGGCGCGGTCCGCTGCGATTCGGGGAAGTGGTGGGGGGATTCCTCTGAATGGGATGGCCGGAGGCGATCGAAGCGGTGTGCGGTCACTGGCGGGCGAGGCCTCAGCGGTGGTTCCGCTGGTTGAGATCGGCAAGGGGCAGGAGGATACGCGGACGTATCCGACGATGGATCGGGCGAGTGGTGGTCCGGATCCGTTTGGCTACCGGTGGCGGGATAGCAACGAGCCTGGCGGGCCTGTGTTCGATTGGATTGATGTCAGCGGGGGCACGTCGATTGGGTTGGGCGACGACAATTTCAGTACGGATATCCCTCTGGGGTTCACGTTTAGTTACTATGGTCAGGAGTACACGACGGTTGGCGTGGGGTCGAACGGATGGTTGAGCTTCAACGGCTCAAACAACTGGTACCCGAGTAACGTTCCTCAGATGGACGAGTATGCGGGGGCGATTGCGCCGTTCGCGCGCGATCTGGATCCGCGGTTTGCGAACTATGTCCGGTACCAGACGGTTGGGACGGCTCCGAGCCGCCGATTTGTCGTCGAATACAACGACATTCCGGATTATGGCGGCGGAAGTAACAAGACGTTTGAAGTGATTTTCTATGAGAGCAGCAACGCGATCCGGTTCCAGTACATGATGGCGCCGGACGATCCGGTAGGATTTGGGATTGAGAGTCCGGATCAGACGATGGGCATGGGGAATGCGGGAGCGGGCGATCTGTTTATCAGTCCGGCGCTGGTGGAGGACAACTATGCGATCGAATTCGCGGCGACGCAGGCGTGGCTGGGTGTTGACCCATTGGCGGGTACGGTGCCGGCGGGCGGGTGTCTGGACCTTGTTGTAACGATGGACGCAACGGGGTTGAATGGCGGTGACTACGATGCCGCTATTGTGATTGTGAGCAACGATCCGGTGAATCCGGAGTGCCGGATGCCGGCGCATCTGCATGTGACGGGAGCGCCCGACATAGCAGTGGCGCCTGCGGCATTGGATTATGGGCCGTTGTTTATAGGGGCGACGAAGTTGGATACGCTGGTGATATCGAATGAAGGGACTGACGTATTACATGTGAGCGAGATGACGTTGGACAATGCTGATTTCAGTGCTGATCTCGCGCCGTTTGATTTGGCGCCGGAGGGGAGCCGGGAGCTCGTGATGACATTTGGGCCGAGTGTGCCGGGGTTGAGAGAGGGGACGCTCACGATCACGAGCGATGATCCCGATGAGGGTGTAGTGGAAGTAGCTCTGCGAGGCGAGGGAGTGTTGCCGCCGGAGATGGTTTGTCCTCCGTCGGACACGTTGAGCAAGGACTTGTTCACGGGCGGGACGTGGGATACGGTGCTGACGCTCTGCAACGACGGTGAGGGTGAGCTCGAGTTTTCGATATCGAGTGAAGAGGCAACCGCGCCAATAAGAATGCGTGTTAATGAAGCGATTGCTTCAATTGTTGGAAGGAGCGGGGTGCTCAAAGGTGAAATCCGGATCAAATCGGCCAACCTGATCGCCTCTGGCGAAGCGATAGAGCGAGTTTACAGGAATCCGGGAGATGTGGCTCACGTGAAGCTTGGTCCGGCCGCCGGGCCGTCCGTGTTGTTGCTTGCCGCAGAAATTCCCTTATTTGTCCAGGATGTTCAAGACAAGTTGTTGGCGACGGGCAAAGTTGGTTCGGTGACCTTTATTGATGTGGGCTATATGACGCCGACGCTGGCGGAGTTGCAGGCGTTTGATGCGGTGATGGTGTGGAGCGACTATCCCTATGCCGATAATGTAACGCTTGGGAACAACCTGGCGGATTATGTGGATAGTGGTGGGGGCGTCGTGTGTGCGATGTTTGAGGTAGCCAATATGCCTGGTCCAACTTCTTACTATTTGAACGGCAGGTGGGAGTCTGAGCAGTACTATGTATTTTTGCGGGATCAGTTCCAATCAGGCTACGCGTCGATGCTTGGTGCGGTCGCCGAACCTGCTCATCCGGTAATGGAAGGAGTGACCAGCTTCTATGGAGGCAGCTTCAGTTTTCATTCATCTACTGCGACTCTGACGAGTGGATCGACATTGATTGCAAGTTGGTCTGATGGGGTTCCGCTCGTGGCGGTGAAGGAGATAGGAAGAGCGAGGCGTGTGGATCTGGACTTCTACCCGGTCTCGAGTGATGCGAATTCCGGGTATTGGCAGGTTGGCACCGATGGAGATTTATTGATGGTCAATGCTCTTGCGTGGGTAGCGCGTGGTGCGCGGTGGCTATCTGCAGAACCCAGCCAAGGCGCCGTTGCGCCAAATTCGTGTATGGATATTACCGTTACGTTTGATGCCGCGGGATTGCAGAATGGGGATTACTATGCGAATTTGGTGATCGCGGGCAATGATCCGGTCACTCCCGAGTGCCGAGTTCCTGCGCATCTATCCATACAAGGCAATGGAAGCAGCATGATTCTGTTAACTGGTTGCGGCAGTGGCTGGTACTTGAAGAGTTGGAACGTGGATACGCCAGTCGATTCGACTACCGTGCTTCTCAAGGATATTATGAGCTGCCTTGCTGTCGCACTTGGTTATGACGGAGGAGGGCTGTCGTATTATCCGAGCATACCTCCGCAGTTCAACACGCTGAAGACGATGGATCATCTGCACGGCTACTGGTTCAGGATGGCATGTGATGATATCCTAATGCTGCAGGGAACGCCGGTATCAATCGAGACTCCCATTCCACTTTCTGCCGGGTGGAACGTTGCGAGCTATCTGCCCGCTCAAGCGGATTCGACGGTGCACGCGTTGGGCAGTATTATGAATAACGTCAGCGTGGTTCTGGGCTTTGAGTGCGGTGGGCTGTCGTATTATCCGAGTATCCCGCCTCAATTCAACACGTTGCAGGTGATGAAGCCCACGTGTGGTTATTGGATCAAGATGGGGACCGCGGATACGCTGATCTACCCGGAGACGGTTGTGTACGAGTCGCCGCCGGTTGCGACGGCGATGATGCTCGGAGGAGAAGGGTATGGCGGTGATGCTGTTTCGAAGGTGCTGCCGACGCGGGAGTGGATCAATGTCTGGGGAGAGGGCGTGCGGATGGATGGCACGTTGCTTCGGGTGGGGACGATAGTGAAGGCCGTTGATGAGGACGGAGTCGTCTGCGGGCAATGTGCGGTGCGGTCTGCGGGGGACTTTGGGCTCATGGCGATCTACAAGGATGACCCGGAGACGGAGGTTGACGAAGGGGCGGAGGCCGGTGAGACGGTGACGCTGTACTTGGGTGATGTGAAGGTATCGGGCGGGATCCGGTGGACGGAGCTGGGAGATTGTGTCAACTTCAAAGAGGCGTTCTCGCTGGCGGATGGGAATGTGGAGACGTTGCCGGTTCAGTATGCGCTGCTGCAGAACTATCCGAACCCGTTCAATCCGACGACGAGCATACGGTATGAGCTGCCGAGGGATTCCTACGTGGAGCTCGTGATCTACAACGTGCAGGGGCAGGTGGTGCGGGAGCTCGTGAGCGGATGGCAGAAGGCGCAGCGGTATGTAGTCGCATGGGACGGCAAGAATGCGCAGGGGAGCTCGGTAGCGAGTGGCATCTATTTCTATCGAATCAAGGCCGGCGAGTTTGTGAATACGAAGAAGATGGTGTTGCTCAGGTAAGCGGAGTCGGGATGGAGGAGGGAGTGGTGTTTTTGAGTTCTCAACATCGAGCGCATGCGTCTACGGCATTGTGCTTCAACTCTACCAAGAGGTGAGTATCTATGAGAAATCTTCTGGTTGCAATGTTGTTGATCTTTCCGGTAACGGTGGGAGCGCAGGTCATCCCGACCAATGAGTGGGTGAATCTCTGGGGTGATAACTGTGTAATCAATGCCAAGTACATTCCAGTAGGGGCGGTGGTGCGGGCATACGATCCTGATGGAGTATTGTGTGGTGAGTTTACCGTCACCGGTGCTGGCACGTATGGTTTGATGCCTGTCTATCGGGATGATCCGACGACGCCGGGTGTCGATGAAGGTGCGGAGCCCGGGGATATGATCACGTTTGAGGTTGATGGCATAGGAGTAGTGCCGATAGGGCCGGATCTGCCGAGCTGGACGGTGAATGGAGACCTGAAAAAGGTCAACCTCTTTGGCGAAGAGGTGATTCCGACCGGTGAGCAGGTGAACTTCTGGAGTGACAGCTCTATCGTCGATTTCAATCCGCTTCCCTACGGTTCAATCGTGCAGGCATATGATCCGGAAGGCGTATTGTGTGGTGAAGTTACGGTCACCGAAGCCGGGACGTATGGGTTGATGCCGGTGTATCGAGACGATGCCGCGACGTTGATTGATGAGGGGGCGGAACCCGGAGATACGATTTCCTTCAAAATAGATAATGTCACTGCGATATCGATGGGCCCGGATGAGCCCGAGTGGAGCTCGAATGGTGACATCAGGAAGGTAAACTTGCTCATCGGCGATGACGCGCCGGCAGGCATGGTTGACCCGATGACGCTTGATTTTGGCGGTGTGGTACAGGGCACTTCCAAGGATATGACGTTTACGATCAAAAATGGCGGCGGAGGTCTATTGGCGGGCGAAGTGATCGCGGACTGTGCACCTAACTACAGTATCGTCGGTGATACCGTTCGCTACGCCCTCGGCGCAGGGGATTCCGTCGTCGTGACGGTGCACTGTGAGCCGACGGCGCCTGGAACGTATGAGTGTGATGTGGAGACAGGCAACTGTCTCTGCGCTCATGTCCATGCGAGCGGCTATATGGTGGCGACGCTGCTGCAGAATTATTCGACCGCTTTTTCCGAGGCTGGCATTACGATCACCTGGGTGCTCTCCGAAATCGACGATGATGTTGAATTCATTGTTGAGCGCGCCTCCGAACCAAACGGGCCATTTGCTAAACTTCCGTCGAGTGCCTTGAACAGAGACGGCTTATCTTTTACCTTCATTGATGAGGATTGGGAACCGGGGACCAGCTACTGGTACCGTGTCGCGTATCGTCGCGGGAGCGAGCGGAAGGTTCTTTTCGAGGCGGGTCCTATCAAGACACCCGCGATGCCGGTCACCTTGTTTCAGAATCATCCCAATCCATTCAATCCGTCCACGGCGATCAGATACTACCTCAAAGAGAATTGCCGCGTCGCCCTCGAGATATACGATATCAGGGGCAACTTGATAGCGCGTCTCACCGAGGCATATCAAGAGAAGGGCCTGCATACGGCTACGTGGAATGGACGCGATCGAGCCGGAAACGAAGTGAGCTCCGGCGTGTATTTCTATCGGCTCAGAGCCGGGAAGATGGAGATTTCAAAGAAGATGGTGCTCGCTCGGTGAGATCGAGCGAGTTCGCGTTTCTGCAATAGATCACGGGTTTGAGTTTCTCTTCGCCCGCCTCTTGATTCCTATTGCTCAATTCTTGCCTTTTAGGCCGAGAATCGTCTTTGATTTCATAGACAGTTATTGATTGCTGAAGACAAAGTATTCTCTTGCATTACATAATTATTAAGAATTATTCTTAACTTATGAACGGCTCTATCGTAACGTGGCGGGGAGGGCATTGATGCGAGAGGTAAGGTGATCGAATCATGAAGATTGGAATATCACGACTCGTTTTATTGCTCATGGTCATTGGTTCTCATGGCATCGGCGCCATGGGGCAGAACACGAGGATGGATTCGATGGAAAAGAATACGGGAATGCGCGTAGCCACCTTTGCAGGGGGATGTTTTTGGTGCACGGAAGCCGATTTCGAGAAAGTGCCCGGGGTCGTGAAAGTCATTTCTGGATATACGGGCGGGCAAACCGTGGCGCCGAGCTACAAAGAGGTTTGCTCCGGGAAAACCGGCCATATCGAGGCGATACAGGTGTATTATGATCCGTCGAACGTGAGCTACGAGAAGCTGCTCGAAATCTTTTGGGGTCATGTCGATCCGACCGATGCCTTCGGCCAGTTCGCCGACCGCGGACCGCAGTACCGGAGCGCCATTTTCTATCATGACGAGGAACAGAAACGCCCCGCCGAGCAGTCCAAGGCGGCGCTCGCGGCTTCCGGAATATTCGACAAGCCGATTGTGACGGAAATCAGGGAGTTCTCCACATTCTATAACGCCGAAGACTATCATCAGGATTACCACAAGACGTGCTCTCTTCAGTACAAGCTGTACCGTTCCGGCTCGGGGCGGGATGATTTTCTGAAGCGCATATGGGGCGACGGCAAGGCGCAGATGCCGAAGTTCGAAGCGGATAGCGTGAAAAAGAGCGATGCGAGCGATGATCGTGATTCGCCAAATCCGGCGCCCGCGAAACCCGACAAGGAAACGCTTAAGAAAACGCTTTCGTCCCTGCAGTACCAGGTCACGCAGCAATGCGGGACCGAGCCGGCGTTCATGAATGAATTCTGGAACAACAAACGCGAGGGTATCTACGTCGATGTCGTATCGGGCGAACCGCTCTTCAGCTCGCGCGACAAATTCGATTCGGGCACCGGGTGGCCGAGCTTCACGAAGCCTCTTGAGTCCGGTAACGTCGTCGAACGGGAAGACTGGAGCCTTCTCTCAAAGCGCAGCGAGGTTCGGAGCGCGCGCGGCGACTCCCACCTCGGCCATGTTTTCAACGATGGACCCCGGCCGACCGGCCTTCGCTACTGCATCAACTCGGCATCCCTCCGGTTCATACCGAAAGAGGATCTGGAAAAGGAAGGGTACGGCGAGTACCTGAAGCTGTTCGAGCCGGATCGCACCAAGCCTCGACCCTGACGGAGCCCCGCTGTTCCCGTTTTGCCCGGTAGAGGCAGGTATCCGCGAGCGCGAGCAGAGCTTCGGGTGCGATGTTCTGATCGGGCGGCGCCTGATCGAAGCCGGTAACGCCGAAGCTGCCCGACATGCGAATGCTCTCCCCTTGGACTTCGACACATGTCTGCGAAATGATGCGGGCGAATCGCTCCGCGGCACTACCTCCGCCGGCGACATTCGTCTCGGGCAGAAGGATGAGGAATTCATCCCCGCCGTACCGGGCTATCCAATCGCAATCGACCCTGATGCAGGAGGCGATGCATCGGACGAATGTCTTGAGCGCTTGATCCCCGGCAAGGTGGCCATAGGTGTCGTTGATCGTTTTGAAATAATCGACGTCGCTGAGAATCAGCGACATCGACCTCGAATATTTCTGGGCTCTCTTGACTTCCTGCGGGAGGCGGTCATTGAGGTACGTGCGGTTGTAGGCGCCCGTCAGCGGGTCGGTAATCGAGAGGATTTTGGTTTCTTCGTTGGCTCTTTTCAGGCACTGCTCGAGGCCGAGGATGCGTTTCGCCGTGTTCAACCGCGCGATCAATTCCGCAGGGTGGAACGGTTTGCTCAGGAAATCGTCGGCGCCCGCCGCGAGGCCCGTGACAATGTCGTCCTTGGAGCTCTTGGCGGTCAGGAGCACGACGTACACGTATCCTGCGGCGGGCAGCTTCCGAATCGACTGGCAGAGTTGGATGCCGTCGATCTCCGGCATCATCCAATCGGTCAGTACTATCGGAAAGAATCGCTCTTGCATGAGTTCCAGCGCCCTGCGTCCGTTCTCGGCGGACGTTGCGGCGAATCCCGCTCTTGCGAGGATGAACTCGAGCTGTTTTCGCAGAGCGGGATGGTCCTCGACGACGAGCACGCAAAAATCGCTGTTCATTCCTTGTGACTCTTTTCTGCCGGCTGTTCCGGGATAACGGAGTGCTCTTGATTCAACGAGAGCTTGCTCGCGATCGCGCGCCCCGCTTCGCTCGCCAGGAACCGCGTGATATCGGCGAGATGCTTTTCGATCGCCCGGGCGGCATCGCGCGTTTCGTCGAGCCTGTCTGAGCGGCTCCGTTCCTCTATGTTCCGCGCTTCATTGCTGATCTCGGGCAGGCCGAGATTCGCGGAGGCCCCTTTGAGCGAATGGGCGGCACGGGCGACCGGCCCGGCATCTCCGGCCGCGAGGCCGGCCTTGATCGAGGCCAGGTCGACCTGGGCGACTTGCATGAAAAGATCGAGAATCTCGCGGTAATCCGCTTCATCGAGACCGACGTCGCGGGCCAGTTGAGCAATGTTCATACGGCCTCCTTGCGCGCAGAGAGCTTCCCGATGACACCGAGAAGGATCTCTTTTCTGATCGGTTTGGTGATGTACTCGTTCATGCCCGCTTCCAGGCACTTCTCTCTATCGCCGCTCATGGCGCGAGCGGTCATGGCAACGATGGGCACCGCGGAAAAACCTTTCGCCCTGATCGCTTTCGTTGCTTCGATCCCATCCATCACGGGCATCTGGATATCCATGAGAATGAGGTCGAACCGTTCGGAAGACGCGGCGAACAGATCGAGCGCTTCCTTTCCATTGCCGGCCACTTCGATGTCATAGCCGGCCTTTGCCAGCATCAGGCGGGCAAGCTTCTGGTTGACCGGATTATCCTCAACGAGGAGTATGCGCATCGCATGATCCCGATGCTCCTTTCCCGAAGAGGCGGGCGGAACGACTATCTCGTGCGTCTCGCCGCCGTTCAATTCGATCGGATTACCCGTCAGTGTCCGCAGAAGCTCGTACACATCTTCTCGGCGCACGGGTTTGCTCAGGTATCCGTCGAAGTGCTCGTGAACGCATTTCTGAGATTCCCGGTCGATCAGGAGGGACATCCCGATCATGATAGGGTGCGCGGCCTCCCACGACGAGCGGATTGCTCCGAGCAATCCGCAGTCGCTCTCGGTGACCATGTTGGCGTCAATGATGCAGAGATCAACGGGGCTTCCCGCGTCTCCGGCGCTCCGCAGCGCGTCGATAGCATCGACGCTGTTGCTTCGCGCCACCACGAGCATGCCGAACGCCGCGAGATAGCGCGATATGATTTCAAGGGCCCGCTCGTTGTCATCGACGACGAGCAGCTTCTTCCGCGGGAGGAGATACCTGTCGAGTTGCCCGCCGGGCGTTTCGACGGATTTCCCGAACCATGACGTGAAATGGAAGGTGCTGCCCCGGCCGACCTCGCTCTCGGCCCATATATCACCGCCGAGGAGGGTCGCGATTTGCTTGCAAATCGTGAGCCCCAGCCCGGTGCCGCCGTGCCTTCTCGTCGTCGAGCCGTCGGCCTGCTGAAATGGCGCAAAGATGATGGATTGTGTGTCTTGGGGGATGCCGATTCCGGTATCCCGCACCGCGACGTGGAGTTTGAGCCTGTCGTGTTCGATTTGTTCGACATCGAGCTTCAGTTCGATCTCGCCTGACTCGGTGAACTTGGACGCGTTGCCGAGCAGGTTGACGAGCACCTGGCGGAATCGAAACGGATCCCCTCGCACCGTCGCGGGAACCCGGTCGGTGATATCGCACAGCAGCTCGACGGGTTTGGAGGCGGTCTGGGGGCAGATAAGCTGGCAAACTTCATGGGCGATACGTTCGGGTTCGAATGGGACGTCCTCGAAATCGAGGTGGCCCGCTTCTATCTTCGAGAAATCGAGAATGTCATTGATGAGCGAGAGGAGGGTATCGGCGCTCGTTTTGATTATGCTCGCATAATCGCGCTGCTCTCGAGCCAGATCGGCATCGAGCAGCATGTCGGTGAAGCCGATGATCGCGTTCATGGGTGTTCTGATCTCATGGCTCACGTTGGCGATGAACTGGCTTTTCGCCTTGGTGGCGAGCTCGGCCTCCTCCTTTGCCGCCCGAAGCTTGCGTTCCGTTTCCACGCGGTCGGATATATCCCTGAAGATGAGCTGGAAGCACTTCTTGCCGTTGAGGTCGACGGCTGCGGCGCACGTGCTGACCGGTATCGCTCTCCCGTTCTTGGCCATGATTTCGGCTTCGACCGTGCACCGACTGTCGGCGGCATGCCGCAAGAGGTTATCCCTCACGATGTCCGCGAGGCGCTCGGGATGAATCTCGTGCGCTTGCATCGAAAGGAGCTCGGCTCTCGCGTAGCCCGTCAACTGTTCCGCCCGCCGGTTGCAATCGACGAACGTCAACGTGTCCGACTCGACGATCAAGATCGCGTCCTTGCTGGATTCGAACAGGCCGCGGTATTTCTCCTCGCTCTGCCGCAGGTCTTGGTGCGTGCGTCTGAGCGCGACGAGCTTCGCCAGGTCTTCGGCGATCGCATTGAGCAGGTTTCTCTCTTCTTCGAGAAACGGTCCCTCGGCCGCCGCGGGCCTCTCTTCCCGGTAGCAGACTTCGAGCCCTCCGATCAACCTGCCCTGAACGAAAATGCCGCTCGCCTGTTTCCAGATGGTTTCGCGGTAATCAGGCGTTTTGAATTCCTGATTCTCGATGACGATACGCGCGCACGTGATTTCCGGGTATTGCCAGCCCGAAGGGATGATTTGGACGGCCTCCCGGAGCATTTCTTCCTGGGAACGGTCCTGATCATCGAGGAGTTTGGATAATCTGATGAGGCAGTTCAATTCTCTGATCCGCTTGCGCAGGTCGAGGGCTCTTCGCTCCAGCATTTCCTGGAATCGCTTGCGCTCGGTGATATCCTTCATGGTCACGACAAAGGAGGTCACGGCTCCGGAATAGTCGCGCATGACGGCCGAGGACACCTCTGCGACAAAGGCGTCGCTGTCATTCGTCAGAATCGTGCACTCGACATCCTTTCGGGTGCCGTCGAGAAACATCCGAGTGATGCTCGCTTGTATCTTCCCCTGGTCGTCCCGGGCGATGAAATCCCATATGCTTCTGCCGATTAGTTCTTGCGTCGCCGGAATGCCGAGCAGCTCGAGGGCCTTTCGGTTGCAGTCGGTGATGATGCCGCTGGGATCAAAAACGGCCGCGGCGTTGGGCGACGATTCCAGCACGATGCGCAAATTCGCTTCGCTCTGCCGGTGCGACCATTCCGCTCTGAATCGATCGGTGACATCGAGCACATAGTTGACAGTCAAGATGGGAGCGTCATTGCGGGCGAAAAGAGGATGCGCATGGATTTCGAAATTCTGGACGGAACCGCCGGCCGTCGGCCAGGCATATTGGGTGATCGCATGAGCTCGCGTGACGACCGCTTGCTGAGAGGTGAGACGCGATTCGTCGCGGAGTCCTCCGCTCTGCTGCGCGAACATGCCGCTCGCGAGCGCGGCTGCGTTCGCCGCGACCACCGAGAGATCGCGCGCGTCCCTGATGCACAACGGTATGGAAATCGAGTCGATGATTTCGGTGAAAAGCGCGGGATCGAGGCACGCGATCCCGCCGTTCAGCCGCGGACGATCGAGCGCCGCGTCGAATGTCGCTTGAGCGACATCCCGGCGGATGAGCTCCTCCTCATGGGCGCGGTGCGTTTCGGCTTGCCGCAGTCCGGGGCGATCGAATGGCCGTAATTCCAATTTCATGGCGCGATGCTTCCTGTGGTTTTTATCCGGCTGCTCAAGAAGTTCGCAACAGGTGTGCCGCTCAGATTCATCTCGGCGATCGTGGGGCTATGGGATCGGACGGCCGGGACTAAGGTTTGAAGAGCGCTCTCGTCCAGTATGCCGACGCCGTGGACAGATGCTCATGCGGCCCTGGTGTATTGCTTCCGGGCCGCTTCAGTTACGCGGGGCAGAACGGAATGGGCGAAGTATTCTGTATCCTGGGACTTTGGTCCCAGGGGGAGAGATGCGTCATGCGATGCCGCCAGTCGGCGCCGAACTCTCTCTCCGTGCATTATGCATGAGCGGAACGATGTTCGCTGCCGGCCGTTTCGAGCGCGCCGGGCATGGATCGCGAGCGAACGGAGGTCACACCGATCCCGTGATCAGGCGAGGAGCGTCGCCACGAGCCCCGACAGCACGATTCCGTCGAAGGTGCCCGCTCCGCCGATACTCGCGATACCGGTGCTGCTGCGTTGTATGCGGCGCAGGTTGCAGAGATCGGCGCCCACGAGGGGCCCGAGAACGCCTGCCGTGAATGCGATGGGCGGCGCAAAATCGCGCACGAAGATGAAGGCGCAGGCCGCGGCGACGAGCGCGGGCGCGAGCGCCGGGAGGACAATCCCGACATTCGGCACGGGGCGGGCGAGCCAGTAGCACACGGCGACGTTGATCGCTACCGCGGCGGCGGTCAGCGTGAGCGCCGCCGATCCGTGCCCGGCGATTCGAAACAGTTCATAGACGACGAGCATGCAGGGAATGATGCAACCTCCGACATTGACCGCGATGACCGTGTGTGACGACTGGCGGATCCAGCCGGGGAACATGCGCTCGACGCCGAAGAGCCCGAGGGGTGAGGTTTCAACGGACATGACGCGAGGCGTTTTCCTGATCGGGATATTGACGAGGCCGCCCATGAACATGGCGAGAACGACGATGAGCGAGAGTGACGGGCTCAAGCCCAACTTGGCCAAGGCTCCGGCCATCGCGTCGGCGAGAAACAGGGGGAAC
>Ga0315286_10004423_pt1 | contig 13494 bp, 11 predicted proteins | sample YL17G10_0_MG_FD_205038 | JGI IMG/M metagenome (GOLD analysis project Ga0315286, IMG submission 205038) | Sediment microbial communities from Yellowstone Lake, YNP, Wyoming, USA - YL17G10_0 | ecosystem: Environmental > Aquatic > Freshwater > Lake > Sediment | place: USA: Wyoming | collected... | reverse complement strand
CTCGTTGACCGAGCCGATGGCGAAGCCGGGGACGGAAATCTCCCGCGCGCAGAAGGCGACATACTCCAGGCCCGCCGCGGCGCGGTGCTGCTTGGTCTTGGTCTCGAAGACCGGGCCGACGCCGAGCTAGTCGGCGCCCTCGGCCTCGGCCGCGCGGGCCTGCTCCGGCGCATGGGTCGAGCGGCCCACGATCCGGCCCGGCCCGAGGATCTCGCGCGCGTCGGCCACGGCAAGGTCCCCTTGGCCGAGGTGCACGCCGTCGGCGCCGGAGAGTTTCGCCACGTGCGCCCGGTCGTTGATGATCAGCAGCACGCCCAGCTCCGCGCAGAGCGCGGCGAGCTTGCGCGCGCGTTCCAGGAAGGCACCGTCCTCCAGCTCCTTTTCGCGGTACTCGAACATGTCCGCGCCGCCGGAAGCAGCCTGCCGGGCGGTCTCGAAGACGTCGCCGTTCTTGCAGAGCGCGGCGGTCAAGAGCACGTAGAGCCGGGCGCTCTCCAGCCGCTGCCTGCGGGCCCGGGGCCCGGCGGCGAGCTCCTTTTCGAGGCTGTAAAGCCGGAAGCGGAGCGCGGCGAAGCGCCCGGCCGCGGCCGGTGCCAGGAGCGCGCCGTACTCCTCGACCGCGCGGAGCGCCTCGCCAGCCCGGCCGAGCGCCGCACGGGCCACCTCGGCGTCATCGCTGCGGGGCGCGGTCGGCGCGGCGGCCAGGATGTCGCCGGAGGACTCGCGCGCGGCGGCCAGGTCCTTCCAGGCGAAGAGCTCGTTGGCGGCAAGGCCCAGGTCGTGCCGGAGCGCGCGCAGCGCCGCCGCCTGGGCGCGGTCGGCCAGTGCAAAGCGGGCGTAGTCCTCGGCGCCTCGCAGACCCTCCCGGCAGCGGTTCAGGTTGGCGTCCACGATGCGCGCGGCGGCTTCGCGGCTCACGGGGCCTCCTCCACCGCCTGGCGGATGGCCTGGTACTCGGCCTCGTGGAGCGCCCTGAAGCCGAACGGACCATGGGAGTTGTAGTTGATGGTCCAGTCCGGCACCGGGGTCGGGGTCGGGGCCGGGGCCGAGCTGCCTTGGGCGCTCTGCTGATGCTCGCTGATAGTCTTGCCGGCCTCCACGAAATCCTGGAGGACGCCGACGGCGTGGCGGACGCCGCTCTCGTGGGGCTCGACCTCCACGGCTAGCACGCGCACCGGGCCGAGCATCACCTGGCCCTCGCCCACGTACTTGAACCGGTGGCCCAGCGGGCAGCGCACGCCGGAGTCCACCGGCACGGCGCCGGCCGGCGGCAGGGCCTTGCGCTGGTCCCAGTCGGCGGCGAACCACCGGGCCAGCTCCCCGGTGGACATCAGGCAGGCCGACTGGTTCAGCTCGCGGACCCGGCGCTCACCGATCGCCTGGGAGCTGCGCAGCAGCAGGCTGCCCATGAAGGTGAGCAGCACCAGGGCGATTCCGGAGACGACCAGCCAGGGGACCAGGGCGGGCTTGCGCGGCGAGCCGGCGGCGGCCTCGACGCCCGGCGGCGTGGGCTGGCTCGGCCGGTTCATCCGGGCCAACGCCTCGCGCTCGCGCAGCCCGGCGCGGATCACGACCACCAGGACTGCGGCGAGCACTCCGGTCACCGCCAGGGCGGCCAGAAGCAGGAGAACCCCGATCATCGTTGCGGAGCGCTCGCCGCCGTGCGGCAGCGCAGAACCTTCCCCGGCGGGCCGGTGCCGGCCCCTACCCTTTGCTGGCGACGCTCGCGGAGTTGGCCGCCCACCAGCGCTTCCAGGCGTCCGGGTCCCGGGCGGGCAACTCGCCCCGGTAGGGGGAGCGGTTCTGGACCAGCAGGAGCAGCGTGTCGTGGGCGAGTTCCCCGAGGGTCTTGACCTTGGCGCTGGGGATGGGCCCCTCCGAGGCCGCCGAGGGCTCCTGGCTGCTGACCAAGTCAATGAGCGGGGGGCCGGAGTCGCGGCCCAGGGAGATGAGCACGTCCTGGGCTGACCGCCAGTTGTTGCCCCGGAGGCCCGCCAGGGACTGCTCCAAGAGCCGCTGACGCTGGTCCGGCGCGAGCTTGGCCACCTGCTCCTGCGGCCAGAGCCCGTCGAGATCCAGCGCCTTGACGGCATCGGCGCCGACGCTCTTGGACGGCTCGGAACCCGAACGGCCCCAGCAGCCGGCGGCCGCCAACAGGGCAATCAGCAGGGCGGGCAAAGCGATTCTGATCATGGCCAATCCCCTTGAAACGGGCTGCGCGCGCCCGGAGCGCGGCTCCGCTCCGAACCGGCCTTGGAGTCTAATCCGCCCGCGGCGACTGTCAAGGCCGAAAGTGGCGCCTCGCCACGTTCTTGGCGCCCTTGACGCTTGGCAGTTCCATTGTTGCTGTCAGTCCCGAATCCAGTGGTTGTTGCCCTCCGCGCCCTGGGCGTCTCTGTGGTCAGCTCTGTTGGAGCAGCCCGCGGAGGTACTCGACGGTCTCGGCGATGTCCTTGCGCTGCTCATCCCCGGAGATCTCGCGCTCGATGATGAACTCGCCGGCGAAGCCGAGCTCCGCCAGCCGCTTGACGAACTCCGGGAAGCGCACCCGGCCCTGGCCGACCTTGACCTCCCGGCCGAGCCTCATCGGGTCGCTGGGATACAGCCCGTCCTTGGCGTGGACATTGCGCACGTACTCCCCCAGCACGTCCAGCGCGTCAATGGGGTTGCCCTTGCCGTAGAGGATCAGGTTGGCCGGGTCCAGGTTGACGCCCAGGTTCCCGGTGCCGACCTGCTGAATCATGCGCAGCATGGTCACCGGGGTTTCCTGGCCGGTCTCGAACCAGAACTCCAGGCCCAGGGACTTCAGGTGCTCGGCGACGCCGCCGACGGTCTCGGCCACCTCGCCGAAGAGCGCGCCCACCGGGCTCTCCGGGATGAAACCCAGGTGGGTCACCACCGCGGGCGCGCCCAGGAGCTTGGCGAAGTCGCCGGCTTTGCGGAGGGCCTCGACCCGCTCCTGGCGGTAGTCCCAGGGCACCAGGCCGAGCGTGGCCGGGCCCTCGATGAGGTCCCAGACCGCCGGCCCGGGCCAGCCCGCCCAGAAGGCGGTGATGCGCACGCCGGTCGCCGCCGATTCCGCGCGGACCCGCGCGGCGCGTTCGGCGGTCCAGAACTCCGGCTTCCAACTCACCAGTTGGCAGCACTTCAGGCCGAAGTCGGCGACCTCCTTGAGGCTCGGGCCCTCGGGCCGCAACGTGGCGATCACGCCGATCTCGTTGTTCATTGTGCCCTCTCCAGCTCCAGGGAGATGTCCAGCGCCGGGGCCGAGTGGGTCAGGGCGCCCACGCTGATCCGGTCGGGGTTGGCGCGCGCGTAGGCGCGCACGGTCTTCAAGCTCACGCCGCCGGAGATCTCAATCTCCACCGGCCGGCCGCGCTTCCGGGCGAGCTCCCGCGCGAGCTTCACCGCGCCGGCCGCGCGCGCCGGCCTGAAGTTGTCGAGCATGACCAGGTCCGCGCCGGCCCGGACGGCCTCCGCCAGTCCGGCGAGGCCGGTGACCTCGACCTCCACCGGCTTTCTGTACCACCTCATGCGTCTGGTGTGCCCCTTGGCGCGCTCGACCGCCTCGGTGATGGACGTCCCGGCCAGCGCAAGGTGATTGTCCTTGATGAGCACGGCATCGTAGAGGCCCAGGCGATGGTTCAGGCCGCCGCCGACGACCACCGCGTACTTCTCCAGGTGCCTGAGCCCCGGCGTGGTCTTGCGCGTATCGTAGATGCTCGCGCGGGTGCCGGCCGTGCGCTTCACGTATTGGGCGGTCAGCGTGGCCACGCCGGACAGGTGGCAGAGCAGGTTCAGGCTCAGGCGCTCCCCGGCCAGGATCGTTCTGGCCGGGCCCCGGACTTCGGCGAGCCTGGCTCCCGGCCTGACCGCCAGCCCGTCTTCGGCAAGGAGCCGAACCTTCACCCCCTTGCCGAACGCGTCGAAAACATCGGCCAGGACCGGCAGGCCGGCCACCACGCCCCGGCCCTTGGCAACGTAGAATCCGCGGACGCGAAGGCTCTTCGGGATGATCGCCTCGGAGGTCAGGTCGCCGGGCCCGAGGTCCTCGGCAGCCGCCAGCTTGAGCAGCTTATCCTGGTTGGGGCGCTTCCGTGCCAACTCGCCGCACAGGGCGCGAGGCGCCCTGATGGAATCACCCAGCAGGCGCCCAACCTCCCGCCAATAACCGCCCCACTCCCGCTTGGTTCGGAACCCCTTCTTTCCAAACTTCACTAACACCGGTTTCCGCCTGGTCTTCACGGGCTTTCAACCGCCCGACTGGTTCTTGACAGGATATACACGGGGTTCTTCACAGGTCTTGACCGATAATGCGCCCTTGGCGGGCCGGCCCGTCCCGAGGCGGGGATTTACACAGGATTTACACAATCTTCCACCCCCTGAGATCAGACCCTTACCTCGGCCTTGTCCACCTTGTAGCGCGCCAGCCGCCGGAGGGCCGGGCGGGCCACCTCGCGGAGGAACTCCGCGACCTGCTCCGGCGCGCGGCCGACGAACTTTTCGGGCCGGAGCGCTCCGGTGAGCGTGTTCCTGACCTTCGTGAACGCCGGGTCGGCGGCCAGGCGCTCGATCAGGTCATTGTCCAGGCCCTCGACCTTGACGCGCCGGGCGGCGGCCTGGGAGTGCCGGCGGATGACCTCGTGGAGAGCCTGGCGGTCGCCGCCGGCCGAGACGGCGGCCATGAGGATCTCCTCGGTGGCCATGAAGGGCAGCTCCTGCTCCATGTTCCGGCGGATGACCCTGGGGTAGACCACCAGCCCGCCGGCGACGTTGGCCCACAGGATCAGGATGGCGTCGGCGGCCAGGAAACACTCGGGGATGTACATGCGCCGCGGCGCGGAGTCGTCGAGAGTCCGCTCCATCCACTGGACCGCGGCGGTCTGCGGCGCGGCCGAGGCCGCGGCCAAGAGCCAACGCGCCAAGCCCACCATGCGCTCGGCGCGCATCGGGTTGCGCTTGTAGGCCATCGCCGAGCTGCCGACCTGCCCGGACTCGAAGGGCTCCTCGATTTCTTTGCGCGAGGCCAGGATGCGCAGGTCGTTCCCGAACTTCGCGGCGCTCTCGGCCAGGCCGCAGAGCGCGCCGAGCACCTGGCTGTCGAGCTTCCGGGTGTAGGTCTGGCCGCTGACCGGCACGAGCTCCTTGAAGCCCATCTTCCGGGCGACGAGTTCCTCAAGCCGCCGGACCTTGCGGCTGTTCCCGCCGAAGAGGTGCAGGAAGGAGACCTGCGTGCCGGTGGCGCCCTTGACCCCGTGGAAGGGGATGGACTCCAGCCGCCGTTCGAGCTCCGCGGCGTCGAGGAGCAGGTCTTGGAGCCACAGGATCGCGCGCTTGCCCACGGTGACGGGCTGCGCCGGCTGCAAGTGGGTGAGCCCGAGGGTCGGGAGCCGCCGCCAGCGCCGGGCGAAGCCGGCCAACTCCCCGGCGGCGGCGCGCAGCCGGGCCAGGACGAGCCGCAGCGCCTCGCGCATGACCATCAGGTCGGCATTGTCGGTGACGTAGCAGGAAGTCGCGCCCAGGTGGATGATCGGCGCGGCCTTCGGGCACTGGAGGCCGTAGGCCCTGACGTGGCTCATCACGTCGTGGCGGAGCTCCTTCTCCAGGCGTTCCGCGGCCGCGTAGTTGACCTGCTCCGCGAAGCGGCGCAGCTCGGCGAGCTGCGCCGCGCTGATGGGCAGGCCCAGCTCGCGCTCGGCCTCAGCCAGCGCGATCCACAGCTTCCGCCAGGTGCGGAACTTGAACTCCGGCGAGAAGAGCCGGACCATCTCCGGAGAGGCGTAGCGGGCAACCAGTGGATTCTCGTAGCGGTCGCGCTTCTCGGGCACCGGCGGCTCCTTTCCGTTCGATAGTCGGGATTATCGCCCGGCCGGGCGCCCAGGTCAAGCGGGCGCTCGGCGCCAAGAGGGCTTCGGCGCCCTGCCGGCGCGCGGAGCCTCTTGCGCCGGGGGTCAGGCCCGGAGCGCCGGGCGGCGCCGCCGGGCGAGGCGCGCGGCAGCGTAGAGCCCGGCCACCAGCAGGTACGGCACGGCCCAGCCGAGGTCGCTCCCTGCGGAGCCGCTCTCCGGCGTCAGCGCGCAGCCGAAGCCGTTGCCCCCCCCGCCGTCCGAGCTGTCCTCGTTGATGGTCAGCCTGACCGTGACGGTCTGCGGGGGGTTGACCGCCAACGGGTCGGTCACGGTGATGGTGGCCGTGTGGGCGCCTTCGCCCAGGCCCGAGGTGGCGTACTTGACGGCGATGACGTCGTGCTCGCCGGTCGAGTCGCCGGCCGCCGGCGTGCAGGACAGCCAGGACTTGTCGGCGGTCACGGTGTAGGTCAGGGTGCCCGTGCCGCAGTTCCAGACCTGGAAGCTCTGGGCCGCGGGGCTGTGCTTCACCTTGCAGGCGGGGGCCAGCTTCTTCGGGCTCACCGCGGCCGCCGGGCCCAACGTGGTGGTCACGGTCACGTCCCAGGTCTGCGCCGTGCTGTGGCCGTGGCCGTCGGAGACGACTGCCTTGATGGTGTGCGTGCCGGCGTCGGCGTCGGCCGGAGCGTAGTCCAGCCAGTTGGTGGTCACGCCGGCGAGCACGCCGTCAATCTGCCAGGAGTAGGTCATGGCGTCGCCGTCCGGGTCGAAGCAGTCAATGTAGAACTGCTGGGTGGCCAGCGCGGCCACCGTCGCCGGGCTGGCCGGGCCGAAGTCGGTGATGGTCGGCGCGCCGTTGGTCGAGCCGCTCAGGTAGATGCTGTCATTGCTGTCCTTGACGGTGGCGCCCGCGTCCTTGAGCTGGCAGTAGACGGTCTTGAACCCGTCGCCCTCGGAGAGCGTCCAGGTCTTGCTGGTGGCGTAGGCCTGCCAGGCGGTCCAGGCCGTCCCGTCGTTGGAGAAGCGCATCTGGCTGGCCCAGCCGCTGCCGTAGACGTAGAGGCTCACGCTGGTGGAGCTGGTTTCGTGGGCCTCGCGGTTGATGACCACCGGGTAGACCCCGCTGCGGGTGCCGAAGTCCTGGGTCCAGTACGAGGCGACATAGCCGACGCCGATCTCCCGGTTGGCGGTCGAGAGGATGTTGGCGCGGTGCCCGGAGCTGTTCATCCAGGCGTTCATCACCGCGGCCGGGGTGCCGAAGCCGGCGGCGATGTTCTCGGCCCAGGAGCTCCAGCCGTAGTCCAGCTCCGCCATGCGATCGCTCGGCCCCTCGCCGCTCCAGAAGTGCAGGAAGTTCCAGGCCGCGCCGTCCTTGCTGGTGTGCGAGAAGAAGCCGCCGTCGATCATGTCCTCGCAGTGGTACTCGGCGGCCAGGTCCAGCATGGTGGACTCGCGCTTGAGCGGCGCCAGGTGCCCGTTGTCCCAACGCTCCTGGTTGGTGAGCGCAGTCACCTGGTCCTCGTAACTGGCGGACGGGATGGAAGCCGCGATGAGCTGCTGCCTGACCGTGACCGGGAAGGTCGCGCCGGCCGTGCTCGCCGCCAAAACCAGGCGCCCCCCGCGCTCGGCCCGGCGAACGGGGAGTTCCCGGCCGGTGGCGTCGGCGGCGGCCAGGTCCCGGCAGTCGAGCACGGGCCGGCCGGCAGCGTCGGCCAGGCGGACCGTGCCGCCGGCCGGCCCGGGCCACTCGGTGGGAGTCAGGGTGCCGGCGGCGGCCAGTTCGATCTCGACCTCGCCGGCGCCGGGCGCGCTCTTCACGGTGAAGCCCTGGACCAGCGCATGGGGCAGGTTCTGGTACCACTCGACCAGCCCGTCGCGCCGGAGCTCGACGCGGTCGCCCTCGAAGGTCAGCTCCGGCTCCGCGGCCGGGGTGGTCCGCCCGGCCGGCCCGGCCGCCGCCAGCGACAGGGACGCGCGCCAGTTCCCGGCCGACTCCTCCGCCGGCCGCAGCCGGACGCCGTCGGTGCCGAAGAACGCGACCAGGCGCTGGTTCGGGTTGACTGCCGAACAAGCCGCCTTGACGGCTGCGGTGCAGAAGGGCTTCAGGGCGCCGCCGCGGCGGATCCGGTACGGCTGGCGCGCCCAGTCCGGCCCTTCCTCGGGCTTCTGGGCCGCCCCGGAGCAGGAGGCCGGCTCGCCGATGCTGACCAGCGGCCCCAGCGCCGCCGGAACAGCGCTGGCCGGCAGGGGGAGCTCGGAGCTCGGAGCGCGGAACTCGGAAGTGCCGCGTTCCCCCTTCCTCGTTGCGCGCTCGGCGTTCCGGGTTTCGCCCACTGCTTTCGCCGGGCTGCGCTCGGCTTGCCAAACGGCGCAGAGCACCGCCGGCAAGCTGACGACCGACAGGGTAAGAGCCAGAACGACGAAGGGGCCGGCGCTCCGCGCCGGGCTGCGGCCTGGCGGGGTTTCGTGGGTCATGGCGGTTCCTCCCAAGCTGTACTGGAACTACAGTTACGACGCATCTGAGGGTCAGGTTGTCACGCAGAATTCGGGGAAGGCGCGCCCCGGCCTCCGCGAGGGCCGCTTTGGTCGCGGCCGGAGCCGCGAGGTGTCTAGCAGCCCGTCGAAAAAGTCGCGCGGACCGCGTGGGACTTTCTCAACGAACTGCTAGTGTCGGTCCATCCGGCAGTAGAGCACCAGGCCCAGCGCCAGGAAGACCAGGTAGGGCGCGGCCATGGCCAGGTCCACGGCCAGCCGGGCCGCTCCGCCGGCGGCGGCCAGGAAGCCGGAGCCCTCGAAGCGCGTCAGCAGGTCCAAGAGCGCCGCCCTGCGGGCCAACTCGGCGCCGAGCTCCCCGGCCAGCACGTAGCACGCGCCCAGCACCAGGGCCATCCCCAGGGGCAGGAGCTTCCCGCCGCGCGAGCCGCCCAGCACCGCCAGCGGCAGCCCCAGGAGCAGCAGGGTCAGGTTCACCAGGGGCAGGCCCCAGCGCCGCCAGAGCTCCACGCGCGCGGCCGGGTCGTCGTCGCGCAGCGCGTAGAGCTTGTCGGAGCCCACCCCGTCGAGCCCCAGGTTGCGGGCCTCCAGGTTCGCCGGGGAGATCTGGCAGCGGATGCGCCCGCAGGGGCGCCAGCCCTGATCCTCGCCGTGCTCGGCGAAGCGGCCGCCTTCCAGGATCCAGTCCCCCTTGCGCCACTTGGCCCGCACCGCGCTCACGTAGTAGGAAACCGGCTTGTCCGAGCGCCAGACCTCGAGGCCCAGGCCCTCGATGGTCCGCCCGTTCGGCCCGGTCTGCTTGGCGCTCAGGTACACCCGGGCCCGCTCATTCCAAAGCTGTTCCTCGCCGCCGGCGGCGGAGGGCCCCCACACGATCAGCCGGGTGCGCGTCTCCATGTGGATCTCGTGGCTGGGGCTGCGCCGGTTGATGGCGTTGGCGGCCTCCTCGGCCGCCGGCACCAGCCGGCGCACGGCGGTCTCGGCCAGGAGCAGCTGGCCGGCGCCGCAGAGCGCGCCGAAAAGCAGCAGCGGCAGGAAGGCCCGCCGCAGGCTCACCCCGGTGGCGCGCATGGCGGTCAGCTCCGAGTTGCGCGCCAGGGCCGCGACGGCCAGCGCCGCCGCCGCCAGCGCCGCCAGTCCGCCGTAGCCGACCACGAAGGACAGCGCCTGCTCGGCGTAGAAGATGCCGATGGCCAAGAGCGCCCGGAGCAGGCCCTGCGGCCGGCTGCCCAAGAGCCGGAAGCACTCGTCCATCCGATCGAAGAGGTCGAAGATCACCAGGAGCATGGCCAGTCCCAGCAGGCAGGAGATGAACGGGCCCAGGATGCTCCTGAGCAGGTGCCGGTCGAGCCTGCGGCCGAGCACGGAGCGTCCCTCAGCTCCGGCCCTGGCGGCGCAGCAGCAGCCACGCGCCGGCCAGGCCCAGCAGGTTGGGCACCCAGGGGGACAGCTCCGCGGGCATCAGGCCGGTCTGCGAGAGCGCCCGGCCGGAGACCCAGGCCCCGTAGTAGGCGGCCGCGGCGACCACCCCCAGAGTGAGGCTGACCAGCTTGCTGGCCTTGCGCGCGGCGGCGCCCAGGCCGATGCCCAGGAGCGCGAAGACCAGCGGCGAAAAGCTGAAGGCCAGCTTGCGGGAGACCTCCGCCCGGACCGCGCGCAGGTCGTTGATGACGTCCTCCAGCCGGCCGTGCAGCTTCTCGAGCTTGCCGAGCTCGGCGACGGCCTCAGGGGAGCCTCCCCCGCGGAGCGCGGCGGCCAGCACCCGGGCGCGAGCCGCGGCCCGCTCCTGGCCGAGCTCGCCGCAGCCGGCCGAGAGCTCCGCGCGCAGCCCCGCGGCCAGGGCCAGGTTCTGGTCCAGGCTGGCGCGCATGGTGCCGCTGCCCAGCAGGCCCTGGGACATGGCCCCCGGCAGCTCCATCTCCGGCAGCCAGTAGGTGCTGAACTCGCCCTTGTCCACCGGCTCGGAGGGCGCGGTGACCACCTGCACGTTGCGCAGGACGAAGGTGACCAGCCGCCGCGGCCGGCCGCGCCCGCGGGCCACCGAGCGGACCTGGCAGTCGAAGTCGCGGGCGCTGAGCTGAAAGCCCCCGCCCCGGGCCTTGGTCGAGACCACGCTGACCGGCCGGGGGGCGTCGGCGCCCGGGCGCCCGAAGCCGAAAACCAGGCGGCTGTCGCCGGAATCCAGCTCCAGGGTGGAGCCGGGCCGGCACAGGCGGTCGACGTCCAGCGCGGTCTCGAGGTCGCGGCGGGCCAGAGCCGAGGCCGAATAGCGGAAGCCCTCCAGGTTGAGCCAGACCAGCGCCAGCGAGGCGACCAGCCCCAGGACCAGCGGCGCCGCGGCGCTCTGGCGCGGGGACACCCCGGAGGCGCGCATGGCCAACAGCTCGCTCTCGGCGGCCAGCCGCCCGAAGGTGCTCGCCGAGGCGGCCAGCATCGCCGGCGGAAGCGTTATGCTGAAGAGGTATGGAAGAATCCAGGGCAGCATGGCCAGGCAGTCGGCCAGGCCCAGCAGCCGCCCCAGGTTGGTGAAGCGCGCCCGGACCAGCACGGCCAAGAACCCCACCAGCATCAGCCAGGCCAGCGCCACGGCCAGGGTCCGGAGCATCTCGCCCAGCACGTAGCGGAAGAGCGTCCGGCCGATCATGGCTGCCGCCTGCCGGCGGGCGCCGGGGGCCGGGCTTCGGCGGCCCGGGGCCGGTGGGCCTGCTCGCCGAGGAGTCGTCGCGCGGCGGCCAGCACTCCGCCCGGCGTGATCCGGAGCATGCACTCCAGGCCGCGCGGGCAGCCCCGTCGGCGCCAGCAGGGCGCGCAGTCGGCCTGGGCGGTCAGCACCTCGACCGCCGGGCCCAGCGGCCGGTTGCGCACCGCGTCGGCCGGGCCGAAGAGCGCCACGGTGGGCGTGCCGGCGGCCGCGGCGATGTGCGCGGGGCCGCTGTCCGAGCCGACGCAGAGCGCCGAGCGGCGCAGGAGCTCGACCAGCTCGGGCAGAGTGGTCTCCGGCGCAGGCCGGGCCGCACCGCCCGAGCAGATCATCCCGGCCAACTCCCGTTCGCCCGCCCCGAACCAGGTGATCAACACTTCCAGCCCCAGTTCCTGCCGGAGACTGGCGGCCAGGTCCGCGAAGCTCCCCGGCGGCCAGCGCTTGGTTTCCCAGCCCGCGCCCGGGTTCAAGACCGCGAAGGGCCGCGCGGCCAGGCCCAGCTCGGCCAGCAGGCCCGCGACGCGCGCGGCGGCCCCGGCATGGACGGGCAGGCGCGGCAGGGGCAGCGCCGCGCCGGCCGGGAGGCCCAGCGGGACCAGCAGCGCGGCGGAGCGCTCCGCGACGTGGCGCGCCCCGGCGGGGACCTCCGGCCGGCAGTTGCAGGCCAGCCAGGAGAGCTCGCGCGCGCCCGCGGCGCGCCCCAGGCCGATCCGGAGCGGCGCGCCGCTGGCCAGCGTCACCAGCGCGCTCTTGGCCAGGCCCTGGAGGTCCGCGGCCGCCTGGAAGCCGGCCGCGCGGAGCTTCCGCCGCAGCGCCAGGAACGCCCCGCAGCGCGCCAGCAGGCCCTTGCCGGCCAGAGCCCGCCGGGGCAGCACGAAGAACTCGTCCACCTCGGGGAGGCCGGCCAGCAGCGGCGCGGAGCGGTCGTCAATGGCCCAGCCGATGCGCAGGTCCGGCCGGGCGGCGCGCAGCGCGGCGATGGCCGGCAGCGCGTGGACGCAGTCGCCGACCGCGCTCAGCCGGACGATCAGGACCGAGCGCACCGGCGCGGCCGGCCCGCCGGCGCCGCTCACGGCAGCCCCTTGACGGCCAGCACCTGGGAGTAGACAGTGAGGGTGCGCTCGACCATCCGCTCGCAGCCGAACTCGGCCAGGGCCTTTTCGCGCCCGGCGCGGCCGAAGCGCGCGCGCCGCGCCGGGTCGGCGAGCAGTTCGGCGATGGCCGCGGCCAGCGCCCGCGCGTCGCGCGGCCGGACCAGCGTCCCGGTGCGCCCGGGGTCAACCACTTCGGGGATGCCGCCGGCCTCGGTGGCCGCCACCGGGAGCTGCGCGGCCATCGCGTCCATCAGCGAGGTGCACAGGCCCTCCAGGTGGCTGGAGAGGGTGAACAGGTCCAGGGCGGCCAGCAGCCCCGGGATGTCGTCGCAGAAGCCCAGGAAGCGCACGGTCTCGGCGATGCCCAGCCGCCGGGCCTGGGCCTTGAGCTCGGCCTCCAGCTCGCCGCGGCCGGCCAGCAGCAGCCGCGCGCCGCGGTGGCGCGAGAGCACCTGCGGCCAGCCCTCCAGCAGGTAGCGGTGGCCCTTGTGGTCGGTGAGCGCGGCGATCATCCCGACCGCCAGGTGGTCGTCGGCCAGGCCGAGCTTCTGGCGGGCGCCGGCCCGCTCGGGGAGCGATTCCAGGCGGGCCAGGTCAATGCCGCTGGGCACCACCGAGATGTGCGCCGGGTCCAGGCCGCAGTCCACCAGCACCGCGCGCACCGCGGCGCTGATGGCGATGACCTTGTCGATGGCCCAGGTGTACTTCCAGCGGCTGCGGATGCGGAAGTCCACCCGGCGGCTGGCCAGGATGGCCGGGGTGCCCGCCAGTTTGCCGGCCAGCGAGCCGACCAGCACCGCGTGGGCGTCGTGGAGGTGGAGCACGTCGGGCTCGAACTCGCGGAGCGCCGCGGCGCTCTCGCGCACCGAGTTGAAGCCGATCTCGCCGCGGACCGGGACGCCCACGGCGCGCAGCTTCAGCTCCGGGGCGCGCTTGAGCAGCTCGCCGTCGCGGTTGCAGATCACCAAGCAGGCGTGGCCGAGCCCCTGGAGGCCCTGGGCCAGCCAGGCCAACTGCTGCTCGCCGCCGCGCCAGCCGGTCTGGGTGGACAGGTGGGCGACGCGCAGGGGCCTCACCGCCGGGGGGCCTCCCCGATGGCGGGGTTGGGGGTTGGGGGCTCGGGGTCCGGGAGCCCGGCCCGCCCAGCGCCGCCGCTGGCACTCCCCGCCGCCTGATTCCCGAGGCCCATCAGCCCGGCCAGCCGCTCGGCGACCTCCTCCGGCTCCGGGTTCCGGCCGGGACCGCCCAGCACCGCGGCGCGCGGCCCCAGCGGCCGGTAGAGCGCCGGGTCGGTGCTGACGAAGACGCCGATGGCGGCCAGGCCCAAGGCCCCGGCCAGGTGCATCGGGCCGGAGTCGTT
>Ga0315286_10004422_pt1 | contig 13496 bp, 19 predicted proteins | sample YL17G10_0_MG_FD_205038 | JGI IMG/M metagenome (GOLD analysis project Ga0315286, IMG submission 205038) | Sediment microbial communities from Yellowstone Lake, YNP, Wyoming, USA - YL17G10_0 | ecosystem: Environmental > Aquatic > Freshwater > Lake > Sediment | place: USA: Wyoming | collected... | reverse complement strand
AGCCGCACCACTTAGACCCGTCCCCACCGATGGTGTCACCGTTGACCCAAGATCGTCCCACAGTAACTGGACTTTCAGGGGCGAAACGGTTATGATGCTGAGGACTTTGTAGCGGTTATGGTTAGCATCGACGACGATCTGACCTATTGATACCCCGCTGGCAGCATACAGGCTGCGTGAATCCGAGAAGGTGGCGACTACAGTGTATGGGTTGGTTAGCACCGTTACTGCGGAAATGTCCAGGATTCCAGAAAATCTTGTACTCATCGACAGTTCTCGCAGGTGAATGGAAACGCTAGATGGCTACCCAAGTTAAAACATAAGTCACTAGATTCTTATCTTCAGTCTAGTTTTAATGTGTGGAGTGACCTATGTTGGCACGCGAAAGACTTGAGAGAGTCCACTCGCTGATTATTCAAAACATCGAAATTTGTAGTCCTGAAACCAAGGCTATTTTGGTAGTCATTTTTGAGGAGGTTACTGGTGTTCCCTACCGCGACGGATTTGCAGGACCAACTGACAATCGACACCAAATATCTTCAAAACTTTTGGGAACCTAAGGTTGGAGATGAGGTGAAGACTGTGTCTGGTGATATTTATCGGTTGATGAGGGTCTTGGACCCAAGTCAACCTCAAGTCCTGCTTGAGGGGGCTGACCCAATATATTACCTGCAGGATTTGGACTGGGTACCTGCACCTGACCGATTTGTTGAGGTTCTTGAGAAGCAATTCAAAGTCAAAGTGTACAACGACTCAGTTGCTGTTGGCAAAGCCTGGTTCAAAAAGCCAGAGACGGTCTGCGAGTTTGCAGACCTGATCAGACAAGTTAGGATGCTCAGAGCGGCCTTCAATCATTAATTTGACTAGGGGTCAATATGGGAATTTCACTCTGGGCAAATAGTGTATCCAACACCATCGAGATTGGATACCAACACGACTTCGACCCATCGGAAGACGCAACTCCGGTGGATTTGTCTATCAAGGTTTATCACGATTACGAGTCGTCTAACTTTGATAACCAGTCAATTCTTCTAAAGACAATCATCATTCCAGCTGCCTATGTTAAGGTGCGGCGGTTTGTTGACGGGTCTGTTGAGCACACCATCACCAGCGCTGTCATCAATCTTAGATATGCAGCAGGTTTATTTATTCAGTCGTCAGAAATACGGGAGTCAATTCCGGTATTTTCTGAGCGCGTCCCAGTCCTTGTTGCTAGCGACCTAGACGACCCGGCCCCCACACCAAGTAATCCAATTAAAGACCACGCTTTCTCGGAAAATGTGCCAGCAATTCAAGTAGAAGCACCTAACGATAATATTTCAGTAATGAAGGATGTCGTTGCACCCGTCGTCGAGGAGGGTTTTGTTGCAGAAAATCCACAGACTAAGATTCTACCTGGGTCTGATGGATTTACAGACCAGTTTAATGATGGGTTTGTAGAGGACCCGGTTATTAATTATGCACCCAATCCGAGTTTTGGCACCACCCAGCGAATGGGCATGATATTTGTTCCGCAGGGGTATGGGGTATCTGCACCAGGGTTTATTATCGACTCAACCATTCAACCAGGTGATATTACAGACACTTTCATTTGGCGCATTTCAGCATCTAATCCTAATACGTTCAACGCGTTTAACTCGTTAGATGTTTCATTTGGTTCGGCTGCTGTCCCTACCGGATCTGATGTTTGGACTTGGAGTGTCTATGCTCGTTATAAGTCTGACGCGCTAGTGTTTCCCTTTTCACTGTTTTCTTTAACTTGGCAGTTTTTCAACGACGCGGCTTTGGTAGGGAGTGTTGCCAAAACGGTGGATGTAAGTGGTTTAGATGAGTGGCAGTTATTGCACTCGACGCTGACCGGATCTGAAATTCCACCATCTGCCAACACTGTTAAAGTGTCAATGACCTCAGGGCCAGTGGAGTCTACTGACAACTTTGTAGTGTTGTTATACTTTCCGCAGCTGGAAACCCTTAATGAACCGTCGTCCAGAACTTTGGTGTCTAGGCCGGTGGCCGATGTTTATACCACACCTAGCAGTTTTGATATTAATCTGCCATTTTATATTGCGTTAGAAACACACCATAAAAACGCTAACTCTATTCGCGGCATTCTTGACACGACCACTGCTCTGAAGAATGGCATTCAATTCTACGCATCTGCTGACACGCTGTTCTTGAAACAATTGTCGTCAACGGGATCAGTGATATTTAGCAAAATGAGTGCTTCTTTCAGTTTGGATGATGAAGAAAAAGTTATTTACGGCGTATTTGCTGATGGTAACAACATTAAGTTTTATATCAACAACGCTCTAATTTCCTCACATCCGCAGGTGGTAGTAATAAACCAAACGGTGGCCGACCCAATCCTTGGGTCACTTAGTATGGCCAACACGTCACTCAATACCCCCATTGTCAGATTCGGTGTATTTAGAGTTCCGCCTGTATGAACTCAATTTGCTCTTGCGGCGTTTGCTCAAAATTGACAAACGAATTAAACAAGCACACTCACCATAGAGTGCCTAGAGCATTGGGCGGCAGCAACGACCCCTCCAATCTGATAGACATCTGCTCCGAATGTCACGGAATCTTACACAACGTTGCTTTGAAAATGCTTAACCGCAAGGCCAACGGAACAGCGATTGTAGACTCAGTAAAGATGATATACAAAGAAAATGTTAAAGCCATTAAGGTATGCTTAGAGTTGGCGGTTCAAGTAAGAAACGAAATGATTCTGGCCAAGGAGTCCACGCAGGACCCAAACACAATTGTTGAAATATCCACCACACTCAGACGCAAACACAAAGATATTGTTAGATTTCATTGTCGAGACCACGGTGTTTCCATGGAAGATTATCTGCGTGGGCTGATATGCAAAGACTTGCTCAGAAAGCACGGAGTGAATCCTGTAGATGAACGACAGATCGTCAAGTCCTTGAGCAAAAAACATTCAGTTTAACAGAACCTTAACTCCAGAGCCCGCGTCCGTCGCGGCCTGCGAGGCGCGTTCTCATCTGCCTATTGCGCCGCGCCACGGCCTGTGGTTTCCTGTTTCCGAGCAATCACAAGACCGATAACATTCCACATGCGCCCCTAAATTTGATAGCTGACTTCTCTGTTGGAAGGGAACTTATGTCGTATTCTACATCTTTGTCCCAAAAACTAGACAATTTTACCTCTACCATTCCTATCAGTGAACAACAAAAACGACTACTCATTGCAGAAATAATTCGCCATGTCCTGCGGATTCCTAGCGTCATGGCTACGTCCAACCAAGACATAGAAAAAGATGGCCCTAATAACCTCCGCAGTTTGGCTTTCGAGCTGGGGTGTATCGAGGAGTTTACGTTCTTCAAGTCCATATTTCTGGATGTGTCTTACTATTTGCATCGGGTATTCTGGATAGAGACGGTCAAATATTTTCGGGACAACGTCCCACCCAGTGCCCCGGTCGCGATGGATATCGTTTATATGCAGGGATTCCTGAAAGATGCCGATTTCATAAACATCAAGGAAATCAAGACCAACGAGCATTTCAATCTGGACCACATTGACCTGAATACATGGGAAACCGGCCAGAACCAAAAACGCAAGTTAGAAGCTTACGTCAAATCCAAGATCAAAAACTTGACGTTTCTTACCAAGTATGACCCAGGGCTGTCTCTAGAGGATTTCGCACAGGACCTCGCTGCTGAGGTGGTGCGTATCCACAACGTCTACCAACGGTCATTGGCAAAGAATTTGCCTAAAGGCAAATTCGACGTCGATTTGGCTATCCAGATGTATGTTGAGAGTTCACTCAACTACAAAGTTAGTGGCATCAAGGGCTACTTTACCTGCGAGTCCCGTCGTCGGGTTGGCGCCACCGAGGAAATGGAGCTTCTACAAAAAGAGAAAAAGAAGCTAGTCAAAGAGCGTGCTCAGATGGCGGCCTCTAAGTCCCCACAGGGAATCGCTTGGGCCGTCAATGAGTTTAATATCAAGAACTGCACCAGCACAGACTATCACTCAATTGCTGTTCCAATGAAATATTACTCCGGAGATGAGGACACCGGCCATGAACGGGAGTTCTGCGGGGACGACCTAGCTACTGATGCCGAAAGCAATTTCAGCGCATACTCCCAACAAAATCCACGTGACGTCCTTGATGACGACCTATGGGTGAATGGCATCATTGAGAAGCTGCAAAAGGCTGCCCATGAAAAGAAGGTGAATGACCGCATCGTATCGTTCGTAAAGATAGTGACGAGCAAGCAGTCAGATGACCTTGACGGGTTTCACGTCTGGGTCAAAGAGAATAACGTCAACACCAATAACTTCGGTGCTTTGGTCAACGGCGCTAAAAAATACTGTAATTTAAAAAAGTCAGACCTCAAGAACCAGTATTTGCGGTCCGTCATCCTAACGCATCGAGGCACCAATGCTCCAGGGACTACCCTTCAAGAAGGGCAAATCACGTAAGAAGTTTAACAACTCTTTCAACGTTCCTTCAGACAAAGCAGATGAAATCTTCAAACTGTCCAACACGGACCTCGTCAATCGAGCCCACTTAGAGTACAAGAACTGGGTCGCCACTCAGCGATACAAAAAGGATGACCCGTCGATTGACCGCATTAAAAGGTCAATCGCGGACATCAACGCTGAGGTCAAAGAGAACCCTGAGTACAAAAAGCTTGAGGAAGAATTCAAGCAAAAGAAAGAAGAGCTGGTCTCCGCAGAGTTGGCTGCGTTCAAAGAGGAACTGGCCAACGTCGTTCAACCATTCAATGAGGATATTTCGGCTTTCAGGAACCTGTTTCGCCTGGCGATGTATGAAATCACCAAGCGGAAGGAGTCAAAAGCTTGGAACATCTGAAGGATGACTACGTGTCCAGAGCGTTTTTTAATGCTGCGATAGCGCACATTGTGACTCGCCAAACACAGGGACTGCTACCAGACAAAGATCCAAGGGACATTTTGCTTGGGTGCGTCGGCGAGATATTAGACCAATATTTGCCAATGCCTATCAAAGTAGAGTTTGAGAATGAGGAGTCCGAACGATTAGGCCTACCCACATTCGCCAAAAATGATGATGCTGGTATGGATCTCCGGGTCTGTTTGCCCCCAGAAGATCGGAAGGATGGTATCGTCATCTACCCAAATGAGCGCCATAAACTGCCCACCGGAATGAAAATGCAGTTTCCGCCTGGGATATGGGGGCGCATCAGCCACAGAAGCAGCACTGAACATAAGCGTCGGCTGAGGATTATCGAGGGAACTATTGACTGCGGGTATAGAGGCTGGTTGTTTTCGCAGTGCACCAATCATAACACCTATCCAGTCCCAGTCAAGCACGGTCAACGACTGGCCCAAATGATCTTAGCTAGAACCGTGCAGCGACCCATGGTAGAGGGCAAAGTGTCTGTAGACTCAGATAGGTCTACGTCTGGTTTTGGGTCAACAGGGGATTAATATGTATGGCGTCGTGACTTTAAGGATTTGCCAGATGGGACTCCCCCTCGCTGGATAAGCTTAGTCCCTCGGTCGGTTACACAGCTGATAACGTGGTTTGGTGCTTGAATGGTGTTAACTCGTTCAGGGGACATTAACGTATAACGAGTTTATGACCAAACTGTCAATCATCAAATGGAGGGCAAGTTGAGATGATTATCTACTCGCTGTCAGATCCGATTGAGTGGGCCAGGAGTATGACATGGTTTTTGATAGCTGTCGCGTTGATAACTGTGATGGTGGTCAGCGTGCTGTACATGATATTACACGTTACAATAAGAGACGTGCTGGGGTGCGAATGACTATTACCTGTCGTTGGTCGGCATCCATTGACGTCGAATGCCCGATTTGCCTGGAGGAGTTCGACTATATCCAGACCGATCATTTCAGCGAGATAGGGTTCGAACATCTGCCCACAGTAGCCAAGGGTGGCCCAATCAAAGGTGCCGGATGCCCTAACTGCGGCCACGAGTTTGACTTTGTGATAGAAGATGGGCTATAGTTGACACAGTGCGTTAACCTCTGGTATAATAGGGCGAGCAATGAAGACCACCAAGACCATTCTTTCAGGCGAGCACGCCGTTTCCGATAAGCAGCGAATCGCGCTGTGCATTGAGCATATCGAGTCTCAGAATCTGGAAATCAGTGGCCTGAGAGGCCAGGTGGCGGCTTTAGAAGAGCGTGTGGCGGTCCTGGAGCGGCCGAAAGCCATTGTCTTTGGCAACTTAGCTACGACGAAACCGGCAGACCCAGTGGTCGCAGAGGAAACAAAGGCTCCCAAAAAGACCAAACCACCGAAGAAGCCCAAAGGAGTCAGTGATGAAACTACGGAGGCTACTGCTTAGTCTGGCCGTGTGCTTTAGCACGTTTGCTCATGCGGATGCCGCGCCGAAGGTGACGGTTGACACCAGCCATCTGTATTCGCCATCTGGCACCATCATTTTCCGGTTCAAGATCAAAGCGCCTGAGGGATGGACGGCTGGAAAATGGAACATTCATATCGCTGATCTGCGTGGCACCGCCCTGGAGAGGCCAGAGTGGAAGCCTGATCTGCCGGGCTACGTTACCGAGACCGTCAAGCCGGTTGGCGATGTGGACAAACTGTCGTTCGATTACACCATCGACGGCGACGTCTGCAACACGGTTTGCTATTACAACACTCTCAGTGGGCACATCGTCAAGTGATTGAGAACGCCGGTAAGTGTTTTCGTCACCCTTCTCTGGAGTATTAATGCTGATTAAGTTGTCTACACATCAACTGGATTCATGGGGAAATCTGCTCGACTCAATTCGTTGGGAACTGCAGAATAGCAAAATGGACCTGTCGTCCATCAATCAATACAACAACGACATTGACGATGCCATCGAGGAAATGCAGGTTCAATTTCCGGCTGCTGAGGAAGCGCGGTCTCTAAGAGATGAAGCCGTTCTGCACCTGGGCGCTGCACCTATCGCTGCTGTTGGCGACTTACTTACACTGGTACGCCAGATTGCCGGTACCACGTTTGTTTACACCGCTGAGGCGGGAATGGTTGTGATCAAGAAGCTGCTTGAGGAGTCGAAGGCCGTTTGGCAGGTCACTGACCCTGACGGCAGTGAGCCGTCAGGGGTCAATTTTCCAGGGTGATTCAAACGTTCGGGCGGATGCGGCGGGACAAACTAGGCAGATTCAGAGGGTTCTAACAGCAGGCCAAGAGTGCAAAATCTCGGCCTCGGCAAGCCCTGGTAGACCTAGGGTAACAATTTAAGATTGAAAACCCATGCAACCTTTTATAGAACACAAGTCTTGTCCGTCATGTGGGCTATTCTGTCAGAAGCACTATCCGTGCCTGGTGTGCATGAGGATTTGTTGCTGAACAGTAACAGTTGTCCAGTGCTTGGTTTGAACGCCAGAGGCGTTCCACTTAGGCGTTAATGCACGACGCTGGCGTGCTTCTTTTCCGAGTCGAACAGATGTTCCTCAAGAAGCTCGTAGCTTAAATCAGCAAACTCTAGAAAGGTGTTCGTGTCTGGCATGATGCCGTTGTTGATGTTGGACACATACTCCAAGCTTTCCTCAATCGAGAACATCCCTGACGATGAGAGCAGAAACAGCAACGTCAGCATGTTGATTTTCTTATTGTCTAAATCAAGACCATCGTAGTACGCTCTTAGCTCGCTATGATTAACATCTTTAGCGATAAATCGGTTGGTCTTGATCCGTCGCAGATGTACCGAAATGTCCGCTGGTTTCACTCTATTTCCCCCAGATAAAGTGAGGGCCGCCCAGGTTGAGCGGCCCTCCCGTCATTGAATTTTTACAGTCAATTACCGGCGAGTCTGGCGCCATGACTGGCGGAGGCTCTCTTTGTAGCTGTCCGAGTCCATGGTTGAACCACGAACCGCTAGCGGAGAGCTAGGTGCCAGTTGGGCCGGGATACTGGCTTGAGCAACGCGGTCAGCCAGGGTGGCTGGGGCGCAGTCAGCCAAGTCTGTGTGGTTGAGAGTCGGCGAGCTGGTGATCGCCTGCGCGATCTCACGACGAGTCTCAGGAGCCAGATTCAGATATTCGGTTGCTTTTTCGAACAGCGTCTTGAAGTACATTGGTGACGCATTCGCGAACGATGACTCGATAACCGACTTGGCGGTCTCCTCTGGCAGACCAACCGTTACCATGGCCGAGAAGAATTGCTCCTTCAGCGGATTGCCGCCTGGGTAGAAATTCTTGTTCATGCCACTGGTGGCAACGCTGAGGCAGTTGAGGAACTCGTTCTGATAGCTGGCCAGATACTTCTTGCGCTCAACTTGGGCGCCAGCATTGACTTCAGTGCGGATTTTGGCGAGTGCCTTTGAGTTGCTGTACTCATTGGCCCAAAATTTCGCATTGACCTTCTGCATGGTGTCAAGGAAACCGCTCTTGTCGCAGTGTTCCAGCAGTTCGTGCGCATATGCATCGCTACAAAATACCTTGCGGATTTCCTCTGAAGCCGCTTGGTCTTTCAGTTCGATACGACAGGCAGGAATGCCAGCGACCGAGATGTTCCAGGTCGGGTTCTCGCTATCTTCGCCGAACAGCGCCATGTCGATCTCGTCCTTTTTGGCAGCCTTGACGCTGTCCAGGGAGGCCAGAGGTTCGAACTTGACCGCTTCCGCTGCACCTGGGGCCGGAGCTGCGGCGCCGCCGCCTTCGCCATCACTTACCGGAACCGGGAGGCTATTGGTTGGCGAAGTGGGTTCAGCAGGCTTACCAGTCTTCGGGGTCGGCATAGGCGACTCCTCTGCCGGCTTGTTTGGAACTTCTTTGACACCAACTTCATTATCAGCACCAACCGACCCGAGGTCGATGCCCGCAGCTTTCCTGCGGGCCAGGATCTTGGCGCGGATGCGCTCTTTCAGCTTGGCGCGGGCTTGATCCTTGGTCGCCGCCGGAGCAACGGGTGCCGCCGCTGCAGCCTTACGGGCCGCCGCTAGCTTACGGATCTTCGCCTTGACGCGGGCACGCTTGAGGTTGCGCAGGGCATCCTTTTTGCGGGCGATAGACAGAACCATGTCGAGGTCCATGAATTCTTCTTCGCTGCCTGGCGCCGGTGCGGCATCGGCTGCTGGCTCGTCGCCACCTTCGTCTTCGGCCGGCTCATCGCCACCTTCGTCTTCGGCCGCTGGCTCCTCAGCCGGCTCTTCGGTTTCTTCCTCGTCGTCGCCGGCTGCGCCTTTGGCCGCACCGCCACCGCCGCCGATCAGAGGACTAAAACCTTCCAGCGGGTCCGCCTTGGCTTCTTTTTTGTCCTTCTTGCCTTCGTCGCCCTCTTCATCCTGGGCCTTATTGACTTCATCAACGATGTCGTCAAGAGGGACAAAACCTTCATCGCCGTCGCCGTCAGCGCTATCGGCCAACGCTTTTTTGCGAGCGAGGATCTTGGCGTAAGCCTTCTCCTCAAGGGTTTTGCTCTTCTTCGCTAGAGCCACTTTCGCTCTGATGCGAGCCTTCATCGCCGCGATCCGTTCGTCCTTAGTCATGATCTTTCTTTCCTTTGCAGTGGCAGTATCAGAACCAATCTTCAGAGTCTTAGATCCACAGCCAACGCAAAACACCGGGTTCTCAGTCGCCATGACTTTGTGACTAGCTCTACAGGCTGTACACTCTACCGACATCGATTCACAACTGGACTTGGCTTCACTGAGTGCCGCCTCTAGTTCTTCGTATGGGATTTCTCCAACCATCTTCATCGCTTTGCCGCTGACCGGTGAGTAGATCACCGTTTTGGCCTCACTAAGAACGATAGTACCGGAGTCTTCATCAACGAATTGCCCGTAAGAAACGCCTGCGCTGGGGTCCGGACCGTAGTACGAATACCAGTGCCATAGTTTAAACGGCTCTAGAGCTTTCGGCTTCTGCGTTAGTGGATTGTATCTAAGCCACCAAGCAATGACTGGATGCTGAGACAAAAACCACCTATTCATCATGCCGCTACTTGTTTGCAAACACTACATTGTGATTCGTGGATCAAGTAGCTTACGGGCTAACCACCTACGTAGCCTGGCAGTAAAATAAGATATGGAATCGTTCCAATGTTTGAAGTGTTCCCACAGGTTTTCCGCCGTGCCAGGTATACGACTGCCCCAAATGCAAGCACGTGTACGTCAAGTGGACCACCTATAACCCTAGAGTCCACGACTATGAGTCTCTTAAGAGAGTGGCTTAGGTCAGTCGAGAGGACCTATTTGATGCGGCTGATTCACCAGAACGAACCACCAGAGTCGCCGGCCTGGTATTCCTGGAGAGGCGTATGATTACTGAGAAGCAAGTACAAAAGCAAATACTCAAGACTCTCAAGGGCGAAACTCAAGGCCGTAGAGGTCATGCTTGACCCGTCCCTCACGCCTTCCAAAGAAGACTTCGATAGAAACACTGCCTTACTAGAGGCAGTGACTGAGGCCGGGCACTCCCAGGAGAAGATTACTTTCGCAGTCAACTACATCGAGAATCGAGTTACTGAAGTCGGCGTGTTCCACAAGGCCTATAAAGCCAACTTCGACACGTTCGATTCTAACTCGCTGGTAGTTGATATGCTGAGAGACTTCTCAGAGAGCAAACTGCTGGCCGCACTGCAGCTGGGCTAGTCGCCGACTTTCATAGCCTTGGCGCGGTCGGTTAGCACGGTGCATGCTACATCAGCCAGGCGATCTGGGTCGTCTGAGGCAGCTACCAGGGTTCCAACGCGGTGAGCCAGCAGACCGACGACAATCTTCAAGTCTAGGCCGTGAAGGAGCATATGCTCAATGATGGCGTCGATTTTGTTCGACGATTCCACCATCAGCTTTGACTCGCGGTCGTGTTTTTTGAATTTGATATCAATAACCGTCACATTGAAACCCCTAAGACGCGATTTTGCCGCCGACGCCACGATCGGCCAAGTTGATGAACTTGACGATCTTGTTGTTAAAGGTGTCAATAGTTTCCAAGGGCTTGAACTCCACGCGGTAAAACAGCACCAACTCGCATCTGGTAAGATTTAGATGTTTTAGTGACGATATATCCCACCAGGCGAAGCTATGGTCTTCCCAGGCACGGTCCAGTTCTTTGAACTTTTCCAAAATAGAAAGGTTCAACTCTAGAATGTCGTGAATGCTGAGAACGAGTTTGATAGCGCGGACGGTTCTGGTGGAATGAACTAAGGTAAGCGACTCAGCGAGTAGATCTTGAAGCAGACTCTTCTCATCAAAAAGCTTGACAAGCATCGAATATCTCCCCCTATCAATATAAGGGGTTGGCCAATCAGCCAGTCGTAGTAAATACTGCTGATCTTACTTTCTGTCCCACCGCATGAGCAGCGGCAGCACGCCCCATGCCATCACCTATCTTGCCATTGATAATAATCACTGGTGCTGCCTGTTGATAAAGCGCCTCTGGATATCTCTCATATTTGTCGTAGAATGCACGGTCAAGTTTTTCAGCCGAGACGCTCTTCCCCCAACCAAAGGTGTCCTTGGGGTACGCTGGCTTACCGCTCCAAGTGAACTCCCAAGGCAACAGGTCTTCATAACCCACAAACTTTGCTGTCGGTTCATCAAGAACGGACAGGGCCTCCTTAAAGTCAGATTCCCTGTATTTCTCGGCCCAACTTACCGCCTTTTTGGGTAATTGACTGGGCTTCAAATAGTTGCTAGCCAACACAGAGTAGGTGTGCTTGACACTCGCGCCAAACTTTTGTTCGTAGGCGGCCTCAAACTCTTCCGACTGGCCAGGACCGAACGCCGACTGCCAGTAAGATACCTTGAATTGGCCTTTGCTGCCACCAGAGCCGCTGCGGTTGCGCTCGTGAGAGCCACTGCCGGCCCCATAGTCGGTGGCGGCCTCGACCAGACCCGGATACTTCCTGAGAATGCGTCTGGCCTTATCGGCGCTGATCTTGAAGTGCGCGGCGATGTCCGACAGCAGAACCACTTCCTGAGCGTACACCCAGGCTATGAGGTCGGCGTCGATGGACTCCGCAGCCAATGCCTCCAAGACCGAATCAAGGTCGTCTTGGTGGATCTGGTTGACACCTGCGGCCTTGAGTCTGGCGACGAAATTCATGCCCGATACTCCACTGGGTCGTTGGATACGTCGAGAAGGTTCCCTCCGCCCTTCTTCCAAGCGCCGAGAACGTAAATAGACGACCCCACGTCCAGTGTTATTTCGTGCTCATTTTCATCACTAATGTTCGCCTTGGTGGTCTCCTCCAAGTTGATGGAGGAAGTGTCAACCTCGGCCTCGATGATGATGTTCTGCGGGTGCTTTCCCAAGTGGCAGTCTGCTGCTTTGTGGTCCCAAGACCAGTAGATGCCAAGGCCTTTATGGTCCTTGGTCAACGGTTCACCCTTCTCTAAGGCACGGATGGCGGCGTCCACATCTTCTACAGAAATGCATCTCCAGACCATTAGGCGGTTGTCGGAGGACATTTCGTGTTTGTCGTAAAATTCGCTGGCGAACCGTTCGAACTGCTCCCGCACCTCAGTGTCGGCTCTGTCGTGTCGCTCTGCCTCGTCCTTGCCTTCCTTTATATGGTCATGAATCTCGTCGCCATAGCTTTTCATCCACGCGTCAACGAAGTGCCAGTCTTGAGCAATGCGGCCCATTTGACTCACCAGGTTATCACTGGCGCGACGAGAGGATGTTACAGGCACCAACAGCGCCAAGACCATGTCCAGGTCACCGACGTGAACCTGATGGATACCTGCGGCCCTAAGTCTGGCGATGAGGTTCATGTGTTACGCCTAGCAACCTTCAAGGCCCTGCCCAGCGGCACGCTAAGTAGTCCGAAGCTATGTCCCCAATGATGGGCAGGGGAAGCCAACGCCGGAGCCAGGTGTCCCTGAGCCACACGGCCATCCGGTTGCGCCAGGGGTAGTACCGCTCCAGCCAAGACATGGGCATAACGGCATTCATTCCAGCTTCTATGCTGCGTAGCATCTGGGCTGCTCTCATCAAAATCACCTCTAACCAAAAGATAAAAGTACCAGAGGTTAGGTGATGACATAACCATTATCCATGGCTGTGAATCCCCCGCTCTCATCGACGAATCCAATCAACTGTGCGTGCCGTGAGGGCAAAAGCTTAAAGACTCTAATAGGTACGATTGCTTTCTTCGACGCTAGCGCGGCGACCCTAACGGCCTCCCCCAGGGAAAAGAACTTGTTAGAGTTCCTTAGGTGGGCCTCCAGCCCGACAAAGAAGTATTCCTTGAATTCAGCACCCATTTTGGCCTCCAAGTTGTCCTAGCCAAAATAATCAGTCGCTATCTAAAAACTATTAGATTTTCCATGTTAGGGAGGCCCTAATGGTGGGTGGCATCGTTGTCGAGGTCATCATTGTCGATCCACATAAGGTGTGGGTCAACGTTAGGGAGCGTAAGCAGGAGTGCGCGGTCTATTGCGACCCTGGCAAAGAGACCATTAGGGTTGGAGATCAGCTTTGGTGGCAGGGTGATTGTTATTGGACACCACGTAGCGACCCCAAGGATGAGCGCTACGATATAGTTCTGAAGAAG
>Ga0315286_10004421_pt1 | contig 13497 bp, 6 predicted proteins | sample YL17G10_0_MG_FD_205038 | JGI IMG/M metagenome (GOLD analysis project Ga0315286, IMG submission 205038) | Sediment microbial communities from Yellowstone Lake, YNP, Wyoming, USA - YL17G10_0 | ecosystem: Environmental > Aquatic > Freshwater > Lake > Sediment | place: USA: Wyoming | collected... | reverse complement strand
CGCCGCGCGTGCGTTCGTGGCCGCACTCCTGTGTCACGCGGGCGGCTGCGGCACGTGCCGTGACTGCTCCCTCGCCCTGCGCGATCACCATCCCAACGAGTTCGTCGTCGAACCGGAGGGCCGCGACATCCACATCGACACGATCCGCGAGGAGGTTTGGCAGCCGGCCTACCGCACGGCCCCCGAGCCCGGCCGCAAGGTGTTCGTCCTGCGTGAGGCCGACCGCCTGTCGCCCGCCGCCGCGGACACGCTGCTGAAGGTGCTCGAGGAGCCCCCGGCCGACACGGTCTTCCTGTTGCTGTCTGCGCGGGCCCACGAGCTGCCGGACACGATCCTTAGCCGGTGCCACGTGGTGACGTTCGCGGCCCTGCCCGAGGCATTCGTGGTCGCCCAGCTCACGGGGGAGGGCATCGATACGCAGCACGCGGTCTTGGCGGCGCGGCTGTCCGGCGGCAACCTCGGGCGTGCCCGCCGCATGGTGACCGACGGCGATGGGCTCGCCTTCCGCGAGGTGGCGACCAGCGCCCTGGCGAGCGCAACCTCCGGTCCGGCCGGCGCTCTGGGCGCCGCCGGCGAGGTCCTCGAAGCCGCGGCGGCCTACAAGAAGGGTCTCAAGGGCGAACTCGACGTCGAGCTTGCGCCGTTCCTCGATGAGAAGGGTCGTCCCGAGGACGTGTATCGCGGGGCGATCCGGCGCATCGAGACCCGGTTCGCCCGTCGCGAACGTCGGGCCGAGCGAGAGTTCATCGATCGGGTCCTGCTCGCGGCCTCGGCCTTGCTCCGCGACCGCATCGTCACGCGGGTCCATGGCGACCCCGGGCTCCGGCTCAACGTGGATCGACCCCCGGGCACCGAGGCGGCCGGGGTCGTGGGGCTGGCCGGCTGCCTCGCGGCTACGGAGGAGGCGCGGGCGGCGCTGGCCGAGGACGTGAATCGCAACGCCCGCCTCGTGCTCGAGCACGCATTCCTCCTCGTAGCGGGGGCATCTGCGGCCGCGGGCTAGGTCTTTCGGCCCAGCCGTTCGGCCCTTCGCAGACGCGGGCTCCGCGGGGTATCGTGTGGGCTTCCGACGCGCGAGGGAGGGGCGGCGGTTGCGGCTCCTGGACAGGTTCACCCGTGATGAGGTCAGCGCCAAGGTCTGGTGGCCGCTGGCGTTGCTGTGCGTGGTCGCCCTCGTGGCGTCCGTCCCGCTGGCGAACCGTGGTGCCGACGATGCCCGTTCCCAAGCCGCGTACCGGGCGGCATTGGCGAGCGATGCAGCGATCGAGCCGCTGACCGAGGCGGGCGCGTCGTCGACCGAACTCACGGCGGTGCTGGCGGGGATCGCCGCGAGCGACCAGACGCTGACCGCCGTGCGTGTCTGGAACACCCAACACGTCCTCGTCGCCTCCTCCGTTCGTTCCGACCAGCTCGGGTCCGGGGAGGCGCTCAACGACGGCGACATCGATGCGGCGGTCACCGACGGCCGCGTCTGGGTCCTGTCTGATCGCCTTCCGACCGGCGATGCCGGACAGGTCACCTTCTATGCCTATTCGTTGATCAACGGCGCGGGCACGACGCTGGTGACCCAGTTCGAGACCGTCGATGCCACGTTGCTGGCCGACGTGCATCAGTTCTGGATGTGGTTCCGGATCGTGCTGGGCGTCGCGGTGCTGCTGTTGCTGGCATTGGCCGCGTTGTCGATGCGCGAGCCGATCGCGCGGATCGGTGCGAACGTGCCGTTCTACGCGGAGTCGGTGCCGCCATGGCTCGCCGTGATGGACGTCGATCGCGCGGTCGCACTCGAGCACGCGGGCGATCGGGCGAAGGATCGCCTCACGGGGTTACAGCAGCGGCTGGACGAGAGCGAGCGGCTTCGGTTGAAGGCCGAAGGGGAGCTGCAGCAGGCGCTCGCGGCGTTGAGCACCGGTGGGCGAGGTATGCCGGTCCCCAGCCAGACCGCAGCCCCGACACCGGGTGCCACCCGTTCCGCGGGTGCACCTCGCCAGCCGACACCCGAGGCCGCCGCCGCCGCCGTCGCCGCCGCCGCGGCATCCGCCAAGGCGGTCAAGCAGCGTCGTGCGGAGCGCCCGACCCCCGAGCCTGTGGCGGCGACCGTGGAGCCCGAGCCGGTCGTCGTGGTACGTGACACGCCGGTCGTCATCCCCGAGCCGGCCGTGTTGCCCGATCCTCCCGCTGCGGTCGTCGAGCCGGAGCCGGACGTCGAGCGGATCACGGTGATGACCGACGACGTGCAGGTGACCGCGACTCCCGCCGACGCGGGTGCCGATGTCCCCGAGCACGACACCGGCGGATGGCCGGAGGTCGTCATCCTGCCCGACCCGGAGCCCGCTCTCCAGGGGGCTCCCGCGGCGGCAGGTGCGTCGTCGTCGGATGCGTCCGCGCGCGAGGTCCTCGATCGTCTCGTCGAGCCTGTCGGAGACCCAGATCCGATGAGTGATGACGCGAGCGACATGCGTGCCCGGCTCGCGCGTACGGCTGCCTTGAAGAAGCCGGGGTCGCGCGAGCGTCGCGAGGAGCGCGAACGCGGCGAGGACTAGCCCCGTTCGGCCTGCGCAGAAGTAGTGCTACCACCACTGCCGCTCACGGTCCCCTTTGGGATGCTTGACCGAGAGGGTGACCGTGACTGTTCGCGTATTGATCGTCGATGACCAAGAGCCGTTCCGGCTCGCTGCCCGCATGGTCGTGGAGCTCACCGACGGGTTCGAGGTTGTCGGGGAGGCCGAGACCGGTGAGGACTCCGTCACGATGGCCAACGACCTGCAGCCAGATCTCGTCCTCATGGACGTCAACCTGCCGGGCATCAATGGGCTCGACGCGACGCGCCAGATCCTGACCGGTTCCGATGTGGTGGTCGTGCTGTTGCTGTCCACCTACGAAGAGGCTGAGTACGCGCCTCGCGCGGCCGAATGCGGTGCCGCCGCCTATATCCCGAAATCCGCGTTCGGCCCCGATCGTTTGGAGTCGGCGTGGGAGGCCGCGTCGAGCTGAGTCAGTTCTGGCGCACGGGCACGCGACCGGTGACGGTGGTGCCCGATCCGAGCACGCTCGCGACCTCGAGGCTGCCGCCGATCGCGTCGAGCCGGTCGGCCATGCCCTGTAGCCCGGTCCCATACGACGTCACCGTGGGATCGAACCCGTCGCCGTCGTCGCTGACCCGGAAACGCACGTGCCCGTCGTCCTGCGTGAGCGTGATCGTGGCCGTGGTCGCGGCCGCGTACTTCGCGATGTTGTTGAGTGCTTCGAGGGTGCAGAAGTACACCGTGGACTCGACGTCACGTGCGTAGCGCTCGACCCCGTCCGCTTCGACCTGCGTGGGAACCGCGGCCTTGCGTGCCTGGGCTTCGAGGGCGCTGACCAGCCCCTTGTCCGCCAGCAGCGGCGGGTAGATCCCGCGTGCGAGGTCTCGGAGATCGTCCAGCGTGGTGCCGGCGTCGGTCTGCAACGTCGCGAGCGCCTCATGCGCCTTCGCGGGATCGCGATCGATCATCGTGTCGGCGAGCTTCAGCCGTACCGCGAGCGCGACGAGCTGCTGCTGCACCCCGTCATGGATGTTGCGCTCGAGCTTGCGGCGCTCCTCGTCCTGCGCAGCGACCAGCCGTTGGCGGGAGGCGCGCAGTTCCTCCAGGAGACGCACGTTGTGCAGCACCGGCCCGGCTTGGGCGGCCAGGTCTTGCACGAGCCGCTCCTTCGCCGGATTCATGGGGTCATTCGCGGGCATCGTCAAGGCGAGTGCGCCGAGCTCCTCACCCTGAAAGTGCACGGGCGTGCGTGCCTCGGCGCCGGTGCCGTCACCGAACGATGCTGTCTCACGCTCGTGGTCGCCGACGTGGACAAGGACGCGGGCACGCGTGGCCCCAGTGCCTGTCGCGAGCACCTGGGCCATGCGCGTGAGGACGTCGTCTGATGTGTAGGTTTCACCGATCCGCCCCGAGAACGCCGTCAGTACTTCATAGGGCGTCGCCCGACTGCCGTAGACGAGTCGGTCCGAGATCCGTCGTGACAGTCGGTACAGCGGGATCAACAGGAGTCCGAACGCGATCCCGATCAGGCCTGACGTCTGTGGCGAAGCATCCCGGTAGATGGCCGTTTGCGCCAGTAGCGACACCAGCACTAGGCCGATCGTGATGATGAGCACCGCCAGCACCAGTGCCAGCGCGGCCTTCTTGATCACGACATCCAGATCCCACAGTCGGTAGCGAAGGATCGCGACCAGGTAGGCAGCGGGAACACCGATCGCCATCGTGAGCGCGAACAGTACGAGCAAGGTAGCGAAGACCGGCGCGTTCTCGCCCAAGGGATGATCCGCGAGCGGGAGCGCGAGCATGAACCCGAGCACGAAGAACGTTGCGGCCACGGACGCAACCATGACGAGCCATCGAAGCTGCTGCCGCTCCTCGCCCGCCGAGCGCTTGAACCGACCGCGAACCGCAAAGACGGTCGACAACCCGGCGAGCACGGCGAGGATGGTGCCAACCCCGGTCAGATAGATGGCGGCGTCCCCGAGGGCGGCGATACCGACCGGGTTGATGAAGAGGATCCCTCCGTCCACGAAGTTGTTCAGCGGGCCGACGGTCCCGACCGACCCCAATACGACACACACGACTCCCGCGAACAATGCCCACTCCGCCCACCGCCAGCGACGGGACGGCGGCTTCCCATCGGGGAAGAGGAGGAACAGGAGCGGGAGCAAGGTCACGGCCAGCGCGGAGCCGTCGCCAAACAGCGCCCATACGCTGAGAAGCGGCACCGCGAGGTCCGCCTTCGCGCCGAGCGCAACGGCCACGCTCGAGAAGTCACCAGCGACCAACGCGAAGCCGAAGATCACAAAGATCCACCCGGCCGTGTTGCGCGGCTGGCGAACCACGATCAGGGCACCGGTGACCAACCATCCCAGGCCGATGAGCACGAACGGCACCAGCCCGATGCCGGCTCCGGCGGGGAGGAGCGAGTTCCCGGTTGCGAACTGCGGCTTGCAGGGCGCCTGCCGCACCCACGGGATCTCACGCGTCGCCGCTCCCGGCCGTGGCGCCACCACGATGAAGGTTGGAGCATCGATCGTTTCGAGGGTTCTTCGCCTGCAGTCGAGGTCATCGATGACCGTAGGCGTGTCTCCGACCGTCGGGTCACCGATCACCACGATCTGACCTTCAGGTACCCGGTCGAAGAACAACGCGGGCAAAACGAAGGCGCCGATCGCCATCAACCCTGCAACGACCAAGGCGACCCGCACGATCGCGGTGGCGACACGCGACTTCATGTGGTCACCTCCGTCGCGATCGAGCCCGTGATGGTGGTGCCGTACCCGGGTGCGCTCGTCACCGACAGCGACCCGCCGATGGCATCCATCCGGTCGGCCATGCCCTGCAACCCGGTGCCGTAGGCGGTGGCCGACGTGTCGAAGCCCACCCCGTCATCACGAACGACGAACCGCAGATCTCCATCGTGCTGGGCGAGCTCGATCACGGCCGTGGAGGCCTGGGCGTACTTCGCGACGTTGTTCAGCGCCTCCAACACGCAGAAGTAGACCGCGGACTCGATGTCTTGCGGGTAGCGATCGATCTGCTCGCTCAGCACCGTCGTTGGAACGGCGGCCTTGCGTGCCTGCGCCTCCAACGCGGCGACGAGCCCCTTGTCTGCCAGCAGCGGTGGGTAGATGCCCCGGGCCAGATCGCGCAGGTCATCGAGCGCCTCGGTGGAACGGGTCTGCAGCATCATCGCCATCTCGACGGCCTTGGCGGGATCGGCCTCGGCCACCCGGGCGAGCAGCCCGAGCTGGACGTTGAGCGCGACGAGCTGCTGCTGCACGCCGTCGTGGAGGTTCCGCTCGATCTTGCGACGCTCCTCGTCCTGGGCGGCGACCAGACGTTGTCGAGAGGCGCGGAGCTCCTCGATCAGCCGGACGTTGCGGACGACCGGTCCGGCCTGCGACGCGAGGTTCGCGATGAGCTGCTGTCGTTGGGCATCCATCGGGTCATTCGCCGGGAACGAGACGGCAAGAGCACCCACGTCTTCGCCCTGGAAGACGACCGGCTCGACGTGCTCCGTCCCCACTCGTTCGCCGGCGAACGCGGCCTGTCGGAGCTCGTCCCCGACCCGTACGAGCACGCGGGCGGAGGCGGCGCCCGAGCCCGCGAGCAACAGCTGCGCCATACGGGGGAGGACGTCGTCGGTGGAATACGCTTCCCCGACGCGACCCGAGAAGTTGGCGAGCACCTCGTACGGCGTCGCGCGTTGGCCGTAGACGATCCGGTCGGCCACCCGCCGCGATAGCCGGAGCAGCGGCACGACCGAGAGACCAAGGAGGACGCCGATCGCGATCGAGACCTCGCGGCGCGTGCCCTCCCACAGCGCGAACTGACCGATGAGGGCGACCACGGCGAGTCCGATCGCAGCGAGCATGACCGCGAGGACGAGCGCGACGAGCGTCTTCTTGATCACGACATCGAGGTCGTAGAGGCGGTACTTCAAGATCGCGATACCGCACGCGATGGGGATGCCGAAGACGACGATCCAGATCAAGATCGCGAACAGCACGTTCGAGATCACGGTCGGCACACCCGCGGGCGGAGGGTCTCCCCAGAGCCCGACCGAGATGAAGACGGCGACGAAGGCGATGACCGAGGCCAGGCCGACGTAGGCGAGCCATCGAACCTGCTGACGGGCGTCCCCTTCCGCCTCGCGATACCGCATGAAGAGCGAGAACACGGCAAGGAGTCCACAACCGAGGATCGCGAAGCCGGCGATCGCGAGCAGCGTGCCGATCGCCGGACCGAGCGCCTCGATCGCGAGTGGATTCTGCGGCGGGACGAAGACGGTCTCGTCCACCGCCAAGCTGATCTCTTGCGGCAGGAGGATCCAGCCGATCCCGAGGATCAGGAGCGCGCCGACGTAGGTGCGCCAGAGCCACGCCCACCGCGCTCGCCCGGTCGGGTACAGGATCGGGATGGCCACGATCAGGGAGAGCGACAGGATGAACGTCACCTGAGAGACGAGGCCGGCGATCGCATCGAGCGGGAGCCGTCGATCGAGTTTGACGTACGACAAGGTCGCGTACGTCTGGGCAAGGAACGTCAGGGACAGCGCGCCGATCACGGCCAGGAGTGCCCAGCCGATCGGGTTGCCCGTCCGCGATGCGATCAAGGCGCCGATCGCGCCCCACGACAGGCTCGCCAACACGACCGTGATCGCCAGGAGGACGTCGCCGCCTCCCCATCCGAGTGAGAGGTTGAGGATGGTGCACCCCACGGTCGCGATGGTTGAGGCGATCGCGACCGTCCAGGCGAGCCGACCCCGGGTCCGTGGGCTCATGCGACGACCTCCTCGCGCGCCTGCACAGGGATGCGGATCGCGATCGTCGTTCCGTTTCCGGGTCCGCCGATCACGCGCAGGGCTCCCTCGAGTGCGTCCACACGATCCTGCATGATGTCGAGCCCCATACCGCGTTCGGTGGTATCCGGGTTGAACCCCGGGCCCGCATCGGCGATCTCGAACGTCAGCACCTCGCCGTCGGTGCCAAGCCGTACGACGCATGGGGCGTTGCCCGCATGTCGGATCACGTTCTGGATCGCCTGCAGACCGCAGAAGTACAGGCAAGCCTCGGTGTCGACGTCGAAGCGGCGCGCCGCGAACCCCGGCTCGGGCTCGACCGTCGCGTTCGCGCCGACCTTGCGGATGTGCGCCTCCAGCGCCGGCACGATGCCCTGATCCGCAAGCAGTGGCGGGAAGATCCCACGCGCCAGATCCCGCAGGCTCTCCAGGGTGGCGTTCGCGTCCTCCAGCAGGGGGTCGAGGTCATCGGGACGGCTGGCGACCGCGACCGCCTCGCCGATCCGGCTCAGCTGTCGCTCCGGCCCCTCGTGCAGGTCGCGTTGGAGGCCGCGGCGCTGTGCGTCGCGGGCGGTCACGAGCCGCTCGCGCGAAGCCCTGATCGCGGCGGACTGCTCGTCGAGCTCACGAAGCCGGATCGCCAGCTCCTCGGTCAGGCGGACGTTGTGCATCGCGAGCCCAGCCTGGCCCGCCAGGTCGTCGAGAAGCGCTCGCTCGGCGTCGCGCATCGGCTCGTCGACCGGCTTGCGAACGTCGATCTCGCCGATCGCCTCTCCCTGGTAGCGCACGAGGAACCGCGCCGCCTCGGCGCGGACACGGCGGTCCCCACGCTCCCATCGCTCCACTCGTTCGGTGCCGTCGGGCAGGAAGACTCGCACGGCGACGTCGCCCGCGCCGACGCCCTCGCCGGCGGCCGCCGCGATGCCGGGCAGCACGTCGCCGATCGAGACCGTGTCTGACACCCGTGCGGAGAAGCCGGCCATGACCTCGTACGGAGTCGCGCGCTCGCCGTAGACGAGCCGGTTCGCCCCCCGATGCACGCGCGCGCGGACGGGCTCGAACAGCACCGCGACGATGGCGGTTGCCCCGATCGAGAGCGCGATGTTGTCCGACCTGCCGAGCAGCGCGCCTACACCCACCACGAGGCCGACGTACACGACCGTGATGAACAGCGCGAGTCCGCCGAACACGAGCGTCTTCGAGATCACGACGTCGATGTCGTACAGGCGGTACCGCAGGATCGCGATGGCACATGCGGCAGGGATGCCGAAGACGATGCACATGAATATCGCGAAGAACGCGACGTCGCCGTCCCCGAGCGGCGTCGTGACCCCGGCGAAGAAGGCGATCACGACGAGGATGCCGACGAGCGAGAGCCACCGGAGCTGTGCGCGTTCCTCGCCTCGGGCACGACGGTACCGGATGACGAGCGACGCGATGCCGAGCCCGGAGGCAACGAGCGCCATCCCGACGCCGACCTCCCAGACCCAGCCGAGCGCGGGCACGGCAAAGCGGTTCTGTAACGAGACGCCGTGCTCCGTCCAGGGGCCCATCAGGACCGCCCGGTCCGCGTCATCCAGGCGGACCTGCCACCCGAGCGCGTGGATCGCCGCTCCGACGAGCAACAGCCAGATCACCGGTCGCCATCGCGCCGAGAGCGCGCGTCCGGTCGGGTAGAGCAGGAATAGCAGCCCGATGCCCCACAGGAACGCCATCGTTAGCGAGCCGATCCGGGCGGCCACCGTGATCAGCGGCAGCGACCCGGGCGACGTGATCAGCGAGAACAGGATGTACTGCTCCGCCGCCGGCGATCCGACCATCGTGGTCGCGACCGCCATCAGGATCCACCCCACCACGTTTCCTGTCCTGGCGACAATCAGTGCGCCGACCGCACCCCACGCGGGAGCGGCGAGCGCGAGGAACAGAAAGCCCGCGTCGCCAGAGACGGCCCGATTGAGCCGGGAGAGGACGGCGAGTTCGAGCGACAGCGCGAGGATCAGCGCGAACCAGGTCCACGCGAGGACGGTTCGATGCCGACGATCCTCGATCCACGAGCGAACTTTCGCCATCGCGCCGCGGCTCATGCTGGAACCCCCGTGGGGAGCGGCACCCCGCCGGTGACGACCGCACCCACGCCGGGTGCGGATCGGATCGCGGCCGAGCCGCCGAACACCGCGAGTCGGTCGCGCATCCCGGCCAGGCCGGTGCCGGTTCCGTCGGCGGACGGGTCGAATCCGTGGCCGTCGTCGCGAACCTCGAAGGCGATCGCACCGTCGGCCTCGCGCAGACGCACGTCGATCCGCGAGGCTTCCGCGTACTTCGCGGCGTTCTGCAGCGCCTCGAGCACGCAGAAGTAGATCGCGGCCTCGATGTCGATCGGGTAGCGCCCGATGCCGTCGGCGTCTATGTGCACCGGCAGCGTGCCGCGCTCGTACTGCGCCGCCAACGCGGCGGCGATTCCCTCCGCCTCGAGGTGCGGCGGGTAGATGCCGAGCGCGAGCGAGTGGATCGTCTCCTGGGCGGCCTCGACCTCGACGGCGATCTCCTGCAGCATCGCGCGGCCGCGCACGGGATCGCGTTCGAGCATCGTGTGCGCGAGCCGCAGCTTCACGGCGAGGGCGACGAGGTGCTGCTGGGCGCCGTCGTGGATGTTGCGTTCGAGCCGCCGCCGTTCTTCGTCCTGGGCGGCGACGATCCGCTGGCGGGAGGAGCGGAGCTCGGCCGCCTGCAGCGCGATCTGCTCCAGGCGGGCCTCCAGGTCGGCGGTCAGCCGCACGTTCGCGAGCACGAGCCCGGACTGGTCGGCGAGCCGGTCGAGCAGGTCTGCCTCGTTCGGCGTGAGTGGCTCCCCGGCCGGCTTAGTGATCGTGACCGCGCCGAGGGTCTCACCGAGGTGCCGCACCGGCGCGACGCGGTCGCCGTCGAGGGCGGGCAGGTCGCCGTCCATCACGGGCATCGCGCGGGTGCCGAGTTCCGTCGGCCATGATCCCGTGCGGCGCAGCTGGTCGCCGAGGAGGAGCCAGACCTCGACGCGCTCGCTCCCGGTGCCGTCGGCGATCACGTGCGCGATCCGACCGACCACGTCCTCGCTCGCGTACGTGTCGCCGATCCGGTCCGCGAAGCGGGCAAGCACCTCGTATGGGGTCGCGCGCTTGCCGTACACCAGCCGGTTCGCGAGCCGATTCGCCAGCGTGCGGACGGGCTGGAACGCGATCGCGACGACCGCGGTTGCCGCGATCTGCAGCGAGAGGGTGTCGTCGAACAGCGACCCGATCCCCACGACGATCCCGACGTAGACCACCGTGATGAACACCGCCAACAGACCGACGACCACAGTCTTGCGGATCACGAGGTCGATGTCGTACAGGCGGTACTTGAGGACCGCGACGCCGACCGCCACCGGGATCCCGACGGCGATCCCCAGGACGACGATGCCGAAGAGCACCGTGGCGATGGCCTGTGATCGCGTGCTCGCGACGGCAGCAAGCAGCCCAACGACCGCGATCGCGGTGCAGGCGTATTCGAACCACCGGAGCTGCAGGCGCTCATCCGCGTCGGCCGCCCGGTATTTCACGAACGGCGCGGCGGCCGATGCGAGCAGCGATCCGAGGGCGGCCAGGAACAGCAGACCAGAGGCGATCGCGGCAGGAACGTGGAGGAGCTCGTCCCACGGCGATCGAGCGAGCACCGAGAGGCCGAGTGGGTTCTGCACGGGCACCCCCGCCACGTCGATCGGCCGTGGTGTGAACATCGCGCCGAGGATCAAGAGGCTCCACGACACCGCCAACGTGAGCCCGACGGCTCGCCAGCGACGCGAGGGGAGGTGACCGTCCGGGAACACCAGCAGGAGGAACGCGAGCAGCGCCGCATTGACGGGGAACAGCCAGTTCTCGAGCCAGGCGCCGTATCGGCTACCGGGGAGCGAGTCGAGGTGCACGACGAGATCCCGCGCGGCGTACGAGAACGCGAGCGTGACCGCACTCGACGACAACCCGATCGCGAGGAACAGCCAGCCGATCGGGTTGCGTGGACTCTTCCAAGCGACGATCGCCCCGACGGTTGCGTAGCCGACGATCGATACCGCGTACGGTACGAAGGTGCCGCCGGCGGACGAGTTCCCGAGCATGAGCCCGACCCCGGCGATCCCTGTGATGATCGCGACCGCGAAGAGCGTCCACGCCAACCGCCCAGCTCCCCGGTCGGTCATGCGAGCCGGCCCCCCTCGACGACGGGGACGCTTCCGGTGATCGAGGTGCCCTGGCCCGGTGCGCTTACCACGGTGAGGTCGCCGCCGATCGCCGCCAGGCGATCGGCGATGCCCTGCAGGCCGGTGCCGTAGCTCGTGGCGCTCGCGTCGAAGCCATCACCGTCGTCGGTCACCGAGAATCGGAGTTCGCCCGAGCCATCCATGAGCGCGATGCGCGCGCTGGTCGCGTTGGCGTACTTCGCGATGTTCTGCAGTGCCTCGAGGCACGAGAAGTACACGGCCGATTCGACGTCTTGCGCGAACCGACCAACCTCGTCGGCCTGGACCGTCGTCGGCACGATCGCTTTCCGCGCCTGGGCTTCGAGGGCGGCTCCGAGCCCCTTGTCTGCGAGCAGCGGTGGATAGATCCCGCGGGCCAGGTTCCGAAGATCTTCGAGGGCGTCGTTCGCCTGCCCGCCGAGCTGCTCGAGCAGTTCGCGTTCCTTCTCCGGGTCCTTGCCGACGAGGCTCGCCGCGAGCTTGAGCTGGATCGTGAGCGCGACGAGTTGTTGCTGCGCGCCATCGTGGATGTCCCGCTCGAGCTTCTTGGCGCGCTCATCTTGTGCGGCGACGATCCGTCGGCGGGAGGCCCGGAGCTCCTCCAAGAGCCGCACGTTGGCCAGCACCGGCCCCACCTGGCCGGCGAGATCGTGGATCAGCCGCTCCCTGGTGGGGTCCAGAGGATCGTTCGCGGGCATCTCGACGGAGAGCCCGCCGAGCCGCTCGCCTCGGTAGGTCACGTCGAGTCCGTCGTCCGGCCACTCAGCACTGGGCACATCCGCAGGTGCACTCGCGATGTTGGTCTGGCTGTCTCCGACCGCGAGCCAGATGCGCGCGGTGGTCGCGCCGGTCGCGTCGCGCAGGAGCTGTGCCATGCGTGAAGTCACGTCCTCGTCCGAGTACGTGGCACCGACCCGTTCCGTGAACTCGCTGAGAACTTGGTACGGGGTCGCTCGACGCCCGAACACCAGTCGGTTCGAGATGCGGATCGCGACCGAACGCATCGGCCAGACCAGGACACCGACGACGATCCCCGCGATCAAGCGGTACCGATCCTCGGTCGCGGACGAGACCCACGAGGTCACGACCCACGTGACGACGGCGAACGTGCCGAGCAGCAACGCGGCGGTGACGACGTAGATCACCGTCTTGCGGATCACCACGTCGATGTCGAACAACCGGTACTTGAGGATCGCGACCAGGGAGGCGGCGGGCAGGAGCACAGCGGTGACCAAGCCGATGACCGCGAGGAAGGGGTGATCCGCAGCGTAGATCGACCGGGTCGGCAAGAGGACGATCGTGGCGACCGTGGCGTAGACGAACCATTTCAGCTGCTCGCGTTCGACTGTCGCGGCCCGCCGGTATCTCCTGACCAGAGCGACCGCGGCGGCGATCAAACCGCCGAACAAGCCGATGACGCTCGACAAGGCGAGCAACACATCGAGGAGCGGCTTGATCGCCGACAGGTCGACGAAGGGATTGAAGCCGGACTGCTCGCCACCCGGGTCGGGATGCAGCATGGTGGTCAGGACGGCGACGGCGATGCAGATCCAAATGGCCCCTTCCAGCCAGCGCCAGCGTGGTGTCGGCGGACGGCCATCGGGGAACAACAACAGCAGCATCGGGAACGCCAGGAAGTACGCGGGGATCCAAACCCAGTTGCTTGCCCAGTTCGCGTAGGCGAAACCGGGGCGGCTGGCGGGGACCAGACCGATGTACGTCTGTATGAGCGCCGTGAGCGCCATCCAGCACCCGATCGCAAGGAAGAGCCACCCGATGCGGTTCGCCCGCTGCCGCGTGGCGATCACCACGCCCACCGATGCGAAGGCGACGCCGGTGAGCGCCGTTCCGGCCTGGAACAGGCCGTCGCTCAGTCGGAACGCGGGGGCGGAGGGGAGCGCGAGCACGAAGCCGATCCCGAA
>Ga0315286_10004420_pt1 | contig 13497 bp, 6 predicted proteins | sample YL17G10_0_MG_FD_205038 | JGI IMG/M metagenome (GOLD analysis project Ga0315286, IMG submission 205038) | Sediment microbial communities from Yellowstone Lake, YNP, Wyoming, USA - YL17G10_0 | ecosystem: Environmental > Aquatic > Freshwater > Lake > Sediment | place: USA: Wyoming | collected... | reverse complement strand
TTTGGCCTTCGTGGATATCCGTCTGGGAACGGAGGACGGCCTCGATCTGATCCCGGCCCTGCGGACGACGGCGCCCTGGCTGAAGATCATCATCATTACGGCGTACGCCTCCATCGATTCGGCCATTGAAGCCATGCGGCGCGGCGCGACCGATTACATCCCGAAGCCGTTCACGCCCGCTCAGATCCAACTGGCCGTTCGAAAGGCCTTCGAGATGCGGACGCTCGAACAGCGGGTGGCCAGCCTTCAGGAGGATCTCGGCCGGGCCCATCCCGAGATCGATTTTTCAAGCGCCTGTCCGGCCATGCAACGGGCGGTGAATCTCGCCCGCCAGGCGGCCGCGTCCGACGCGACGATCCTTCTGCGCGGGGAGAGTGGGACCGGAAAAACCTTCCTGGCCAGGGCGATCCATGCATGGAGCCGCCGGGCGGAGAAGCCCCTCGGGGTCGTTTCCTGTCCCTCCTTTTCCCGGGAGCTCTTGGAAAGCGAGCTTTTCGGGCACGTCAAAGGGGCCTTTACCGGCGCCGTCCGAGACAATCCCGGCCGCCTCGCCGCCTGCGAAGGCGGGACCCTGTTCCTGGACGAGATCAGCGATCTTCCTCTGGCATTGCAGCCGAAACTGCTTCGCTTCGTCCAGGACAAGGAATACGAACGTGTCGGCGAGGCCGTGGCCCGCAAGGCCGAGGTGAGACTGATCGCCGCCACGAATATCGTCCTGGAGAAAGCGGTCAAGGAAGGCCGGTTCCGGGAGGACCTCTATTATCGGATCAACGTGATCCAGATCGAGATCCCGCCCCTGCGCGAGCGTTCAGAGGATGTGGTCACCGTGGCCGAGCGTTTGCTGGCCTTTCACGGCCGGAACAATCACCGGCTGGACCTGGCCTTCACGAACGATGCGCTCGATGCGCTCCGCCGGCATACTTGGCCGGGAAACCTGCGCGAACTGAGCAACGTGGTGGAACGGGCGGCCATCCTATGCCGGACAAACCGGATCGGAATCGAAAGCCTCCCCGCCGTTCTTGTGCCCGGCGACTCTGCGCCGAAGATCGGCGATCCTGTGACGCTCGAGCGGATCGATGAAGAGCACGTCCGTCGCGTCCTGGCCGGCGCGAGATCGCTTCAAGAAGCGGCGGATATCCTCGGCATCGACCAAGCCACCCTCTGGCGGCGCCGGAAAAAATACGGCCTCTGAACGTTTCTCTACCCCCCATCTTGCAAAATAAAAGGTCCTTTTTGCCGGTCCTTGCGATTTTCAAGGCGCGGATTTTGAATTTAAAATGTAATCTATTCATTATCAATAGAATAAACTGAATTTCAGATTGGCATAATTCGTGCAAAGATTTAGGGCAGGGAGAAAAAAATGTTCGGACTCCGACAAAAACTGGCCTTGGGATTCGGTGTTCTTTTTCTTATCATCGTCGCTATCGGCGTTCAAAGCATCCTCAATCTTACGAAATTGGGGGAATCGATCGACGTCATCCTTCGGGAGAACTATCGCAGTGTCATTTCCTGCCAGCAGATGAAAGAAGCCTTGGAACGGATCGACAGCGGGCTGCTCTTCGTCCTTCTCGGAGACGGCCGGAGCGGCGAAGAGCTGATCCTTAAAAATCAAGGAATCTTCGAAAAGGCTCTCCAGGTTGAGCTGAACACCATCACCTTGCCCGGCGAAGGCGAGAAGGCCGCTAATCTCAGGGACCTTTACGAGCGGTATAAGAAATCGCTGCCCGCCGTTTGGGATCCGGCGGCCTCGGTGCTCCAACGCCACGACACCTATTTCATGACCCTCCTTCCTCTTTTCGGACAGATCAAGGCGGTATCGGATGAGATCCTCCAAATGAACCAGCAGAACATGAGCGATGCCAACAACGAAGCCCGCGACGGCGCGGCCAGGGCTCGACAGCAGATGTACGGCCTCTTGCTGATCGGCACGATCGCCGCGGCGGCGTTCATGGCCTTCGCCGGACGATGGATCCTGCGTCCCATCCAGCGCTTGATCCGCTCCACGGACGAGATCGGGAGGGGAAATCTCGATCTGGTCGTCTCCGGCGGCGCCCGGGATGAGATCGGCCATCTGTCCGAGTCCTTCAACGCCATGACGGCGAGCCTCAGGGAATTCCGCCGGTCCGATCAGGCGAAGCTCTTACGGGTCCAGCAGGCCACTCAGCAGGCGTTCGACAGCCTTCCCGACGTCGTCGCCGTGATTGACCCGGACGGAAAAGTGGAAGTGGCGACGGAATCGGCTAAGAATATTTTCGGCTTGCGGCCCGAGGCGACGATCATGGACCTGCCGTTCCCATGGATCATGGATCTCTTTCGCGGCGCTTTTACGGAAGGCCGCCGGGTGACGCCTAAGGATCAGCCTCTGATCCAGCAATTCGTCCAGGGCGATGAGCGCTATTATCGGCCGGAAGCCGTGCCTATCCTGAACAAGGAACGAGGAGTGACGGGTGTCGTCCTGGTCTTCCAGGACGTCACTCAGCTCCGGCAGCAGGATGAGATCAAACGGGATGTCATCCGGACGGTCTCGCATCAGCTCAAAACTCCTCTGACCTCCATCCGCATGGCCATCCACCTCCTGCTCGAAGAGCGGATTGGCGGCTTGACCGAAAAACAGGCCGAGCTCCTCCTCGCGGCCCGGGAGGACAGCGATCGCCTCTCCGGCATCCTAAATAATCTTCTTGATCTCAGCCGCATGGAATCCGGAAAAGCGCGGCTTGAATTCCGGGCTATTTCACCGCAGTCGATCGCCATGGACGCCCTGGAATCCGTCCGGCGGACCGCTCAGGACCAGGGCTTGAATCTCGGCGCCGAATTGAGAGGCAATCTGCCCGATGTTTGGGTCGATCCGAGCCGGATCAGCCATGTCTTCGGCAACCTGCTCTCCAACGCGCTCAAACATACCTCTCCCGGCGGCCGGATCATCCTTTCCGCTCGGGCGGAGGAAGAGTTGGTCAGGTTTTCAATCTCCGACACCGGGGCGGGCATTCCGGCCGAATATCTGACGAAAGTGTTCGAGCCGTTTTTCCGGGTCCCTGGCCGCGGCAACGAACAGGGCGCGGGACTCGGCCTGACCATCGCCAAGGAGATCGTCGAGGCTCATGGCGGAACGATCGGCGTGGAAAGCCGCGAAGGCCAGGGCGCCGTCTTCACCTTCACCCTGCGGCGGGCCGACCGCATCGGGAATAGGGAGCATCCCTCATGACCGACCTCATCTATGTCGTTTTGGCCGTTCTTTTTTTTGGCCTCTGCGGACTGTACGCGCGAGCCTGTGAAAGGCTGTAACCCGTGGAAGATCTTCTCGGGATCATCGTCGCCCTCCTCCTGATCGTCTATCTGTTTGCCTCGATCCTGCGGCCGGAGAAATTCTAGGAGGCGTTTGAACATGGACCTTCACGGGTGGATTCAATTGGCCCTGTTCCTTGGCCTCCTTGGTCTTCTGGCCAAACCCGTCGGCCTTTATCTCGTCCGGGTTCTGGACCCACGGGGAAAAACATTTTTAGACCGTGTTCTTAAGCCCGTCGAACGGAGGCTATACCGTTTGATGGGGGTTGACCCGCGGAAAGAGCAGGATTGGATACAATATACGGTTTCTCTGTTGGCCTTCAGCCTGGCCGGGCTTTTGTTCACGTATGCCGTTCTCCGGCTCCAGCGAGTCCTTCCCTTGAATCCGCAAAAACTGGGGCCGGTCCGTCCGGACCTCGCTTTTAACACCGCGGTCAGTTTCACGACCAACACGACTTGGCAAACTTACGCCGGCGAGACCACCCTATCCTATTTTTCCCAGATGGTCGGTCTCGTCTTCCACAATTTCGTCTCGGCGGCCGCCGGGATCGCCGCCGCGGCGGTCCTCGTCCGGGGAATCGCCCGTCATTCGGCGAGGACCCTGGGCCATTTCTGGGTCGATCTTGTCCGGGTAAATCTTTATCTGTTGCTGCCGGCTAGCCTGGCCTTCTCGATCTTTCTAGGATCGCAGGGCGTTGTCCAGAATTTCCATCCCGCCGTCAAAGCCGCGGCCGTTGAGACCTCGTCTCCTCGAGATTTGAGTTCGGAGGCCGGCACGCAGACGATCGCTCAAGGCCCAGCGGCCTCGCAAGCAGCGATCAAAATGCTGGGGACGAACGGCGGCGGTTTTTTCAACGCCAACGCCGCCCATCCGTACGAAAATCCTACGCCTCTGTCCAACTTCATCCAGATGCTCTCCATCTTCTTGATTCCGAGCGGCTTGACCTATTATCTGGGACGGACCGTCCGGAACCAAAAGCACGGCTGGGCCGTCTGGGCGGCCATGGCCCTGCTCTTCCTTGCTTCGGTCCTGATCTGCTGGCGGGCGGAAAGCGGCGGCAATCCCCGCTGGACGGCGCTCGGCGTGGACCCGGCCGCCGGAAACATGGAGGGCAAAGAGGTCCGCTTCGGCGTCTTCGATTCCGCCCTCTTCGCCTCCGTCACCACGGCCGCCTCCTGCGGCGCAGTGAATTCCATGCACGATTCCTTCACCCCGCTCGGAGGCCTCATCCCGCTTTTCAACATCCAATTGGGGGAGGTCGTGTTCGGCGGCGTGGGCGCTGGACTCTACGGGATGATAATATTTGTCGTGCTGGCCGTGTTCCTGACGGGGCTGATGGTCGGCCGGTCGCCCGAGTATTTGGGCAAGAAGATCGAGGCGTACGACGTCAAAGTCTGCGTCCTCGCCATCGTCATCCTCTTTTTCAGCATTCTCGGTTTTTCCGCTTGGGCGGCCGTCGCCAAATGGGGAACGTCCGCCCTGGGCAACGCCGGGCCGCACGGCTTGAGCGAGATCCTCTACGCGTACTCGTCCGGAGCGGGCAACAACGGGAGCGCTTTCGCCGGGCTGAACGCAAACAGTCCGCCGTACAACGTCACCTTGGCTTTGGCCATGCTTGCCGGGCGCTTCCTGATGCTGGTCCCCGTGATGGCCTTGGCCGGGAGCCTGGCGACTAAGAAAAGAGTCCCTCCCTCCGCGGCGAGCTTTCCCGTCGCCGGATGGATGTTCACCCTGATCCTTGTCGCCACGGTCCTGATCGTCGGGGCGCTGACATACCTTCCGGCCCTCGCCCTCGGCCCGATCGTCGAGCACTTCGTCATGACGGGGTCGCCGCTTCTCTATTAGCGGGAAAAACATGCCAGCCGTCCAACATTCCCTCTTTGACCGGCGGATCGTCGGCCGGGCGATGCTCGATTCCTTCAAGAAGCTGAATCCGCTGTCGCTCTGGAAAAATCCGGTCATGTTCGTGACCGCGGCCGGCGCCGTCATGACGACATTCGGCCTCGTCATCCGCTCCGGGAAGGAATCCGCCGGCTTCGTCCTTCAGGTCAGCCTCTGGCTGTGGTTCACGGTGCTCTTCGCGAATTTCGCCGAAGCCATGGCCGAAGGGCGCGGCAAAGCCCAGGCGCGGGAGTTGCGCAAAACCCGAACCTCGACCATCGCCAACCGCCTTCGGGAAGACGGAGCGATCGAAGCGGTCGCGGCGGAACGGCTGCGGAAGGCCGACCTCGTTCTCGTCGTCGCGGGTGAGATCATCCCGGCGGACGGCGAGATCATCGAGGGCGCCGCTTCCGTGGATGAATCCGCCATCACCGGCGAGTCCGCTCCCGTCATCCGCGAAGCGGGCGGAGACCGGAGCGCGGTCACCGGCGGGACGCGGGTCCTTTCGGACCGGATTAAGGTGCGCGTCACGGCCGACCCGGGCGAAAGCTTTTTGGACCGGATGATTAATCTCGTCGAAGGCGCCGAACGCCGCAAAACGCCGAACGAGATCGCCCTGACGATCCTTCTCTCGGCGCTGACGATCATATTCTTGGCGGTCATAATCACCTTGAGGCCGATCGGTCTCTATTCCGGCGTCTCGTTCACGATCACGAGTCTTGTCGCGCTCCTTGTCTGCCTCATCCCGACCACGATCGGCGGCCTTCTCAATGCCATCGGCATCGCCGGCATCGATCGCATGGTTCAGAAAAACGTCCTGGCCATGAGCGGCCGGGCGGTCGAAGCGGCGGGGGACGTGGATGTGCTTCTCCTCGACAAGACCGGGACCATCACCCTGGGCAACCGCCAGGCCGCGGCGTTTCTGCCGGCGGCCGGAGTGAACGCCGACGAACTGGCCAACGCCGCCCAGCTCGCTTCGCTGGCCGATGAAACGCCCGAGGGACGGAGCATCGTCGTCCTGGCCAAAACCTATGGCCTCCGCGGCCGGGCACTGTCCGAGCTGCCCGGAGCGATGTTCATCCCTTTTTCGGCCCAAACACGGATGAGCGGCGTGGATATAAACGGCCGGCGGATCAGGAAGGGCGCTCCCGATGCCGTCGGGGCGTTCATCGGAGAGCCCATTCCCGCCGACGTCCTGGATTCGATCAGCGTGATTTCTCTTTCCGGCGGGACCCCGCTTCTCGTGGCCGAGGGAAGCCGGGTCCTGGGCGCCGTTCATTTAAAGGACATCGTCAAGGGCGGGCTCAAAGACCGCTTCGAGAGGTTCCGGGCGATGGGCATCAAAACGGTGATGATCACCGGCGACAACCCGCTGACGGCGGCCGCCATCGCCCGGGAAGCGGGTATGGATGATTTCGTCGCCGAGGCCAAACCCGAGGACAAGCTGAGACTGATCCGGACCGAGCAGGCGGCCGGGCACCTCGTGGCTATGACCGGGGACGGGACCAATGATGCCCCCGCCTTGGCCCAGGCCGACGTGGGCGTAGCCATGAACACAGGGACGCAGGCCGCCAAGGAAGCCGGGAACATGGTCGACCTCGATTCGAACCCGACTAAACTGATCGAGGTCGTCGAGATCGGCAAGCAGATGCTCATCACCCGGGGGGCCTTGACGACGTTCAGCATCGCCAATGATGTGGCCAAATACTTCGCCATCATCCCGGCCCTGTTGGTCGGCGCCTTCCCGGTCATCGCCCCACTTAATGTCATGAGCCTCCGCTCGCCGGCGAGCGCCATCCTGAGCGCCGTCATTTTCAACGCTCTCATCATCATCGCCCTGATCCCTCTGGCCTTGCGCGGGGTGCGCTTCCGTCCTTTGGGCGCCGCGGCGCTCCTCAGGCGGAACCTCCTGATTTACGGCCTCGGCGGTCTCCTCGCTCCATTTGCCGGGATCAAGCTTGTGGACATGGTGGTCAATGCGCTCCATCTTATATAAAATGAAAAAGGACCCGCGAAAATGAAGGATTGGATTTCGGATTTGCGGACCTCGGCGGCGGCGGTCTTTTCCCTGGCCGTCCTCTTGTGCGGGCTCTATCCTCTTGCCGTCTGGGCTTTAGGCCAGGGATTGTTCCCGGCCAAGGCCAATGGTTCGCTGGTCCTTCGGCGGGGACAGGTCGTGGGATCGAGCCTCATCGGACGGGATTTTCGGGGTCCGGAATATTTCCATCCGCGGCCATCGGCCGCCGGCCGGGGTTATGACGCCCTTCGTTCCGGCGGCAGCAATCTCGGTCCCACGTCGCGGGAATTGATCGAAGCGATCCGCAGGCGCGTGGCGGCCTACCGGGCCGAAAACAGACTTCCATCTGGGACTCTCGTGCCGGCCGACGCGGTCACCGCCTCGGCCAGCGGACTCGACCCCCACATTTCCTTGGCGAACGCGTTCTTGCAGGTTCCTCGCGTGGCCGGAGCGCGCGGCCTGTCCGAAGAATCTGTGCTCAAGCGGATCAAAGCCTGCGCCGAAGGCCGGGACCTGGGCTTCCTGGGGCAGCCTCGGGTAAATGTCCTGAAATTGAATCTTGCCCTGGACGAGGTTCGTGATGGCGGACGATAGAGCCGGCGCCTTTCTCCAAATGATTCGCCGCTCGCAGCGCGGCCGGCTGAAGGTTTATCTTGGATATTGCGCCGGTGTGGGCAAGACCTATCAAATGCTTCAGGAAGGCCATCGGCTGAAGAACGAAGGGATCGATGTGGTCGTCGGGTTGCTCGAGACACACGGCCGGTCCGATATCTCCCATTTGGCTCGCGGCCTGGAGGTCGTTCCCCGTCGCCGGCAGGACTATCACGGCATCGCCGTGGACGAAATGGACACGGACTCGGTGTTGGCCCGCAAACCGCAGGTGGCGCTTATCGACGAGCTCGCCCATACCAATGTTCCGGGCAGCCGGAACGCGAAACGATACGAGGATGTTCAAGATATTCTGACGGCGGGAATCCATGTCATCACCACGCTGAACGTCCAGCATCTGGAGAGCCTCTACAACGTCGTGGAACAGGCCGTGGGCGTCAAAGTGAGAGAGCGCCTGCCGGATTCCGTCCTGGCCGAGGCGGACCAGATCGTCGATGTCGATCTGGCGACCGAGGACCTCCGGAAACGGTTGGAGGAGGGCAAGATCTATCCGGCCGACCGCATCGGGACCGCCTTGGCCCATTTCTTTGTCCCCTCCAATTTGGAAAAGCTCAGGGAGCTCACCCTCCGCGAACTCGCCTCGCAGATCGACCTGCGGCGGCGGGAGACGCGGGACGATGGGGCGAGCGCGGCGGACCAGATCATGGTCTGCCTGAGCGCGCACGGCCCCAACAGCGAGATACTGCTGCGCTATGGATCGCGCTTAGCCGGCAAGCTCAACCGGAATTGGTATGCCGTCTATGTCCAGACGCCGTCGGAGGAAGCTACGGTCATAGACGCTCAAACCCAACGCTTCCTCTCGGACGCCCTGACCCTGGCCAAGCAGTTGGGAGCCATGGTCTTTACCTACAAGGGCGAGGATATCGCCGATACCGTCCTTCGCTTTGCCCGGGAATATCGGGTGGGCCACATCGTCGTCGGGAGGTCCCGGCCGAAGCCGTTCTGGAAAAGGTTCGGCCGGAACAGGGCCGTCGTCGAGACGATCCTCAGGCACGCACAGGAGATGACGGTGATCGTTCTTGATACGTGCGGTGATATGCCTCCGCCCTCCGCCCGGAGGGCCATGGAGATGCCGCAAAACGAGGCCCCGGCGGAACCGGATAGAACCCGCGGGAATCCGTCCGCGGAAGTCCTTCGTCTGAGCGCCTGCCTATCGGCGCGCCGGATCATGATCTGGGATGGGCCGGTCCGCAAAGAGGACGTCCTGAGAGCACTGGCGGCGGCCGCCCTGGACGAGAATCGGATCGAGGACGCGGAGGGCTTGTTCGGCGATATTATGAAAAGAGAGGCCCAGGGGTCGACCTTTTTCAATGAAGGGGCGGCGTTCCCCCACGTCCGTGCCGCGAACTTGTCCGCGCCCGTGGTCGCCTTGGGGTTGACAAGGCAAGGCGTTTCCGACGTCTCGACGGAAAAGCCGATCGATCTCGTGTTCCTCCTCCTGTCGCCGGCCGATATTCCGGATATGCAGGTTAGACTATTAGGCTTGGCCAGCCGGGCCGCCCAAAACAGGCAACTCTTCCAGGCGCTTAAAGCCGGCCGGTCTCCCCAGGACGTTTTAGCGGCCATCCTTCGTTGGGAAAATCCGACGGTTTATGAGCGTCCGAATGACTGAACGGGATTCGCGGACCGGACTTCAAACGGATGGTCAGAGCCGATCCAGGACTCGAAAATCCCTCGAGCCTCGGCCTAGAATTCGCCGGTGTCGATGCCGAGCCGCTTGATCATCTCGTTGAGCGTCGTCGGCTTTACGTCCAGCATCAGGGCCGCGGTCTTCTGGATCCCCTTGGCCTTCTTGAGGGCCGTTTCGATGAGCCGCTTCTGGAAGGCGAGCGTCTGATCGCGCAGGTTCAATCCCTCGCCGGCGATGTCGTCCGCCCTTTTGACCGGCGACAACAGGATCTCGGGCAGGTTCTCGCGCGTGATCGTCTTGGACTTGGCGAACACAACGGCCCGCTCGATGAGGTTCTCCAGCTCGCGGACGTTCCCGGGCCAGGCGTTCTTCTCCAGGATCTCCAGGACGTCCTCGGAGACGCCGTCGATCTCCTTGTCGTTCTCCTTGGCGTAGATCGCCAGGAAATGCTTGACGAGGAGGGGGACGTCCTCCTTCCTCTCGCGCAGAGGAGGGAGCTCGATCTTGATGACGTTCAACCGATAGAAGAGGTCCTTGCGGAACGCCTTCTGCCGGATGAGCTCCTCGAGATCGGTGTTGGTCGCGGCGATGATCCGGACGTCGACCCTGAGGGTCTTGACCCCGCCCAGGCGCATGAACTCCCGGTCCTGCATGACCCGCAGGAGCTTGGCCTGCGTCTCCAGCCCGATCGAGGAGATCTCGTCGAAGAAGATCGTCCCTTTGTCGGCCGCCTCGAACAGGCCCTGCTTCTCGTTCACCGCGCCGGTGAAGGCGCCCTTGACGTGGCCGAAGAGGTGGCTCTCGAGCAGGTCGGGCGGGAGCGACCCGCTGTTGACGACGACGAACGGGAAGCCGGACCGGTTCGAGTTCTCGTGAATGGCCCGGGCGACGAGCTCCTTGCCCGTGCCGCTCTCGCCCTGGACGAGGATCGTGCTTCGCGTCGGCGCGGCGGCCTTGATCAGATCGAAAACGTTGATCATGACCTGGCTCTTGCCGATGATGTTCCCGAAGCTGAACTTTCGCTTGAGCTCGTCGCGGAGGCGGAGGTTCTCCTCCCGGAGGTTCTTGTGCTCGAGGGCCCGGGCGACGATCAGCAGGAGCTCCTCGTGTTTGAAGGGCTTTTGGACATAATCGAAGGCGCCGATCTTCATGGCCTCGATGGCCGATTCGACCGAGGCATAGGCGGTGATGATTACGACGACCGCTTGGGGCTGGATCCGTTTGATGGCCCGGAGCACCTCGATGCCGTCCATGCCCGGCATCAGCAGGTCGAGGAGGACGAGGTCGAACTTCTGAGAAGTGTATTTCTCGAGCGCCTCCTCGCCCGAGGCGGAGCTCTCGACATCGTATCCCTCCGAGGTCAGGAGTTGGGTGAGGATGTCGTGGATGACGGGTTCGTCGTCGATGATATGGATCAAACCTTGGCTGCTCATGGGTCCCGCTTTCTCAGGATTTGGGTTTCTCGGCTTTGGCCAGGCCGAGCTTCCGGTCGTCGAGGTCCTCGGGAATGACGATGATGAAACTCGTGCCCTTGCCCACCTCGCTCTCGACGCTGAGGCGGCCCTCGTGCTCCTTGACGATGGCGTAGCTGATGGACAGCCCCAGACCCGTCCCTTTTCCCACGCCCTTGGTCGTGAAGAACGGGTCGAAGATGTGAGGCAGATGCTGTTCCTTGATCCCGTGACCGGTGTCCGAGATCCGGATCACGGCGTCGATGCCGATCTCGGCCAGCTCGATCCTGAGCGTGCCGCCCTGGGGCATGGCGTCGATGGCGTTCAGGATGATGTTGATGAACACCTGCTGGAGCCGCTCGCCCTGGGCCCAGATGGGCTTCACCGGCGTCAGGACCAGCTCCAGGCGGATGTTCATGGTCTTCAATTTGTAATCGATGAGGGAGATGATCTCCTGGAGGTTCTCCTTGAGGTTGACGCGGTGGAAGGCGAGGTCGGAGGGATTGCGGGCGAAGCTCAGCAGGTTCTTGATGATCCGGGAGACGCGGTCGGTCTGCGTCTCGATCTTCTCCAGGATCCGGGCGAAATGGACGTCGGTGACCTTCTTTTGGAGTATCTGGACGTAGCTCGAGATGCCCGTCAGCGGCGTGTTGATCTCGTGGGCCACGCCGGCCGAGAGCAGCCCGATGGAGGCCAGCTTCTCGGAGGTGACGAGCTGCTGCTGGAGGTTGATCTTGTCCGTGATGTCCTCGAAGACGATGACCGTGCCGTACGGATTGAGGCGATTGTCCAGGAGGGGCGTCTTGGCGATGTCGAAAATCCGCTTGTCGCCCGAAGGCAGGTCGAGGGGGATCTCGCTCATGAGATGAAAATCCTGCTGGGTGTCGGGCGGGTAGACGGCGGCGAAATTCTGGGGCCCCAGGATCCGGAGCAGGGTCTCGCCGAGGATGTCCTCTTTTTTCTTGGCGAACGCCTCTTCGAGGACCCGGTTCCAGCCGATGACCCGGCCTTTCTGATCGAGGACGGCCACCCCGACGGTCAGGCTCTCGATGATGTTCTCGCTGTAGTCCTTCAGCCGCTCGAGCTCCTGGGCGCGGAGGCCGGCCTGATTGTAAAGGGTGGCGTTCTCCAGGGCCAGGGCCAGGGGCGAGGAGATCGTCGTCAGCAGCTCCCAGTCCTCGCTGGTGAGGAACGTGGAGTCCGTTTTTTTGCCCATGGCCAGGCAGCCGGTCATCTTGTCCTCGACCTTAAGGGCGAGGATGTGCTCGAAGCCCAGCGTCCGGAGGTCCTCGAACTTTTCCTGGAGCTCCCGTTTTTCGCTCAGGGAATACAGGGAGAGCGAGTTGTTGGCCTTCAGATCTTCGAAAAGATCAGGGGCGATGGACAGCCGGCCGGGCAGGGCGGCGAATTCCCCCCGGGAGCTGAAGATGGAGAAGGCGCTGGGCTCGTTCTCGACGGGCAGAAGCAGGGCGATATTCCGCAGCGAAAGCGCGTTGGCGGTGAGCTCCAGCATCGATTTGGACAGGTTCTCCAGGTTCCGCTCGCGGCTGAGCTCCTTGCTGATCGAGAGAAGGGTCTTCCGGTATTGATAGCTGCGCTTATAGAAAACGCGGTCGAAGAGCGATTGGAACAGCTTCTTGATCGGCGTGAACAGCGTCGCGCCCAGGACGATGGCCAGGATCCAGAGCAGAAGCGGCTTCAGCTTGTTCTCCGAGAAGAACCTGATCTGGGTCCCGACGGCGAGATAGAGGAGGGCCAGAACGAAATATGAAACGATGAGCGTTGCGGCCTTTTTGAGGATGACTTCGATGTCCATCAGCTTGTAGCGGGAGATGGAATAGGCGAACGAGATGGGGATGAAGGCCTGGAGAAGAACGGTCAGGTCGGCCACCTGGGTTGGGGCGCTCCCGGCCAGAAAGGGGATCACGTAGAGCAGGGTGAAGGGGATAACGCCGGCGCCGAGGCCGTAGACGATCCACTTGAGCTGCTTGCGGACCAGGAAACTGGGATGGCGGAAGTAGCTGTCCGAGATCGTGGCCAGGGTGATGAAGGTGAACAGGGCGAAATGGAGGAGGTCCGCTTTCTCCAGCGTCCCGTAGGCCCGGAGGATGAGGTTGTTGTCCAGGCCGCTGAGAAAGGGCAGGTGCAGGAGGGCCTTGGCCAGGAGGAGAAGGACGGCCGGCGCGTAGAACAGATAGATGGCCTTCGGCCGGTTTTTCAGGAACCTCTTGCGCTGGGGAAAGATCAGGAAATAATGGAGCAGGAGCGGAGGAAAGGCGAGGAACGAGACCTTGTCCAGCCAGAAGAAGACGCTGTCGAGGAGGTCGAGCTCGCCCGTCGGTGAGAAGATGTAGAAGGAATAGAGGATGATCGAGAGGAAATAGAAAAAGATGTTGGGGACGGAATAGGGTTTGGCCGAATTGAAAAAGACGATCAGCCCGATGATGAGCGTCGTCAGACCGATCAAGGCCAGGTAAAGGTAGTAGAGGCTGACGCCCTTCTGGATCAAGGTCAGGGACGGGAAGAAGATCTCGCCCTGGCGGTTGATCTGGTAGGCTACCATCTG
>Ga0315286_10004418_pt1 | contig 13498 bp, 8 predicted proteins | sample YL17G10_0_MG_FD_205038 | JGI IMG/M metagenome (GOLD analysis project Ga0315286, IMG submission 205038) | Sediment microbial communities from Yellowstone Lake, YNP, Wyoming, USA - YL17G10_0 | ecosystem: Environmental > Aquatic > Freshwater > Lake > Sediment | place: USA: Wyoming | collected... | reverse complement strand
CATCCGTGATGTAGCCAAGCTGCGCACAGTAGCGGCAAAATACAATATCCCCATCGAAAAACGCTCCCCGCAAGAGATTGCCAACGATCTGGCTGATCTCTATCTCGCCCAGTTTGGCCAGCAGCGCGGTGAAGTTGCTCCCGTGGTACGCGCCCCAGCCAAACGACTAAAACTATGGCGTGATCTGGGCGTGGTGCCGCGCGGCATCGATCGTGAAGTGGTCGAAGCTTTGCACCGCACGCATATCGGCGACGACCAGAACCCCGAGCACATTCTGAGCCATGCCATCCGCACCGCTTTAGCTGACGGTTGGGGTGGCAGCCTTATCGCCACTGACATCGCCGACATCCTCTTCGGCACTCCCGCCCCCATCTTGGGCCAAGCCAACCTGGGCGTGCTCAAAGATGATATGGTCAACATCATCGTCCATGGTCACGAGCCAACCCTCAGCCAGATGATCGTCGCCGCCACCCAGGATCCGGAGATCATCGAATATGCCCGTCAGGCTGGTGCAAAAGGTGTCAACCTCTCCGGCATCTGCTGCACAGCCAACGAGATCCTCATGCGCCAGGGCATCCCGGCCGCCGGGAACTTCCTGCATCAGGAGCTAGCCATCCTCACCGGTGCTGTTGAAGCCATGGTGGTCGATGTGCAGTGCATCATGCAAGCCCTAGTGGGGCTGGCCTCCAACTTCCACACCATGATCATCACCACCTCGCCCAAGGTGCAGATCAAAGGCGCTACCCACATCGAATTTGATGAGCACAAAGCGCTCACCATAGCGAAAACAATCTTGCGCACCGCCATCGATAATTACAAAAATCGCGGCGCCACCCACATCCCCCAGGTGCGTGAAAGCCTGGTTCCGGGATTCTCACACGAATACATCAACTACATGCTCGGTGGTAGCTACCGCGCCTCCTTCCGGCCTCTCAATGATGCCATCATGTCCGGGCGCATTCGTGGCGTTGCTGCCATTGTCGGCTGCAACAACCCGCGCAGCAAGCAAGACTATCTGCACAATTATGTTGCCATGGAGCTGCTCAAGCAGGATGTCTTGATCGTCGAGACGGGCTGCGGAGCAATTGCCGCCGCCAAGCTGGGTCTCATGAATGGTGAAGCCGGCCTGGACAAGGTTGGCCCGGGATTGCGCGAGGTCTGTGAAACCATCGGCATTCCCCCCATTCTGCATATGGGCTCGTGCGTAGATAACACCCGCATCCTCACTGTTCTCACCCAGATGGTTGAAGAAGGCGGTTTGGGAGATGATATTGATCAGATCCCCGCCGTCGGTCTGGCTCCCGAATGGATGAGTGAAAAAGCCCTCGCCATCGCCGCCTACTGCGTCGCCTCGGGTGCCTATGTCATCTTCGGCGGCGCTTCCCCCGTTGGCGGTATGCCGGAGCGAGTGACTGAGAGCGATGCCGTCCTGCGCTACATCAGCCAGGGATGGGAAAAACTGTATGGCGGCAAACTGGAGTTCATCCAGGATCCCGATGAGATGATCCGCCGTACGCTGGAACACATCGATAAAAAGCGCACTGCCCTCGGCCTGGTCGAATACAAACCAGACCGCTTCGGCCGCAGCGGTGACGACCAGATGCTCAAGCTGGAAGCACTCCCCTTAGCTGAGCGCCGCGTCGCCCTTTACGGTCTGCCTGAATAGAGGAGATGGAACGATGTCACGCTATATCGCCACCCGCGCCATCCGCGGCGCAAACGCCCTGGTCACCGAAGCAGAAGTCATGCTCTCCAGGGCACTCAAAGAGAAAGGCTCCGAAACCCCGGTCTCTTTCCCCAACACCGCCTACTACCTCCCGCTTATCTTTGGCATGACCGGTCAGCAGGTTGAGAATCTCGGACAGCTTCAACCAGTTGTTCAGCATGCCCGCCGACTGCTGCATCCCACCCCTTCTGCCGTCCATTGGACCCCTTATCTGGGCGAAACCCTCGACAGCGGCATGGCCACCCTCCTGGCTGCCGAAACCATCGAGGCCATTCGCTTTGTCTATGGCCTGCAGCCAGAATCCATGCCCGGTTTTGAGCTGGCTGGCGGCACTACCTATTCTAACAACGGCAAAGCCGGTCACCTCAATGGCCCGATCGATGATATCCAGCTCCGCTCCTGGGGCATCCAGCTCGTCGATGGGCGCATGCCCGGTTTTGCCGCCATCGTTGGCGCAGCAAAATCTAATCAAGTAGCCGTCCAGATTGTCCGAGAGCTTCAAAAGCGCAACATCCTGTGCTTCCTCTCCGGCAACGTCAACGGCCGCAGCATCATCCACCAGTTGACCGAAGAAGGCGTCGAGTTGGGCTACGATACCTATACCGTCCCCTTCGGCACCGATACCATCAGCGCCATCTATGCCCTGGGCTTTGCCACTCGTTCGGCCCTCACCTTTGGCGGGTTGAAGCCCGGCCAGGCCCGCGACATCCTGGTCTACAACAAGAACCGCGTCTTTGCCTTCGTCCTTGCTCTGGGCGAAGTGGATGACCTCAAATACGCCGCAGCAGCCGGGGCAATCAATTTTGGCTTCCCGGTCATTGCCGATACCGTCATCCCGGAGATCCTCCCCACCGGCGTCACCACCTATGAGCACGTTGTCAGCATGCCCTTCGATAAAATCGACGGCAAAGACGACCTGGAACGCGCTGAGCGCCTGGTCCAGAAGTGCATCGAGATCCGTGGCGTCAAAGTTAAAATCGCCGAAGTGCCCGTCCCCGTGCCTTATGGCTCCGCCTTCGAAGGCGAAGTAGTCCGCAAAGCCGATATGCGCATCGAATTCGGGGGTAAGTACTCGCGCTGCTTCGAATACCTGCACATGGCTCCACTGGAGAACATCGTGGACGGCAAAGTTGAGGTGGTCGGCCCTGGTTTCGATAGCATTCCCTCCCAGGGGCACATGGATATTGGCATTGTCGTGGAAGTTGCTGGTCGCCAGATGCAAGAAGATTTCGAGCCCGTCCTCGAGCGCCAGATCCACTACTTCGTCAATGGTGCCTCCGGCATCCAGCACATTGGCCAGCGCGACATCGCCTGGATCCGCATCTCCAACAATGCTGCCGATAAAGGCTTCAACCTCGAACATTTCGGCAAGATCCTGCATGCCCGCCTCCATGCCGATTTTGGCGCTATCGTCGACAAAGTACAGGCGACGGTCTACTCCGATCCGGTCAAGCTCCAGGAATGGTTGGCCAAAGCCCGCGCCGCTTATGATTACCGCAACAAGCGTCTGGCCGACTTGACAGATGACAAAGTAGAAGAATTCTACTCTTGCACCCTCTGCCAGTCCTTTGCTCCCAACCACGTTTGCGTGGTCAGCCCCCAGCGCCTGGGTCTGTGCGGGGCTTATAACTGGCTGGACTGCAAAGCCTCCTTCAGCATCAACCCCACCGGCCCCAACCAACCCATTAAGCTGGGCAAAATGGTTGACCCCAAAAAGGGCTATTGGAGCGGCACCAACGACTATGCCCAGGTCGGCTCCCATGGCGTCGTGCAAGAAGTCTCCATGTATTCGATCATGGAGAACCCCATGACCGCCTGCGGCTGCTTCGAATGCATAGTCATGCTCATTCCCGAAGCCAATGGGGTGATGATCGTCAGCCGTGAAGACCCCTCCATGACCCCCGCCGGTATGACCTTCAGCACCCTGGCAGGTGTAGCTGGCGGCGGCATGCAAACTCCGGGTGTGATGGGAATTGGTAAATATTACCTGATCAGCCCCAAGTTTATCTCCGCCGATGGCGGTTTCAAACGTGTGGTCTGGATGAGCAGTGTGCTCAAAGGTTCCATGGCCGAAGAGCTGCTGGCTGTCGCCGCTCGCGAAGGCGACCCCGACCTGATCGACAAGATCGCCGATGAGCGCAGCGTTACCACAGTCGAAGAGCTGCTCGTCTGGCTCGAAGAACACGCTCACCCGTCTATGATGATGGAGCCGATGTTCTAATTAGGATCTAAATCAAAGGAGGAGAACGATATGCCTGTAGAAATACCCAAAGATACCTGGCCCGGCGCAGTCCGCACCGTCACCCTCGGTGCTACACCCGCTGAAGGCGGAACCCGCACCCGGACGGTCACGGTTGGGGGCGAAAAGTCCATGCCCTACCTTTCCTTTGAGAATCCCATGCCGAACAAGCCCGTTGTCGCCGCCGAGATCCGCGAACTCCGCCCCGAGGACTGGTCTAAGATTTTATTAGAAGCCTGGGGGAGTGTCATGGATGACCCAGCCCAGTGGGCTAAAGCGGCTGAGGCTGCCGGCGCCGAGATGATCGTCCTGGCCCTCAGTGCCACCGGTAAAGATGGCAAACCTGCCACGCCCGAAAAGGCCGTCGCCTCGGTAAAAGCCGTGCTCTCAGCTACCGGGTTACCGCTGGCAGTTTTTGGCCCAGGTCAGGCAGAGTTGGACAATACCCTCTTGGTTGCGGTTGCCGAAGCCTCCAAAGGTGAAAGGCTGCTGCTCGGCATCTGCGAAGATAAGAACTACCGCACCATCGTCGCCACAGCCATGGCCAATGGACACCTGGTTTCAGCCCGCACCCCCATGGATGTCAACCTGGCCAAGCAGTTGAACATCCTCATCAGCGATATGGGCTTTCCTCTCGACCGGGTGCTCATGGATCCGACTACCGGGGCTTTGGGGTACGGCATTGAATATGGCTTTTCGGCCATGGAACGTCTGCGCCTTGCTGCTTTGCAGGGCGATGCCATGACCCAACAGCCCATGCTCGTCACCCCCGGCTTCGAAGCCTGGAAGACGAAAGAGGCCAAGGTAGGCGAAGGCGTGCCCGAAACCTGGGGAGATTGGTCCCGGCGAGGATTGAATTGGGAAGTCCTCACCGCCATTGCCCTCTTGGAATCTTGCGCAGACATCCTCGTCTTGCGCCATCCGGAGAGTATCCGGCAGGTCAAGCAAGCCATCCTAGAGTTGATGGCAGCCTGAGTACATTGGCGATGATTACATCAGCGATATACTCATCGCTAGAGACGAAACTGGTTTCGTAAGGAGACCCCCCTATGGCTCTATCAGGTATCCAAATTTATAAACTCCTCCCCCATACGAATTGCAAAGAGTGCGGCTTCCCCACCTGCCTGGCTTTTGCGATGAAACTGGCTGCCAAGCAGGTTGAGCTTTCAGCCTGTCCCTATGTTACTCCAGAGTCGAAAGCTCAACTCGCCGAATCAGCTGCTCCGCCGATCCGTCTGGTAAGTCTCAAAGCGGACGGTCACGAAGCCAAGGCCGGCAACGAAGTTGTCCTTTACCGCCACGAAAAAACCTTCTACAACCGGCCTGGCTTGTTCGTCAAAGTCAGCGACAGCTTGGAAATCGAAGCCCTGAAATCCCAGGTCAGCCTCGCCAATGCTTTTGCGGTCAACTACGTGGGCATCGAATTATCCCTGGATGGCTTTGCCGTCGAATCTACCAGCAGCGATCCGCTTAAGTTTGCCGCAGCTGTGCAGGCTATCCGTCAGGTTACCAAACTACCCTTGATTTTGATCAACCGCACTCCTGGCGTCCTCGCTGAAGGCCTCAAGCACCTGGCTGGTGAAAACCCTCTCCTCTACGCCGCTGACTCCGCCAACTGGGAAGCCATGGCCGACCTGGCCAAAACAAGTTCAGCCTCCTTGGTCGTGGCAGCTAGCAGCCTGGACGAGTTAGCTGACCTGACCGAGAAAATCAAGGCCAGGGACGTCGAGAATCTGGTCTTGCACCCCGAAGCAAAGACTCTCGGGCAAGAGCTGGTGTTGAACACCCAAATCCGCCGCCTGGCGGTCAAGAAGAACTTCCGCCCGCTCGGTTTTCCAACCCTGGCTTTCCCCAAGACCCCCTCCGCTGCCGTTCAGGCCATCACCAAGTACGCTGGTTTTATCGTCTTGGACCAATTCACACCCGAGTTAGTTTACCCGCTGCTGGTTCTCCGGCAAAATATCTATACCGACCCCCAGAAACCCATCCAGGTTCAGCCTGGGTTATATGAGATCAACACACCCAGACCCGAAGATCCCGTTCTGGTCACCACCAATTTCTCCATCACCTACTTCAGTGTTGCCAACGAGGTGGAAGGATCAGGGCTGCCGGCCTGGTTGCTGGTGACAGACGCCGAAGGGATGAGCGTCCTGACCGCCTGGGCAGCCGGTAAGTTTGATGCTGAGCGCATCGCCAAGTCTGTCCGCAGCTTCAACGTCGCTGAAAAAGTCAGCCGTAAGCGCCTGGTTATCCCTGGGCATGTCGCAGTCCTTTCAGGGGAGCTGGAAGAAGAATTACCCGGTTGGGAAATCCGAGTTGGGCCAAGAGAGGCGGTGGATATTCCCGCCTTCATGAAGATGGCCTTATAACCCTGACCTCAGGGGTCTGCGATGTACCCCGTTGGATCCACGATGGTTCCATCGACCACGATGGTTCCATCGGCCAACGACCATCGCTTGGAAATCCCTGAGGTACTAATCTGTTCTTTCTTAACTTAATTGAATGCATGACCGTCCATTCCGTAAAATTTAATTCTATTGAAACCCCAGTCTTGGTGCCCACCGGCACGCTGATCAGCGAAGCGGCGCACCTGGCTGGTGTTGAGATTGGACAGCCATGCGGAGGGCAGGGTCGCTGCGGCCGGTGCACGGTGCAGGTAACCAGTGGGGCTGTGCGCCGCCGCAGTGCTCTCCGCCTTTCCTCTGAAGATATCGAGCAGGGCTTTGCCCTGGCCTGCCAGACCCTCATCGAAGACAATGTAATCATCGCCATCCCACCCCAAGAAAAGATCGAACGCCGCCTGACTTCAGACCGCGTGGCTGCCGAGGTTACTCCCCCCTTTGGCTACAACCCAGATCTGGACCAGACCATGCGGCGCGTCATCCTGCGCATGCAGCCGCCTCACCTGAATGATCAGACTGACGACCTCAGCCGCCTGCAAACCGCCCTCCGCCTGCAGGCCGGTCTCACCCAGGTGGATGTTTCATTGTCCTTGCTTCGCCAGTTAGGCAGCCTCCTGCGCCTCGCGGAGTGGGAAGTGACCGCCGTTGTGGAAGTAATGGGCGGGCCGATTTCCGGCCAGCTCCAGGAGAGGCTGGTGGCGCTCTTCCCGCGCATCGTATTCGATGATGAACCCCTTTGGGGGGTGGCAATCGATATCGGTACCACCACCGTCACCCTCTGGTTCGTGGATCTGATGACCGGGGAGGTTTTCGCTCAGACGGCTGAATATAATGGACAAATTGCCCGCGGTGAAGATGTGATCTCACGCATCATCTATTCCAGTAAGAACGGCGGGCTGCAAGAGATGCAAAGCCGCATTTTGGATACCATCAACGATCTGGTAGATCAGGCCTGCAAACGTGCCAACGCCAATCCCTCCGAGATCGTAAAAGCCTCCGTGGCCGGCAACAGCACCATGGTCCATCTTTTCCTGGCCATCCCTGCCACCCAAATCCGCCTCTCCCCCTTCATCACTGCTGCCAATCACATTCCTCCCGTGCGCGCCAGCGAGATCGGTTTGCATATCCACCCCGAAGCCACCGTGGATTGTCTGCCGGGTGTGGCTAGCTATGTTGGAGCTGACATCAGCGCCGGGGTGTTTGCCAGCGGGATGGATGATACCGAAAAGCTCACCCTGTTCATCGATGTTGGGACGAATGGCGAGATTGTGCTGGGCAGCCGCGAATGGTTGATGACCTGTGCCTGCTCTGCCGGCCCGGCCTTTGAAGGCGCAGGTGTTTTACACGGCATGCGCGCCACTCGCGGCGCCATCGAAGAAGTCTGGATCGCCAGCGCCAGTTCTCCTCATCCCTTCGAGCCAACTTACCGCGTGATCGGTGGCGGCAAGGCTAAGGGCCTCTGTGGCAGCGGCCTCATTTCCCTGCTTGCAGAGATGTTCATTACCGGCGTGGTAGATAAAGCCGGGAATATCAATCTCAACCTTTCCTCAGTTAATCGGCGCATCCGGGCTGGTGAGCGTGGGCCAGAATATGTGGTTGCCTGGTCCGCGGATACTGAACAATCTAAAGATATCGTTATGACCGATGTCGATATTGATAATCTCAAACGCGCCAAAGCCGCCATCTACGCTGGCTTTAAGATATTGGCTGACAGCGCTGGAGTTCCCCTGGAGCTGGTGGAGCAGCTCCTCATCGGCGGTTCCTTTGGCAAATACTTGAACATCGAGAAAGCCGTCCAGATCGGACTGCTTCCCGATCTGCCCTGGGACCGTTTCCAATTCTTAGGTAATACTTCGGTGCGCGGTGCTTATTTCGCCCTCCTGGATTGGAAAGCCCGCGAAAAAATTGCGGATATTGCTTCTCGCATGACTTATATTGAGCTTTCTGCCGATAATTCATTCTATGAAGCCTTTACCTCGGCATTGTTCTTACCCCACACCGACTTGGCCAGCTTCCCCACCGTAGAAGCCGCCATTGAAAAGCAGGCAGTACAACAATGAACAAAAAGAAATCCGTAAAATCTCTGAGCATTATTCGGATCGAATAAGGAGAGTGTTTATGTACATCATCGGCGAAAATATCCACATCATTTCTGAAAAAGTCAAAGAAGCCCTGGCAGCCAAGAATGCCAAATTCTTCCAGGATTCGGCTGTCAAACAGGTCGAAGCCGGGGCCCAGGCGCTGGATATCAACCTTGGGCCTCGCAAAAAAGATGGAGAGGAGGTCTTCCCCTGGATGGTTGAAATTCTCGAAGCAGTGGTGGATGTACCTTTGAGCTTCGACTCCACCAACCTCTTAGGCATCGAAGCCGGGCTGAAGAAAGTAACCAAGGCACAGCCTTTCATTAACTCGACCTCCGCCGAACCTGAACGGCTGGAAAAAGTGCCCTTGCTTGCCAAAAAATACAACTCCCGTCTGATCGCCCTGACCATGGGAGCCAGCGGCATCCCTATCGCAGCCGATGAGCGCGTCAATATCGCTATTGAGAAGCTTATCCCCCGCATGTTGGAAATCGACTTCCCTATGTCAGATCTGGTCATCGACCCCCTCGTACTCACCGTTTCCGGTTGCCAGGAATACTGTCCTCACCTCATCGAAACCATCCGCACCTTGCAGTACGCCTGGGATCCAGCCCCCATGATCTCTGTTGGTCTCTCCAACGTTTCCAACGCCGTGCCGAGTGAAAACCGCCCCTTGATCAACCGTACCTATTGTGCCATGCTCATGGGCGTCGGGTTGAAGATGATGATCGGTAACCCGCTGGATAACGAACTTAAAGAAACCATCCGCGTAATCGAACAGCGCCAGGCATCCACCCCGCTCGGTCGCCTGTATCTGAAAATAGCCGGCCGCATCGAAAACATGGAAGAACCCCTGCCTGAAGATGTGGATATGAGCGATCCCGAGCAGGCTGCCGTCTGGAAAACCACCCAAATTTTATTGAATAAAGTCATCTATGCAGATGGTTATCTCAACCAATAAAAAAAGAAATCCGTGTTATCCGTGAGCATCATTCAAATCAAAGAAGGATCAGCTAACAAAATTAGGAGGCTTTATGATAAAGGATAAAGATCACCTGGTGAATGTGGAGGCTTTACTGGCCAAAGCCAAGAAACCCTCCGCAGATGCCATGCTCTTGCACCCCTTCTACCGGGGCAAGGTAGAAACAACCCTCAAGTGCACCGTGCGCGATTTCAACGATTTCGCCATCTGGTACACACCCGGCGTAGCCGCCCCCTGCCGGGATATCGCTGCCAACCCAGACAAAGTTTACGAACACACCAACAAGTGGAATACTGTCGCTGTCGTCAGCGATGGAACGCGTGTTCTGGGTCTCGGAGATATTGGCCCAAAAGCAGGCTTGCCGGTCATGGAAGGCAAAGCCCTGCTGTATAAATATTTGGGTGGCGTTGATGGCGTAGCGATCATGCTGGATACCAAAGACCCCGATGCCATCATCAACACAGTCCTCATGCTCCAGCCCGGGTTCGGCGGCATCAATCTGGAAGATATCTCGCAGCCCAAGTGCTTCCGCATCCTGGATACGCTGCGTGAAAAAGCTGAGATCCCTATCTGGCACGATGACCAGCAAGGCACTGCCACGGTCACCCTGGCTGGACTCATGAACGCCATCAAGATCATCGGCAAGAAGAAGAGCGAGGTCAAGATCGCCTTTATTGGCAGCGGTGCCTCCAATGTGGCCTGCTCGCGTTTGATCTTTGGCTGGGGCGTCGATCCCGCCAAGTGCTTCATGGTCGACTCCAAAGGCATCTTGGGCAAGCACCGCAAAGATCTTGAGATGCGCAAGGCAGAGTACGTGGACAAGTGGAAGCTCTGCCAGATCACCAACGCTGAAAGACGTGAAGGCGGCATTTCCGATGCCATGAAGGGTGCCGATGTCGTTATCGCTCTCTCAATGTCTGGCCCGGGCGTGATCTTACCCGAATGGGTCTCTTCGATGGCCAAAGATGCCATCGTATTCGCCTGCGCCAATCCTGTCCCAGAGATTTGGCCCTGGGAAGCCCTGGAAGCTGGCGCGGCTGTGGTAGCCACAGGGCGCTCCGATTTCCCCAACCAGGTCAATAACTCGCTGGGCTTCCCGGGTATCTTCCGAGGCACCCTGGATGTTCGGGCGCGCACGATTACGGACGAGATGTGCTTTGCCGCTGCCACTGCCCTTGCCAACCATGTCGGCGACCGGCTCAAGCCCGATTTCATCCTGCCCAACATGGACGATTGGGAAGTCTTCCCGCGTGAAGCGGCTGCCGTTGCCATGAAAGCCCAGGAGCTCGGCCTTGCTCGCCTGACGAAGACCTACGATGAGCTTTATCAGCATGCCCACGCCATCATCAAGCGCTCGCGTGACCTGACCACCATGATGATGGAAGAGGGCTTCATCGCTGAAGCTCCCACAACCTAGGCCAGCTGTCTTTTAGCTGCAGCTGCCTTATAGCTGCTTTGTCTTATATGATGAGGTGAACTATGTATGATCTAATTGTCGTCGGCGGTGGACCAGCGGGTCTAACTGCTACCATCTACGCTATCCGTAAACGTTTAAATGTTCTCTTGGTAACCAAGGACCTGGGCGGCAAGACGAACTTCCACCTTGGATTACCCTGGATCGAAGATTACCAGGTCATCCGGGGCTTAGAGATCGTCAACAAATTCCGCAGCGAGCTGGAGTATCTGGAGTTCGCTCGGCACATGGAAGGTGTCGATAAGATCACCAAAGAAGGCGATATTTTCACCATCCTCACCAAAGGCGGTGGTGAGCTTCAGGCGCGGTCGGTGATCGTCGCAACCGGCACCCGCCAAAAACGGCTGGATGTCCCCGGTGAAAAAGAATATATCATGAAGGGTCTGTGTTATTCAGCTCTCAGTTATGCCCCCATTTTCATTGACCGCACCACGGTCGTTGTCGGCGACGGCGATCTGGCCCTGCGTTCGGCTGCCGAATTAGCTACCGTCGCAAAGCACGTTTACCTGGTATGCGAATCAGGCAGCTTCATGAATTCAGCTCTGGGAAAGAAGTTGGATGCAGCTGGTAACGTGACGGTTTTAGAGGGCTCGAAAGTCATCGAGATCAAAGGCGATCAGTTTGCCAGGGCTGCTGTTCTGCAAGAGCCCTCCGGTAAGCGCAGAGATATCGAAGCAGACGGCATCTTTATCGAGATGGCCCTGGTGCCCAATTCTAAGATGGTCGCCGACATGGTTAAGCTGGATGAGCAGGGACGCATCATCATCGATTGCAGCAACCGGACGAGTGTTCAGGGTTTGTTCGCCGCCGGTGATGTCACTAACAGCTACGCCGAACAGGTGCTGGTTGCCGTCGGCGAAGGCGCCAAGGCCGCCCTGAGCGCCTATGAATACCTGCTTCCCAAGCTTTAGGGTATAATACTGGATAGGTTATATCCTCTTAAGCTCATTCCCCTTATCCCTTACCCCCTATCCCCTGTTTGCCTAAACAAGGGATAGGGGAACAGGATAGGTTATCGGTATCAATTTCTTTATCGTTTCTGGAGGTGCTTTATGCCTGGTTTTACCCCTGGTCGGCGTTGGCAGCCCGCTTTTTATCCCTTCAAACGCGAAAAATTCAGTATTCGCTTATTAGAATCTGTAGAGCGACTCGTCAAAGGCCCCCTCTTTGGCTGCCGGATGTGCGGTAACTGTTTGCTGCAAGAAACGGCTTTTATCTGCTCCATGGAATGCCCCAAAGGTATCCGGAATGGCCCCTGCGGTGGCTCGACCGAAGAAAACTGCTATGTGGACGAAACCCGCCCGTGCATGTGGTATAAAATCTATGATCGTTCCTTCCGCATGGGTCGCCAGGATAAGCTCCTCGAAGTCCTTCCCCCTCTGGACTGGGACAAGGTCGGTGGCGAAACCTGGGGAGATGTCGCCGTCCAGATCCGCAAAGTCGGCACAAAGACATTTTTCTCCGGGCTGTTATCCAGGGATCCGCTTAAGCGCACCATAGTTTGGGAATCCGTTTTTCGCCCCGTCCGCCAGCCCGAATGGTGGCAGGGAGACGCCGAATATCACCCGCCAGCCTACACTGAACCCATCTCTGAGCTCGAACGGCACTTGAAAGCCGGTGAGTTTGTGGTAACCTCCGAAGTCGCCCCGCCCCTCACCACAGCCACCAAGAAGCTCGTTGAAAATATCCAGATGGTCAAGCCTTACGTCACTGCCATCAACTTCACCGACTCGCCCTCTGCTACCCCGCGCATGTCCAGTTGGGCCTGCAGCTCCATCGCTATCCAGAACGGGGCGGAACCCGTCATGCAGATTGCTGCCCGCGACCGGACCCGTACCGGCCTCCAATCCGAAGTCCTTGGCTCGAATGCCCTGGGAGTACGCAATATCCTCTGCCTCTCCGGTGATAGCATGTCTATGGCCCCCAACCCCCGCGGCCGTATGGACATCATGGATCTCGATTCGATCCAGATGCTGTGGATCTTGCGCCGCATGCGCGACGAGAATAAATACCTGGATGGTCGCACCATCAAATTCCCACCCAAGTTCTTCCTCGGTGCGGCTGCTTCACCTTTCGCCTCAGAGCCTCGCTTCCAGGCTTTACGCGAGCACAAAAAGATCAACGCCGGCGCCCAGTTTTTCCAGACCAACCTGGTCTATGATCCTGACGGCCTTGAAATCTGGCTGAATGAGTTAGCCAAGCGGAACATCCTGGACAAAGTCTTCATCCTCATAGGGATTACACCTCTTAAATCCCTCAAGGTAGCCCAATACATGCACAATGAAGTACCCGGGGTCTTCATCCCTGAGAAGATCATGAAGCGTATGGAAGCTGCCGGTGATAAAGCTGAGGAAGAAGGTGTTCAAATCGCCCTGGAGTTGATTGAAGCGATCAAAGGCAAGCAAGGTGTCAACGGCATTCATCTCATGGCTGTCGGTTGGGAGGAGATCGTTCCTCGTATCGTCACGGAGGCTGGTCTTTTACCCAAGGATTTCGTCCTGCCCCAGCCTAAGGTTGCTGCCGCGGCAAAACCCTCCTAGAAATTCCTTGGAAGACTCACCACCTTTGGAACCAGTGCGAGAAACGCCCTCGCT
>Ga0315286_10004414_pt1 | contig 13501 bp, 8 predicted proteins | sample YL17G10_0_MG_FD_205038 | JGI IMG/M metagenome (GOLD analysis project Ga0315286, IMG submission 205038) | Sediment microbial communities from Yellowstone Lake, YNP, Wyoming, USA - YL17G10_0 | ecosystem: Environmental > Aquatic > Freshwater > Lake > Sediment | place: USA: Wyoming | collected... | reverse complement strand
CGGGCAGCCGGCGAGCATGCGCGCGGGCCATTCGGACGCGATCGAATCCGCGGGGGCCGCGTTCATGGCGGCCGCATCCGCGACAGGCGCCAGCCGCAGAATGGATATCAGCACGACCGAACCGATCACGCCGCCTAGTTCCCCGCCACGACGATGCACGTCTTTTCTCTTCTGCATACCCCTCCTCCCGACCCGATATACTCGACGAGACATACGTAGAGCCCGGTTCGCGCACGGGCGCCGCCCTCCGATCGACCGTCCCACCGGCACGAAAAGACGTCCGCTCCCCCGCATTCGCCGAAAACACGCCGCAGCTCGTACCCTTCGCGATCGAATATCCTCACGAGAAAACCCGTTTCTCCCTCGGCGCGCTTTCCCGTCACCGAGACTTCGCCGTCGCGCCGCGGGCAGAACGGATTGGGCGAGACGGAGAGCCCCCCGGAGCGCGGAGACCGGTCGACGAGCGTCGAATTTTCCCGCCCCGGCGTCGCGCGGAGCCGCGCGGCGCAGCGGTGCCAGATCCCTCCGGCGCGATCGCTGCAGAATTCGGTCGATGCGCGCTCGATGCTTCTTCCGCGCTCGGCTCCGAGCAGGTCGCGGTACGAGACCCTCTCGACCAGAACGCCCGCCTCGTCGAAAAGCGAGACGGCGTCCGCGCGGTCCCCCTTGTCCGTGTCGTTCAGGGCGGGCCACCCCCCTTCGATGCCGCTCACCGGCGCTTCGCAGGCCGGAAACTCGCGCGCGAAGGATGCCGAATCCTTCGCCAGTATCCAGAATCCTCCCGGCGGGAGAATCATATCCGCCGATGAAACGAGCCGCTTCGAACCGGTCGCGTCACAGAGCGCCCATCCCCCGAGATTGCAGTCGACATCGGAAACGTTCACGATTTCGATCCACTCGCTCATTTCCTTCTCGGGGCGATACATGATTTCGTTTATGACGACCGCTCCGGGGGACGCGCCGAGGGATACGATGGTCGTGTCGTTCAGGGGGTTCTCGTCGGGGGCGCCGTCGAGATACGCCCGGACCTCGAAACGGCGCGATCGCGGGGCCGCCAATACGAGCTCGATCGAATCGACGGACGAGACCGCGAGATCGAGATCGCGCTCCGCCTCGCCGGACGATGCGACGAAACCGGACTCTCTCATTTCGGTCAGAATCGAAACGCGGCCGCTCATCGGATCGAGGCCGCAGTTCTCGATTCTCAGCTTCAGGGAGAAGGGCGTTCCCCGGCACGGAAGAGCGTTTTCCCCGACGAGGCGAATGCCGGCGTCGCGCCGGAAAAAATTCCTTCGGCCGGGTGTCGGGGGCGCGGAAACGAAGTCCGCATCGTTCCTGTCGCTGTCGAAGCCGTCCGGTTTTCGCGCGAGGCTCGTTCCCGCCGAGACGTCCGGCGCCGGGGCCGTTTCATAGAGATCGCCCGACGCGCAGGCGCCGTATCCGACGAGATCGACGATGCCCGAAGGCGAGACGAGCCGCACCGCGTCCGGTCCGTTCCCGAGAGTCCCCTTGAGCAGGTATCCCGGGGAAGGGGCGCGTTCGATTCCGGCAATGCAGAAAAAGTCGCCCGGCCCGATGAGCGCACCGGGCGAGGCCGCCCATACGACCTTCGCGTTGCCGGTCGCCCCGTCGAGAGCTTCCAGGAACCAGCCCGAAAGCGCGCATGGCACGGCATCCGGATTATGAATCTCGATGAATTCCCATCCGTCGTCCCTGCCCGAATGATCGTAATAGACTTCGTTGATGACGACGCCGGCCGCGCACGAATGCGCGAAAACAATTTCGAGGAAGGCGCTCGCAACGAGAGCGCCGAACGAATGGAAATGAAAAAGGCTCCACCGCCGCATCATCCACCACCACATCCCTGAGCCACGGGAACTATATCGCAAAGGCACGGATCATTTCAACAGAAAAATCCGCCCGGCGAAACTTCGGTCATCTGGCCAATCCCAGATCTCGAAGTATCCTTTCGCCCCGGTCGCTTCCTTTCTCGTAACCGTACCATCCCCCCACGATCCTGCCGCGGATGTCTATGATGTAATTGAGCGGCAGGGCGCTCTGCCCCTTCGCCGTCTGATACTTGTCGAGAAACACGCCCCGCGCCGCGGCCGTCGTATCGACGACGTTCGAAAACCGTATCATCTTTTCGCGAAGGAATTCCTCCGCCGGCCCCCTGCCGTCCGCGAAGTTGAAGCCGAGCACGACAAGCCCCTCTCCCGCGTATCTGTCCTGGAGGCTCTGCAGATGGGGAAGTTCCTTGCGGCACGGTACGCAGCTCAGCCGCCAGAACGAAAGCCAGACGACCTTGCCGCGATGTTCCGACAACCGGAATCGCGAGCCGTCGAGAAGCACGAGATCGAAATCGGGCGCTTCGCTTCCCGGCGTCAGGAGCCCGTCGTCGAGCGTTTGCAGCCGGTACTCCTCCCATCCGGCGGGCGGCTTCCATTTGAATCGATCCTTCGAAATCGCGCCGTCGACGACGACGTCGCGCCAACGCTCGCGCACGACGATATCGCGCTTCCCTCTCACGGTCTCTTCGAGCATCCGGGGCAGGTGGTCGCGTCTCGCGATCCAGAACACCCTCGTCCGCTGGCCCTTCAGGTAGCTCGCCTCGATAATATCGCACACCTCTCCGTCCGCGTTGACCGACCCGGCGCTCTTCACGCTTTCGAGGAGCGCGTCCATGAGATCGGGACTTCCATGGAAGATGCTCGGATCGATGATCGTCATCGACATCCCCGTGCCGAGGACGCTCGTCTCGCGCGCGATCGAATGACCGCCTTTCTCCGCGTCCTTCCTGATATACGATCTCCGGACCTCGCGCGCGTTCGCCGCGGAATCGCTCTCATGGATGTAGGGCCTCCCGTCCGGCCAGTAGATCCACAACTGGCGGCCGTCGAGAACGAGAACGCCGGTCTTTGTCCCGTCCTCGCTTCTCGATTCGAGCCGCGCGTAGTTGGGCTTCCCGAGCAGCAGCCGATAGCTCGAACGGCCGATCTCGTTCCCCCCGGTTTCCCGGACGTACTCGCTCTCATAGGAAAGAGTGCGCGCCTCCCGTATCGCCGCGTGCATGCCCCGGTAGATCGCGAGCGCCGCGGCATCCCCGTGTACGGCGGCGCCGGATTCCCGCCCTCGAGGGGCCGCGCCGGATGCGGAGCATATCGCGAGCGCCGAAAGCACTCCCACGACGAGCATCGAAACGTTCCCGAGCGCTTTCATACGAGCCCCCACGCCTTCCTCAGTATCCATTCAATTCCAAGGAACAGGATGATGCCCATGAGGATCGCGGCGTTCCCGCGAACCTCGCGGATGTCCCTCCGCTCAACGCGCTGTTCGGGGAGGCTCAATCGTCGGGCGAGAGAGTCGAGACCGGCGCCCTCGAGATACGATCCTCCCGTGTCCTTCGCGATCCTTTCGAGGAGCGGCGCATCTCGCGACGGGTCGAGCATCTCGACCGACACGCTCGCGACGGAGAAGGAGGCCGCCGCGGCAATTCCGCTCCCGGAACCGGTTATTTCGGAAGCGGTCACGGCGTAATCTCCGGGGGGAAGCGGATCGAGCGCCGCACGGTAGTAACCCCGCCGTTTCGGATCGGGCTCGAACGAGACGGTGCTCACGGGAATGTCGCGGTTCTCCCCTTTTCTTCGCACCTCTCCCCGTATTCCTTCGGGAGGGCGCCTGCTTCCGATGTAGGCGGCGAGCTTCACGCGGTCTCCGGTGCGATAGACGGTCCGGTCCGCGTCGACCGCGAGCGCGGGCGCGCTCGCACCCTCGGCCAGGCTCTGCACGAGCCCCCCGAAGAACGATTCGTAGATCCTCCGACCCTCCTCGCCGGCGAGCTTCCATCTCCAGAGAGGAAAACCGAGAATCGCGCCCGTGAGCCCCTCGCCGCAGCGCCCGATAACGAGAAGAGGCGTTCTCCCCGCGCGATCCTCGAGCACAAGCGGTATCCGCGATCCCGAAGTCGCCGCGAGCCCCGCGATTCTTGCAGGGAGCGGCGGCATCGCGTCGAGATCTCCGTCCTCGGCGAGGCTCGAAGCGACCGGGTCGCCGGCTCCTTCCGCCGAAACCCGGGCGAAGCCCTCCGCATATTCGATCCACGGATTGGACACGCGCCGGAGGCTCAACAGCGGCTGAAGGAGATCGAATGACCCGGCCCTCGCGAGGGGAGAATTCTCGTCCCCGACGAAGAGAACGCTCCCTCCCGCCCTGACGAAACCGTCGAGAGCTTCCACATTCGGTCGGGCGTTGAAGAGCTTCGCGTCGTCCGAGACGATCACGAGGTCGTATCTTCCGATCCCGGCCGCACCCGCGGTGAATGTCCACGGTACGTTTCCTGGATCGATCACGAAGCCCCTGTCCGCTTTCCATGAAACAGCTTCCACCTCGAGCCGTTTCGAGCCCTTGACGAGATCCCGAACGAAGCTCATGTTCCAGTCCGGATACTGGTCGATATAGAGAATCCGCACCTTGTCCTTGAGGACGTCGAGCCGGAACGATTCGACGTTGTTTTCCCGGTGCTCCTCCCCCGCGACGGGCAGCGCTTCCACCGAGAGCCGGTGTTCCCCTTCCGCGTCCGCCGCATAGCTGAGCGAAGCGCCGATGATTTCCTCATCCTTTTTCACCGAAAGATTCACGGTGTCCCTTATCCGTTCCCCCTCGAGCAGGCGCACGGCGATCGTCGTGCCCTTGAAACCCGATGCGCGGATAACCGCCTCGACGGGAACCCTCGTCCCGCGGTACGCGACGCGATCGGCGATGACTTCGTCGATGGAGACGTCGGCCGTGCCGAGCGTATCCCCGAAACCGATCGCATAGACCGGCGCCGCCGCGCTTTCACCGGACGAGACCATCCCGCGCGTGACTCGTCCGTCCGTAAGGAGCACGATCGCGGCGAGGTTCCGGGAGCGGTACCTTCTCTGCGCGGCTCCCAGGGCGCCCCACACGTCGGTGCCCTCCCCGTCGGCCATGACCGCGCTGTCGGGCCGGAGCGGAGAGCTCGAGAGCGCATCCGCGAAGGGTATGACCTCGATATCCGCCTTCGCGCCGTCGAGCGCGCCGCGAAAACGCCCGAGCCGCTCGATCGCGTCGTCGAACCTCCGTTTCCCCGACGAATCACGGATCTCCATGCTGCGGGAGCGATCGAGGAGGACGAGCACCAGCGGCTTCCTGATTTCGACCCTTTTCGAGATGAACACGGGATTGATGAGAAGAAGAGCGAGGAGAACGAACGCTCCGACCCGCATCGCGACCAGGAGCGCGCGCCGCGCGGCCGAAATGGGCGGAAACGTTCCCCGGTACAGGACGAACGAGAGCGCCACGAGCGCGGCGGCGACGAATATTTTCCAGAGCTCGAAATGCATCGGCTTCTTCCTCGCGTGTTACCGTCGATACATGCTAGCAGAGTGAGAAGCCGGCGTCAAAATCGAAAGACCGATCGGCGGCCCAGGGCGGGCATGGTCGAATGTCTGCGGAGAAGCGCGGCCCGGCGCCGGAAGGAGAGCGAGCGCTAATCGGCCTTGTGCCCCGGCGAGGTCGCGACGCGGGCGCCGTTGCCGCCTGAGGCCGAGTTTTCGCCGGAATCGACGGACTTCGCTCCGGCGTCGCCCGGCGCCTTCTTGTAGCTCTTCACGGCCTCGTCGACCGTATCGAAGCTCTGGAGAATAGTCTGAAACTCGAGCAGCTCGAAAACCTCGAAGACGTCGCCGATCATCGCCGCGAGCCTGAGATCGCCGCCGTTCTCGCGAATCGATTTGATCTCGCTTATGAATATGCCCCAGCCCGCCGAACTGATGTAGTTCACGCCGCCGAGGTCTATGACGATATTATAGCGGCCCTTCTTGAGAAGTCTCTTCAGGCTCTCCTCGAGCTCCGCCGATGTGGTCGTATCCACGTACCCCTGAACGGACAGCACCGATACATCCGCATTCTCTTCAGGCCTCGAAAATGATACGTTGATCCCTTCCATATCGACCTCGTTTCTAAAGACCTTTCACGAATCGTGAATCTTTGTATTCTGATGCAGCGCGAAGGCGGCGAGCGCCTCCTCCTTGGTGTTATACGGCTTCAGGAGCGTATTGAACTCGAGAAGATCGAACACTTCCCGAACGTCCGCGTGCATCGAAGCAAGCTTGATGTCCCCGTTCCGCTGCCTGATTCCCTTGATCTCCCCGACGAAGATACCCCACCCCGCGGAGCTGATATATTCCACGTCGCCGAGATCGGCGACGATCCTCACGCTGTTCGATGAGACGAGATCGTTGAACTTGTCCTCGAGGAACTGCGCGGTGCCCGAGTCGACGATCCCGCGCAATTTCAGAACGACGACGTTATCTACGAAATCCTCATCAATAACGAGCTTGTCCATAAATCTGCCAGTCCTCTCCTGTGCCTGTCCCCATACTAGCAAACTTCAGTCCAATAGTGCCTTAAGAAGGATAAATATGCCCTGCCGGTCGTTCTCGGATAACCGCAGGTTCTTCTGGGCCTTCTGATAGCTTGTATTGATTTCGAGGGCCTTGCGGAAGGCCTTGCTCGCCCTGTCCATATATATCTTGCATTTTGCAGTATACAGAATACCGAGGCTGTTGTAACCATCCGCGAAGGTCGGGTTCTGATCGACGATCTCCCGCACCCGATCGAGATATTTCTCGATCTCCCCCTCCTGGAATTCCTCCCCGTCGTAGAGCAGCATCATATAGAGATCGAGAATGATGTCGTCGATGCCCCCGCGGATCGACGGCTGCTTCGCCGACTCGAGAATCCCGTATGCGCCGTCGTAATCCTTCCCCCTGAAAAGCGAGCGCGCCTCCTCAAGGCGGTCGTGCATGAGGTACGGGTCGAGCTGCTCGGCGCGCTCGAGGCTGCCCAGAAAAGTCGTGTCGAGTTCGCGCGAGAGCTCGTAATCCTCCTTCACGATGGTGTTGAGGAGATACGCGCGCGCGAGGTTGAGGTACGGCTCGCCGTAGTAGAGGTTGAGCTCGATGGCCCGCTTGAAGCTCTCGATCGCCGGCTTGCACTTCTGCTGCTTGAGATGAATCTTGCCGAGAAGGTTGTGCATGTCGGGGTAATCCGGCGTGCTGTCGATGCCGGCACGCGTCGCCTCGAAGGCTTTCTCGAAATCTCCCATCTCGTAATACGATTCCCCGATGAGCATGCTGGAAAGGGAATCCCTGTTCCCTTTCTTGACCGATTTCTGCGCCTCCTGAATCGCTTCGTGATAGAGATGCCGTTTGAAGAGCGCTTGGGCGATTCTGAGATGCGGCTTCGGATCCTCCGAGGAACGGATGCGTTCGCTCACGCCGAGAACGAGCATGAATTTCCGCTTGTTCTCGAGATGCGCTTCCTTCGTCTCGCGACGCGCATCGTCGGGCGCCCCTTTGCCGTCGACCGCCGTCTGAACCGTATCGAAGAGAACGCCGTCCTTGAAAAACGAGCTCTGAATGACGCCCTTTTTCTGCAGGAGACTCGTCTGGAGGAAATATTTCTTCCCCCCGTGATCGATCTCTTCCCTCAATTCAAAACTGGTCACTGTGCCTTCCTTCGTGCAGGGCGCCGTTCCGCGCGCCGGCGGGATCGGACGTTAGAGACCCGGCGACGCTTCCGCGATATCCGCGTGCGAACGTTCGAGCCCGAGGATCTCCTCGGTGAGATGATAATAATCGAACGCGCCCCGCGAAAGCGGCGCGTGCTCGAACACCGTCTTGTTCTCTCCGGGAGCTTCGCGGATCGCCGCGTTCACCCGTATGATCGTCGTGAATATCCGCTCTCCGAAGCGCTCGCGGAGCTCGCCGAGCATCTGGTGCGACAGCCGGACCCGGGAATCGTAAAATGTGGGCAGCAGCCGGAACGATACGGGTTTCCGGCTGTTGAGCATCTGTATTTCCTCGATAACGCCCGCCGTTTGCTCGGCGCCCGCCCGCGAGAGGTAATCCATGGAGACCGGAATGATGACCTCGTCGCAATAGGCCAGCGCGTTGATATTGATGAGGTTGAGGGACGGAGAGCAGTCGCATATCACGTAGTCGCATCCCTTGAGGTGCTTGAGAGAATCGGTCAGCCTCCGCTCGCGGTGTTCCCTCGCCCCGAGCTTGAGCTCGACTTCGGCGAGTTTGCGCCCTCCCGAATCGATGAAGAACAGATTGTCGCGCACCTGGAGGATATCGACGTCGCCTGATGTCAGAAGATCGGCGAGCCCCTTCGGGCTCTCGACTCCGAAGGTCACCGCGACACTCCTCTGCGGATCGCAGTCGATGAGAAGAACGCGGCGTCCGGACAGCGAAAGGCCATGGGCGAGGCTGATCGCGGTCGTGGTCTTCCCCGTCCCTCCTTTCATCGTCATGATCGCGTACCGTTTCATAGGCTATTTCTTCCGGTGTTTCGGGTTCTCTTCCGACTCCGAGAGCTTCTTCCCGTATTCTTCCCATCCCAGTTTCTTGATGCGATGATCCTTGTCCTGGCGCACATCCGTGCGCTTCTTGAAGTCAATAAAGATGACCTTCTCCTCTTCCTTCACGGTCTTGAGCGGTTCGAGAGGAATGATGTCCGCCTTGCCGAGGAGCGCGGAAGCGAGATCCTGCCCCGCATCCGCCGGTTCCCCCGGCGCGTCGGAGACGGGAGCGTTTTCTTCCGGGCTTCTCTCCGCCTCTGCCGGCACGACCTTCCCCTTTCGCGCGACTTCACCGAGCTTCTTCGGCAGCTTGAGCTCCTCGAGCGCGCGCTCGAGCGTCCCGAAGTGCGGAATGAGCGGCTCGAAACCGAGATCCCTGAATATCTTCAGGATCGTCGAATTCATCCCCGCGAGGGCGAGCGCGCCGCCCGAAGCCCCCAGCTTCTGCATGTACTTGACGACGATGCCCCACCCGCTGCTGCTTATATATACCATATCGGAAAGATCGAGCACAAGGTGCGCGGGACTCTCGGTGAGACACTGTTCGAGCCTGCTTTCGAGCTCGTCGGACGTCGAGGAGTCGACGGCGCCGTCGATCGAGAGCACGATGATTCCCTTCGGACCGTCCTTGGACTTCGCGACAGCGATCGCGAGCCCCGGTTCCGCGGGTTTCGCGCCGGCCATTCCTTCGGGAATCCGCTGAACGGGTTCCCCGGGCGCCTCCTCTTCGATTGCGTCCTCGTATCGGTCCACCGCCGGCGACGGGGCCTTGAAATTCTCGATGGCCTCGCTGAGAACGCCGAACGAGCGCATGATGGTGTCGAAGCCGAGCATGTGGAAGATGCTGTGAACCTCTTCATCCATGCCGAATATCTTGAAATCTCCTTCGCGCGCCCGGATATCCTTTATCCGCGAAGCGAAGACGCCCCACCCGCTCGAGCTCACATATTCCACTCGCGACATATCGACGACGAGCTTCACGATGCCGCGGTCGACGAAGCTGTCTAGGACCGAGCGGAGCTTGACGCAGCTCACCGTATCGATAACGCCGTCGAGGTAGAGGATCGTGATCTCGCCTCGGTCGCCGACGGTTCCCGCCTCGATCTTGAGCGCCGTCCACGGGGTCTCCTCCCCCTCAACGTCGAGAATCTCGGGAGCGCCGGGCGAATCGGAAGTCTGTCTCACCTCGAGGGGTTTGAGCGCCGCGCGCCGCCGCGACACCTCTTCGAGCCTCTTCCGGCGCTCGGCGAGCGGCAAGGTTATGAAGGCGACAGACGCCTCGACGTCCGGGAACTGCATGATGATCTCCTGAAAACCGAGAAGCTCGTAGATGTCGTACACCTCGCTCGACATGCCGGCGAGGACGACATCCCCCTCTCCCTCCCTGAGCACTTTCACCCTGCCCGTGAATATTCCCCAGCCGCCGCTCGAAATATAGGTCACGTCCTTGAGATCGACGATGATCTTTCGATAGCCATACTCGTAGACGCTTTCGAGGATTCCCTCGAGCTCTCCCGCCGAAGAGGAATCGAGATGCCCCTTGACTCGAAGAACGACGATCCCTCCCTCGAGCTCCTCCGACGCCACTTCGACGGCCCGCCCTTCTCCCGTCCCGTATTCCGGTTCACGCGCGAAACTCCGGTCGCGGGCCTTCGTGGGCACGGGCTTCGCCGGGCGAGCCGCGCGAGCCGGGCGCGGAGCGGCCGCTTCCGCGATTTCCGGTTCTTCGGGAATCGAGGCGATCCCGTCTCCGGCGGCGAGCTTGAAGGCATCCGGCTGCGCGCGCACATGCGCGGCCAGCAGCGCCTTGAATTGCTCGTCGGTGATGATCTTGTTGCGGCGCAGATACTCGAGCCTCAGATCGTACGTGTTGAGGCGGATGCGTTTCAGCTCGTCGTAGACGATCGCCTGGGTAAGACGCTCCTTTTCCTCTTTTCCTTCGTTGAACATGTCCGCGATCTTCTTCGCGCCGTACTTCGGATTCTTCCTGATGATCTCGAGTATGCCCTTGCGCTGCTCGAGACTCACCCGTTTGATGTCGTCCTCTATTCGAAGCGTCTTGTCCTGAAGCCCCCGATCACCCATCTCGATGACGCGTTTCTTGTATCGATAATAGGTCGACGGCGACACCTTCATCATCCGGCACGCCTCGGCGACGGGGATTCCCTGGATCTCGACGAGATCGAGGAGCTTCTTGCGGATGCCGTAGAGCACCTCGTCCGCCATGAGCTTTTCCTTGATCGCGACGACGGTGATGTCGTCGTTCTGCGGCATATCTCCGGTGAACTCCTTGACCGCCTCGCTCAGACGATCGATAAACTCCTGCGGCGAGAGCCTCCCGCTCGCCTTGATGAGCTGAAGGAGGCGCTCCTCGCCGTACTGTTCGCGGTTGACGTTCATCGCTTCCGTCACGCCGTCGGTGTAGATGACGAGCATGTCGTCTTTCTTGAGCTTGATCTTCTCGACGTCGATCGAGCGGCGAAACAGCGTATCGTCGGGGAGACTGATCCCCACGGGAAATCCGCGGGGATTGAGAAAATACGTTTCGTCCGTTTCCGCGCGGTAGAGGATCATCGGATTGTGGCCCGCGCTCGCGTAGCTTATGATCCGGTTCTTCGAATCGAGGATCGAATAGAAAATCGTGACGAACATTCCCTTTTTCATGTCTTCCGTCACGAAGTCGTTCATTCGGGACATAACCTCGGCGGCGGAGTAGTTGCCGCGCGCTTCCATCCTGAGCGCGGTCCGTATCATCGTCATGACGAGCGATCCCGGCACGCCCTTGCCCGAGACGTCCGCCACGACGACCCCGAGCGTATCGTCGTCGACCTTCACGAAGTCGTAATAATCTCCCCCGACCTCTTTCGCGGCCTTGTAGTAGCTCGCGATATCGTAGCCGCCGATCTCGGGCACCTTCTTCGGCAGGAGGGTGTGCTGGATCTCTTGGGCGACCTGCATTTCCTTCTGGAGGCGCTCCTGCTCGACGACGTTCTTCTGCGCCGCGCGGAACTTCGAGGTGATTTCGTTGAACGCCCGCGCGATCTCGCCGATCTCCTTGGGACCGTCGATCCTGAGCTCGTCGTTGAGCGATCCCTCGCCGATCGCCCGCACGCCGTCGGTGAGCGCCTGGATGGGCCGCACGAAAACGGCGATGAGCAGGTACAGGAGAGCGACGCCCGCGGCGAACACGCCGACGAGAAGCAGCGTCATCATCGGCCTCGGATCGACCAGGTCCTCGACGACCATGACTATCGAGACGCCCATGACGATCCTGCCGATCGGTTCGGCGTTGGACCGCTCCGACCCCGCCCGGTACACGGGCTGATGGAACTCCCTGACCGCGCCGATTCCCGGCATCTGAACGGTGCGCGACACGCCTCCCGGCGCGAGCGTTCCCGCTTCGGCCGGAATGTCGTACGCCGAGAGGAGCTCGTCGACGTCGCTCGAGGCGACGACGATCCCGTCCCTGTCGACGAGCCTGATATATTTCGTCTCGGGATACTTCTTGAGCTGCTTGAAGAAGGTGTCGCTCAGGCGCGTGCGCTCGACCGAATACTGATCCTCGCCGAGAGCGTTTTCGCTCGCCGTGGCGATATTCTCGACGACGGCCTTTCGCTGGAGCCACGCCTGCGCGTACCTCCCGCGAACCTCCTGCGTCTGCCGGTAGAACAGTATCGACCAGAGAAACACGATGAGCCCGAGAAGACCAAGCGTCGCGCGCAGCGCGAATTTGAAGCGGAGCGTCGAAGTCCATTTTGGCCGCATGAGCGACGCGAAGAGCGGCCTCGCGGCGACCGAGGCGCTCGAGCTCTTCGCCATGTAGAGCCGGTTGCCCCCCGGCGCGGCCGAATAGCTGAGGGTGTCCATGAGCCGGTTCATGAGATAGATGCCGAGTCCGCCCTTCTTTCCGATCTCGACGTAGAGATCGAGGTCGGGCTCCTTCACCTTCGACCAGTCGAACGGCTCTCCCCGGTCGAAGATGTTGATCTCGACCTTCCCCGGCTCGGCCTGAACGTCGATCCTGACATCCCCCCCCTTGTCCCGATACGCGTGCTTTATGATATTCGTGCACGCCTCGTCCACGGCGAGCTTCGTATTGTTCGTCTCGCTCTTCGAAAAACCCGCGCGATCGCAGATATCGGCGATGAAGTCCCTGACCTCGCTCAGGTTGTTCTCGTCGGCGGGTACCTCGAGATGAAACGTCTCACGATCGGTGAGGAAATCCTTCTTCTTCACCGTGTTCCCTCCGGGACGCCTGCATTCTGAAGCCGTTTCCGGGCTTCCTCGATATTCTTCGAAACGCTTTCGTTATCGGGATCGATGTCGAGAATCTTCTTCCACTGCTCGATGGCGCTCGTGTACTTGCTCTGGGTAAAGAACTTCATTCCTTCGATGTACAGCGCGCGAACCTGGGCCTTCTCCTTGTCGGTGAGCGGCGTCATGCGGCGCTGGGAGCGGAGCAGGAGCTTTCGCCCCTCCGCGTGGGTCGGATCGAGCTTCAGGAGCTCGCCGAGCTGCGCGGACGCATCGGCATAGTTCCCGTCTCCGAACGCTTTGACGGCTCCGTCGAAGAGCTCCATGACCTTGAGCTTCTTGCTTGTCTGCGTGTAATCCCTGCTCAGCTCGTCGAGACGCTGGTTGATCCGGTCCGCCGCCTGCTTCGCTTCGGCCGATTCGGGATCGAGTGTCCGCACGACGTTCCATTCGCCGAGGGCGGCCGCGAGCTGCCCGCGCCGTTCGAGTTCGACGGCCTGGAGCCGGTGCTGCCCGGCGAGGCTGCCGAGCTTCTCCTCCGTTTTCCCGAGGTACTCGCGCGCGCTCACGTTCGATGGATCGAGTTCGAGGACGTTGCGCCACTCCGCGCGGGACAAAACGTAGTCGTCCTTGCTGTAATAGTCGAGGCCGAGCCTGAAATGCTGGCCGATGAGGGCGGCCTTCTCGGCGTCCTGCGTGCGCGCCTGCTCCGCCGCGAGAATGGTGCGTTCCACGACGGCGAGCGTCTCTGAGACAGCTATGTTCGTGGGATCGTACTCGAGGGCGATCTTGAGCTCGTCGAGCGCCTTGCCGAGCGCGCCCTCCGTGCGGTAGCGTTCCGCCTCGCCCACGTGGCCG
>Ga0315286_10004413_pt1 | contig 13501 bp, 6 predicted proteins | sample YL17G10_0_MG_FD_205038 | JGI IMG/M metagenome (GOLD analysis project Ga0315286, IMG submission 205038) | Sediment microbial communities from Yellowstone Lake, YNP, Wyoming, USA - YL17G10_0 | ecosystem: Environmental > Aquatic > Freshwater > Lake > Sediment | place: USA: Wyoming | collected... | reverse complement strand
ATCCGGCCGGTGATGAACTGCTCGTGCTCGAGCGTCTTCTGAAAGACGTCGGTCGGGCCGCCGAATTCGGCCGGGGGCTGAGCGATGGCCTGAAGCAGCACTCGACCGCCCCGGTCTTCGACGTAGGCGTAGAACTTCATCGCGTGCTCCATCTCTTCCTTGCTCTGCACGCCGAACCAGTTGGCAAAGCCCGGAAGGTTGACGGACTGGCTCCAGGAAGCCATGGCCAGGTAGATGTACGAGGAATACAGTTCCTCCTTGATCTGCGCGTTGAGCGCCTCCTGCATTTTCTTGCTGAACTCCATTTTGTCCCTTTCCTTTCTCTTCTCAAGCCGGATGGACGGAGTGACCGGCCACCGGCCGCACCCCGAACCCAGCCGTTTCGAGTAATTCTGATTGTGTTAGTAAGTATAGCACGAAACGAAAGGCGTGTCAAGTAGGAGTGAAGGATAGGCAATAGGCCGCTCAGCCCAATCGAGTCCACCTTGACAAACCTGGCCTCCTGGGCTATAAGGAGGCCACACGCACCAGGAGATGCGACCCATGGCCGAAGAACTGGAATGAGTCCTGGCCTACCACCAGAAATCAAACAGCAGAATATCATTTCACGGTGGGCTTCCCCGCGGAGGATCCTCGGCTGACCACACTACCGGCGTATCCATGAGATCGGCCACAGGCGCAACGCACTTGTGCATTGCAGCTGTGATACTGTCGCAAAGAATTATGGCACTGCTATGGTGTCACACGTTTCCCCGTTCCGGCCGGGGTCGTAGACGTAGCCGGTCTTGGTAATGTCGGTGACGCAGAACTGAAAGAGGCCCGTTAGGAGCGTCGGGAGCTTGAACTGGGCCATGCCGTTGGCGTGGGACACGCCCGTCTGATCCTGAGTGGCCCCGCCCGGCAAGGTCCATTGCGCGTACACCATGGCCCCAGGCAGCACCACGTCGCTCTCGTCAACGATGGTGGCCCCGGCCTTGGGCACGTATTTGCCCCCACCGCGGTCCACGTACTTCATTTTGATCGCGCGCACATGCATGGAGGGCAGCGGCGTGCAGTAGGTCTGGGCCATTTGCACGGCGGCCAGGTCATCCAGGATTCCCCAGCCCCACACGTCGTTGGGGTGACCCTGGTAGGGCGGACACTGCCCGTCGATCTTGGACTCGGCCGTCCACATCATGATGTCCTTGGTGGTTGGCACGTCGCCCTGGAGACAGGGAGCCGCATTCCACATGAGGGCCACCAAGGCCGTCGTATGAGGCGCGGCCATGCTGGTGCCGCTGTAGTAGGCATAGCCATTGCCCGGAATCGAGGAGCGGACGCTCACGCCCGGCGCGGCCACTTCCGGCTTCAGGATCGTGTCCCCGTACTTGCTCATCGGGCCACGGCTGGAAAAGCTGGCAATGGTGTCGCCGTTGGCAAAGGCCGCCGTGGCGATGATCTCGGGCACGTAGCCGGGGTTGCTGATGCTGCCGCAGCCCGGCCCCACATTTCCGGCCGACTTGATGACGGCGATCCCGGCGGCGTTCAGGGTCTGGACGATGGGCCGGTAGTCATAGTTGGACGGGTCGTACCACGAGTTGTTGACAGCGTCGGGGGCCTTGTCCGGTTTGGGATTCAGGCCAGTCAGGTCCCACGGCGCCAGGAAGAATTCGAGACATTCGAGATTCAGGCCAGCGCAGGCGATCCACTGGGCGCCTGGGGCCACGCCGATCTGGTTGCCAGCGCCATCGTCACCAACCATGGTGCCCATGGTGTGGGTGCCGTGCCCATCATAGTCGACCGGGGTCGGGGAAGGGGCCCCGTCCCACGCATCCCACCAGTTATAGTTGTGGTCATACAACCCGCCGCCCAGGTTTCCGCGGTACTTGCTCACCAAGGCGGGGTGGGTGTACTCCACGCCGGTATCATTATCCCCCACCACCATCCCCTCGCCGTGGATGCCCATGGCCCACACGTCGGGTGCGTGGATGCGGGTGATATTCCATTCGATGGCTTCGCGCCGCTGCTCGGGTGCCATCCCGGCAATCACTGGGTCAAGCTGCGGGTTGGGCATGGGCATGATCTGGGCCACGTCGGAGCGCGCCGCCAACCCTTGCACCACACCGCGCCCGGCGTCCTTGACCTCGATCATGTTCTGGATGTAGTAGGACCTGTAGGCGACGCCTTGCGCCCGCAGATAGTCGGTTACGGGGGTCTGGGTCTCCGCCGCCACCACCTTCAGCCGCTCAAAGACATAGGTCGTCTTTTCTACTTTGGTCCGCAGGGCCGCCGCGCCTGACAGATCGGCCTGGGCCGTCAGGATGGCGTAGAACCCCGCACGCCCCTCGGCTTCCAGCGTGGCCAGGACCGCAGGATGCACTTTGGACCAGTCCGGCCGGGCTGCCGGTTGTGCCACCGCGACCATGGGCAGCAAGCCCAGCAGCAACACCACCAGCACCATCAAATTCCACCTTTTCCGCAAGTTCGACATTTTCTACTCCTTTGTGTTTGATTCTCTAATTCTCGGTCTTGCTGACCGTTGGGAGCCGCCCGGCTTCCTGGCAAGGCTCGATCGCCAAGGAAGTCGGGATCGCGCCTCCCGAGTGGAACGCACGCGGACTTAGGCTGGGGACATCGCCTCCTTTTACGCCTCGCTTGTGTAGCCCGCGACCCTGGGCAGCACAAGGGAAACACGACGTTCGGGAAACAGGCCCACGGCATTATACCACACGGCTCCGGAGGCGCAACTCCCTGGGCCGAGGCTGCTGGGGTGGTGTCTCAACTCCCTTGGCGACTGGTCGCCAGGGCGGGCACTGCACCTGCATCGCTTCTGTCTGTATTCATCTGTGGTTCCCGTCTTCGTGTCTCTTGGGTGCCCGCAGTCTCGCTGGGAGAGGGCACCAAAGGAGTATGAGGTGGTGAGACGGTAACACACCCGGCCTTCAGGATCGGCCCTGGATCCGCCTCACGATGACAAGCGACAGCCCCATCACGAGCATGAAGGCAGCGTCCACGACCAGCGTCAACCCAAAGGCCGATGCCAGGTAGTTGGCCGCGGCGTTCACTGCGACCACCACGGCCTCTGGAATCGCGGGCACACCGGCCACCACCAGCACCACCCCCGCCACGATCCCCAGAAAGATGAGGACCGGGCGCACGGTAGCCATGTCGGAATCGCTGGGGAGCATGGCATTGGACACGGCAAAGATGAGGTACAACCACATGGCGAATCCGGGCACCCGGCTTGCCTGGCGCAGTCCGGCCAGGATGCCTTCGACACCCTGGCCGCTCATGGCCTGGGCGACCTCGCGCACGCCGAGCACCAGGTTGCCGATGAGCAGGATGACCGCCGATCCGCCCAGCAGGGGCGCCACCCCGATCAGGCTGGAGCGCAGCGGGTCGGCGCTGCCTACCTGTACCGAGCCAAGCGACACGCGCCTGCTCCGACCCTGGCGCACCGGCCCGATCTTGAGTTTGCGCACGGGGACGCCCAGCAGCAAGGCCATCAGGAAATGGCTCACCTCGTGAAGCGCCACACCGGGCAGCACTACCACAAAGTAGACGAACAGGGCCACGTCGGGGTCGCCCACCGAGCGCATGCTGAGTTCCTGTAGGTGCCGCGTAATCCAGCGTTTGGCCCACAACAGGAGCAGCAGCGTAGCCACGAGTGCAATGAGGGGTTTCCACGCGTCAAGCATCGGTTCCGCCATATCCTGGGAGCGGATTGTACCACCATTTCCCGGCGGGAACAACTGCTGCCCCGCCAAAGGGGGGCGCGTTCTTGGCACCTGGTTCAATCTGAGGTATAATGATTTTTCGAAGCTTTTGAGGAGCCAGATATCGCGTGTTCGGAAGGTCCAAGAAGATCAGGGACAGCCTGACCAAGACGCGCAAATCGTTCTTTGGGCAGATCGCCGGCTTGTTAGGCGGCGGGCAGGTCACGGACCAGACCTGGGAAGACCTGGAGGCTCTCCTGGTGCAGGCAGACGTCGGCGTTAGTACTACCATCACGCTGATCGACCGTCTGCGGGAACACGTGGCCAAGGGAAAGGCGCGCAGCACCCAGGAGTTGCAGAGTCTGCTCAAGTCGGAACTGCTGGCGCTGCTGGGCAGCCCCGCACCGCTGGCCATTGATCAGCCGCGGCTACTGACCGTGGTGCTCATCGTCGGCGTCAACGGCTCGGGCAAGACGACCACCATCGCCAAGCTGGCCAGGTTTTACCAGGAACGGGGCCGCAAGGTGCTTCTGGCCGCCGCCGACACCTTTCGCGCGGCCGCCATCGACCAGCTCAAGATCTGGGGAGAACGGGTGGACGTCCCGGTGATTGCTCACCAGCCCGGGGCCGACCCCGGCGCGGTGGTGTACGACGCCATCCGCGCCAGCCAGAGCCGGAAGATGGATCTGCTGATCGTGGACACGGCCGGCCGGCTACACACCAAGTTCAACCTGATGGAAGAGCTGCGCAAGGTGCGCGGCGTGGCGGCCAAACGGGTGCACGAAGCTCCGCACGAGACGCTCCTAGTGCTGGACGCGACCACGGGCCAGAATGCCCTGTCGCAGGCCCGCCACTTCAAGGAAGCCGTAAAAGTGACCGGGGTCATCGTGGCCAAGCTGGATGGCACCGCCAAGGGGGGCATCGTATTCTCCATCGCCCAGGATCTGGGCTTGCCGGTGCGTTTCATCGGCACCGGCGAGACGATGGACGACTTGGCGGAGTTTGATGCAGAGGCGTTTGTCGAAGCGTTGTTTGAATGACGTGGAGGCAGGTCCCCTGGCCTACCCGCAGTCCCCTGGCCTACCCGCAGTCCAGGGCAGGCAGGGCAGGCAGGGCAGGCCGGTGCCTGCTCAATGAGAGGAACCGATGAAAGAAGTACACAGCAAGTTGACCGAGCTAGACGAACGGATCACACGCATACGGGTGCGTCTTTGACCTGGCCGAAAAGGAGCGACGGATCGAGCAAGTGGAACGCGAGGCTGCAGCGCCCGATTTCTGGGGCGATCCCGGAACGGCGCAGGCCTCGATGCAGGAGCTGGCGAACCTCAAGACTGAGGTAGAACGCTGGCAAACGCTGCACCATCGCGTGGCCGAGGCTCTGGAACTCGCAGACCTGGCCGCGATGGACGAAGACGAGACCATGGGGGCTGGGATCGAGGCCGAAGCCGAGGAGCTTGCGGCGGAGTTGGACCAGCTGGAGTACGAACTGATCCTAGCCGGTCCCCACGACCGGGGCCCCGCCCTTCTGGCCCTGCACGCCGGTGCGGGTGGTACCGAAGCGCAGGACTTTGCCCAGATGCTGTTGCGCATGTACCTGCGCTGGGCGGAACAACAGGGCTACAAGACTGAGATCCTGGATTCGCTGCGGGGGCAGGAAGCAGGATACAAGAGCGTGACCATCAGCGTGGCGGGTGCTCCCTGGGCCTACGGCTATCTCAGCGCCGAGCGGGGCGTCCACCGGCTTGTCCGCCTTTCGCCGTTCGACGAGGCGCACCGGCGCCACACATCCTTCGTCCTGGTTGAGGTGGTGCCCGAGATCACTAACGACATTGAGGTCAACATCAGCCCCGACGACCTCAAGATCGACGTGTTCAAAGCCTCGGGCGCAGGAGGGCAGCACGTCCAGAAGAACTCGACCGCGGTGCGCATCACTCACCTTCCGACCGGAATCGTGGTGGCGTGCCAGAACGAACGGTCGCAGACCCAGAACAGAGAAATCGCGCTGCGCATCCTGCGCGGCAAGCTCTACGACCTGCAACAGAAAAAGTTCGACGAAGAGCAGACTCAGCTCAAAGGCCTGCACGTGTCGGCCGGGTGGGGTAACCAAATCCGCTCCTATGTATTGCACCCGTACCACATGGTGAAGGACCTGCGCACCGACTATGAGACGGGCAACACCACAGCCGTGCTCGACGGCGATATCCAGGGCTTTATCGAGGCCTATCTCAAGTCGGTGATTGGCGGATAGCAGTTGGCGCATAGTGAAACGAGGGGCAGGTCCGCGCGATCGTCCCCGTCCACTCCGCTTCGATACGGGATTCCATAGCGAAGCGGAGTGGAATGCCTGCCCAAGGGCGGATAGCAGCGACCCTACGTACTCGGTCATGCGCCAGCGCAGTGCCATACAACCCGGCATATTTGACAGGCGGACGAGAATGGATATAATGGTAGCTTGCGGTTTCAGTGGGGTGGGTACGATCGATAGCAAGGAATTGCTGGCACAATTCAAGGCGCACCTTCTGGAGTTGGGGCTCTCACAGGCCACGGTGGTGAACTACCTGGCCGATCTGCGGGCATTCTTGCGCTGGAGCGAGATATCCAAGGGTGCCGAAGTTACCGTCTTTCGCCTGGGTGCGTCCGATATCCGGGCCTATTGTGTTTTCCTCCAAGATGAAAGAGACCACGCTCCGGCTACGATTAACCGCCGGATCCAGGCCCTGCGCAAGTTCTATACATGTGCGGTCGCGCAGGGGTGGACCATCACCAACCCGGCAGACGAGGTCTCACTGCTGAACGAGACGGTTTCACAGCGGTCGCGGTTCCTGACCCATGAGGACGTGTCCCATTTCCTGGCAGCCGTTCGTCAAGGCCGGCGCCGCTGGGCGGACCGGGATTGGGCCATTATCCAGGCTTTTCTGGGGGCAGGACTAAAGCTCAGCGAACTGACCCAGTTGCTGCTCGTGGACGTCCACCTGGATGCCGACGAGCCAGACCTGGTGGTGCGCGGCCTGCCCTACCCGCGGGGTGGGCAGGCACAAGGAGCTGCTGGCGAGCCTGCCCGCGTCGTTCCCCTGGACGCCGAGGTGTGCCGCGCGCTGCTTGACTACTTGCCCACGCGGCGAGCTGCCGAAGGCGTGGAGCATTTCTTCATCAACCGCGATGGCAACCCGCTTTCGACACGCTCGGTCCAGCGGTTGCTTCGGCACTATGCCCGAACAGCAGATCTGGACGAGTTAACGACCCAGGCCTTACGTTACGTATACGCCAGGAAAGCGTACGAAGGCTCCCGCGACGCAGAAGCGGTAGCCCGTTTGCTTGGACATCGTCACCTCGCAACCACCGTCCGCTATCTGCGTCCTGGTGCGCCACAGCCATCGGCTGAACGGCCTGCGATGGCCCCAGGGCAACGGGATATTCACTCCGAATCGAGTCTGGACGAATCGTAGGGGCAGGCCCCGTGCCCGCCCAAAGGCCCACGCGCCCGTTCGTCGAGGTTCGAAGCGGGTGATAGCTGCAGCCATCGAACGTCGAATACCGAACGAACTCGGAACTCCGCAATTCAATAAGGAGGGAACAACTTGAGTCTCAAAGATTTCAAGGCCCTGCGTCTCAGCTTGGCTTCACCAGAACAGATCCGATCGTGGTCGTACGGTGAGGTCACAAAACCAGAAACCATCAACTACCGCCGGCTGCGCCCGGAGCGGGATGGTCTCTTCTGTGAGGCGATCTTTGGGCCCACTAGGGATTGGCAATGCGCCTGCGGCAAGTACAAGCACCAGCGTTTTCGCGGACTCACCTGCGAGCGATGTGGCGTCGAAGTCACTCGCTCGGCAGTACGCAGGGAGCGCATGGGCCACATCGAACTGGCCGCGCCGGTGGCCCACATCTGGTACACGCGCCGCGTCCCCAGTTACCTGGGGTTATTGTTGGACGTTTCCCGGCGCAACATGGATCGGGTGCTCTACTTTGCCCAGCACGTCATCACAAACGTGGACGAGGAGGCGCGGGCCAAGGGACTGCGTCGCCAGGACGACGATCTGGTGCGCGAAGTGGCCCGGCTGGAGCGGGCAACCGTTGAAAAGTGCGCCGAGATCAGCCTGCGGCTGCGTGAGGCCCTCGACAACCTGCAACGCCGCCTGCAGAAGCAGGTTGAAGACCTCGAAGAAAAGGCCAACAGCCAGAGCGACGCCGTGACCAAAGAGGTGGGGGCCCTGCAGAGCCGGCTGGAGGCGCTCGTGGGCAAGATCTCACCCGAACCACTGGAGCTGAGCTTTCACGAAGGGCCATTGGTCGCTGCCGGTGACACGGTGGATCGCAGCCACCTTTTGCGCTTGCAGGAGCTGGCCACCACCTGGCTGGGCCAGGTCGAAAGCCAGCAAGAGAAGGAGAAGGCGGACGTTGCCCTCCTCATCGCGGCCGAGGGGGATCAATTGCGGTACGAGGCCGGCCAGGCGACTGCGATCCTCAACGAGCGCCTGAGCCAGCAGGCCGTCGAGCTAGAAGCGGCCACGGTCGCGAAAAAGGATGAACTCCGTAGCTTGCAGGTGATGAGCTTTCTGACCGAGAGCCAATTCCACGATCTCAACGATCGCTGGGGAAGTATCTTCCAGGCCGGCATGGGAGCCGAAGCTTTCCACGAAATCTGTAAGCGGATCGATCTGGAAGCGCTGAGCAAGGAACTGCGTGCCCAGATGCGCACCACCCGCTCTAAGCAACTGCAACGGAAGGCGACCAAGCGGCTGAAGGTAGTCGAAGCGTTGCGTAAGAGCAGCAACAAACCCGACTGGATGATCATGACCGTCCTGCCCGTCATCCCTCCGGAGCTGCGGCCGATGATCCAGTTGGACGGTGGCCGGTTTGCCACCTCGGATCTGAACGACCTGTACCGCCGGGTGGTCAACCGCAACAACCGCCTAAAGCGACTCCTGGAACTGGGCGCACCCGACGTGATTGTTCGCAACGAGAAACGCATGCTACAGGAAGCGGTCGATTCGCTCATGGACAATAGCCGGCGTGGCAAAGCAGTCTCGGCACGCGGACGCCGTCCTCTCAAATCGCTATCCGACATGCTCAAGGGCAAACAGGGCAGGTTCCGCCGCAATCTGTTGGGCAAGCGTGTGGACTATTCCGGCCGGTCGGTGATTGTCATCGGCCCGGAACTGGAACTACACCAGTGCGGCCTGCCCAAGAGCATGGCGCTGGAGCTCTTCCAGCCGTTTGTCATCAACCGGCTGGTGGCATCCAACTATGCCATCAACGTCAAGGGCGCCAAACGGATCATCGAGCAGCAACGGCCCGAAGTGTGGGAGGTACTGGAGGAGGCGGTCAAGGAGCGGCCGGTGTTGCTGAACCGGGCCCCCACCCTGCACCGCCTGGGCATTCAGGCCTTTGAGCCGATCCTGGTCGACGGCGATGCTATCCAGATCCACCCACTCGTGTGCGCTGCTTTCAATGCCGACTTTGACGGCGACCAGATGGCGGTCCACGTGCCCCTTTCGCCCCTCGCGGTAGCCGAGGCCCGTGAGTTGATGCTCGCTAGCCACAACCTTCTCAAGCCGGCCAGCGGAGAGCCGATCGTCGGGCCAACCAAGGACATGGTGTTGGGCTGCTTCTACCTCACCATGGACCGGCAGCCCGCCGCAGAGGAACGAGCTAGTGCGATGTCAGACCGGATCCCCGCCTTTTCTGACCTGGAAGAGGTACGGCTGGCATACGATCTGGGAAAAGTGACTCTACATGCTCCCATCCGGTTGCGCTACCGAAGCTGGGTGGACGACTACGAACTCGATTACCTGGACCTGAGCGAGGAGTTGGAGGACACCCTTCTACAATCCAGTCTCATGACCGTCGGCCAGATCCTTGATTCTTTGGAGAGCGGCCGATTCCAGGCTTTGCCCGGCGTAGAGGAAGGCGATGACCAGGAAGTCCTCGACATGCTGCAGGCCGTCGGCTTCCAGCCTGGTGACCGCCGGGTCGAGATGTACATCAAGACGACAGTGGGACGGGCGATTTTTAACCTGATCCTGCCACCCCCACTTCGCTTCGTCAACGATACCATGACCAAGGGCAAGCTCCAGGACCTGGTCGGGGTGTGTTATCACCGTCTGGGGCTGGTCGCCACGGCCAAGTTGGTGGACGACATCAAGCGCATCGGGTTCCGCTACGCCACCAAGTCGGGCATCAGCATCGCCGTGAGCGACATCACGGTCCCGGCCAAGAAGGAACAGATCATCAAGGCCGCTTCTGACGAGGTCAGCCGGGTGGAGCAGCAATACCGCCGCGGCCTCATCACCGAAGACGAGCAGTACATGCGTAAGGTCGAGCTATGGACCAAAGCCACCGATGACATCACCGCCGCCGTAGCCGAGAGCCTGGACCCGGATGGTCCGATCCGCGTGATGGCCATCTCGGGCGCAACCAAAGGCGGATTTACCCCGATCCGGCAATTGGCTGGTATGCGCGGTCTGATGGCCGACCCGGCGGGCCGCATCATCGCCTTGCCCATCCGGTCCAACTTTCGCGAGGGTCTGACGGCGTTGGAGTACTTTATTTCCACCCACGGCGCACGCAAAGGCCTGGCCGACACTGCCCTGCGCACCGCCGATGCCGGCTACCTGACCCGGCGCTTGGTCGACGTCGCCCAGGATGTGATCATCGACGCCGAAGACTGCGGCACTCGGTCCGGCATCTGGGTCACTCTGGAACACACCCGGTCCATGGGCCAGTCGATGGTCGAGCGGACCCTTGGCCGGGTGGCGGCTTCCTCGGTCGTCAACACGCGCACGGGCGAGGTCATTGTCGCTCCTGGCGAGATGATTGGCGAGGAAGTGGCCGAGCTCATCCAAGAGCTCAAGATCGCAAGGGTTCACGTCCGCTCGCCGCTGACCTGTGCCCTCCGTCACGGCATGTGTGCCAAGTGCTACGGCCGTGACCTATCGCGGGGCACCCTGATCCGGGTGGGCGAAGCTGTAGGCACCATCGCTGCCCAGTCCATCGGTGAGCCAGGCACGCAACTCACGCTGCGTACGTTCCACACCGGCGGTGTGGCCGGCGCATCGGACATCACCCATGGCCTGCCGCGCGTTCAGGAACTCTTTGAGGCCCGCATCCCCAAGGGCGAGGCGGTCATCTCGGACATTGACGGGCGGATCGAACTGCGCCAGCAAGACGGGGTGCGTGTGCTCAAAGTGGTCAACAGCGAGGTCCTGACCGAAGAGTTCCCGGTCTCGCGGAACTACCACATCATGGTGGAGGACGACCAGTCGGTGTTGGAGGGAGCCGTGCTGGCAAAGGCTGGGGATCGCTCCATCGAAGCCACGAAAGCTGGACGCGTCTTTGTCGAGAAGCCAGCCATCCTCATCACGCCGCCTGGCTCCAGCACGCCGTTTGAGATACCGCTGCCATCCAACTATCGGCCGTTGGTGGAGAGTGGTCAGCAAGTGGCTGCGGGCGATGCGGTAGCCCAGCATGGGCCGCGGCAGATCACCACCGAGGCCGCGGGCACGGTCTCGGTCCGCTCCCAGGCTACCATCTTTGTTCGCCACGAGCAACGCGACGAGCGCGAATACGAACTTGCCACGACCGCGCGGCTACGCGGCGAGTCCGGAGCATTCGTCCTTGCCGGGGAGCAGTTGACCGAGGGGTCGGTCAACCCCAGCCGTCTCCTGCGCATCAAAGGCCGCGAAACAGCGCAGTTGTACATGATGAAGGAAATCCAGGAAGTGTACCATAGCCAGGGCGTGAGCATCAGCGACAAGCACATCGAAGTGATTATCCGCCAGATGACCAACAAAGTGCGCGTGGTGCAACCGGGCGACACGGACTTGTTGCCAGGGGAGCTGGTGAACCGCCTGGCCTTCCAGGACATAAACGACGCGATCACTCGAGGCGGCGGACACAGGGCCACGGCGCGCCCGGTATTGCTGGGGATTACCAAGGCTGCCCTCAGTACCGATAGCTTCTTGTCGGGGGCGTCGTTCCAGCACACGATCAATGTCTTGGCCAATGCGGCCATCGAAGGTAGAACAGACGGCCTGCACGGCCTGAAAGAGAACGTCATCATCGGCAAGTTGATCCCCGCCGGGACCGGGTATCGCCGCCGAGAGACCCTCCGCAGCGAGGTCGCGCGCAGCAGCAGCCCGCTATTTTCGTCCGACGTGCTGGCCGCCGGAGAATAGGAGTCAGGGGAAAAGGGACGAGGAGTGAGGTATAAGGAATGAGAGGTGTGCAGCGCCTTGTCCCTCATCCCTTGTCCCTCTACGCCCTGTTTCCTATCCTGTTCCTTGCCCTTCTCTTCTTCTACCCCCTGGCCCGAATCCTGAGCCTGAGCCTGGCGCCCCAGAGCGGCCTTGATCTTGCACCGTTTCGCACTCTGTTCGCCGACCCTTACTACGCACGGCTGCTGGGCTTTACCACCGGCCAGGCTCTTCTCTCTACCCTATTGACCCTGATGGCAGGGATGCCGGCCGCCTACGTCTTTGCCCGCTACGAGTTCCGGGGCAAATCGTTGCTGCGGGCGCTGACCACCATCCCCTTCGTCCTACCGACGATGGTAGTCGCCGCTGCGTTCACCGCGCTGCTGGGACCAAGAGGCCCTCTGAACACGTGGTTGATGTCCGCGCTGGGCCTGCAGTCTCCCCCCCTGCGGCTGCTGCACACGCTGGCATTGGTGCTCATCGCTCACGTGTTCTACAACGCCACCATCATCGTGCGGATGGTCGGTGGGTTCTGGGCCAGCCTGGACCCGCGCATCGAGGAGGCAGCGCGGGTGCTGGGCGCCGGCCGGTGGCGAACCTTCCGAGAGGTCACGCTGCCCATCCTGACGCCTGCGATGGTTGCCGCTTCGCTGCTGGTCTTTCTTTTCTGTTTTACTAGCTTTGGGGTGATCTTGCTGCTCGGTGGGCCACGGTGGGCGACGCTTGAGGTCGAAATCTATACCCAGGCTGTGCCCCTCTTCAACCTGCCCATGGCGGCGGCCCTGTGCATTGTGCAGTTGATCTTCACCTTTGCCGTCATGGCCGTCTACACACGCATGCAGGCCCGGGCAGCCGTGCCGTTGAACCTGCGCCCTACGACGTCCACCCAGCGTCACCTGCCACCCCTTCGCCGCGGCTCATGGCAGGCCTGGCCGGCGCGCTTGGCGGTGTGGGGAGTTGCCGGCGGAATGATGGTGCTGTTGTTGGCTCCGCTCCTGGCCCTGCTGGACCGTTCCTTCTCCCTAGAAGGGGGGTACACGTTGCGCTACTACGCCGCCCTATTCACCAATCCGGCCCAGTCCCACTTTTACGTTCCTCCCATCCAAGCCATCCGCAACTCGCTCCTGGTGGCGGGGGGCACCGTCGTCCTCTCTCTCGCGCTTGGCCTTATCAGCGCTTATCTGCTAGCCGGTCCGCCGCACCCGCTGCAGACCGTCCTCGATCCCATCTTCATGTTGCCGCTGGGTACTTCGGCCGTGACCCTGGGCTTTGGCTATGTCATCGCCTTTGACCAGCCGCCGCTCAACCTGCGCGCCTCCCCCTGGCTGCTGCCGCTGGCTCACACGCTGGTGGCTTTTCCCTTCGTGGTGCGCAGCCTGTTGCCCGCGCTGCGGGGCATGAACCCCCACTGGCGAGAGGTCGCCGGCCTCCTCGGCGCGTCGCCCTCTCGGGTGATGCGCGAGGTCGATTTGCCCATCGTGGGTCGGGCGCTCCTGGTGGGTGCGGTGTTTGCCTTCACGGTGAGCATGGGCGAGTTCGGCGCGACGCTGTTCATTGCCCGACCCAGCTTCCCGACCATGCCGGTGGTCATCTATCGGCTGTTGGGCGCAC
>Ga0315286_10004412_pt1 | contig 13503 bp, 10 predicted proteins | sample YL17G10_0_MG_FD_205038 | JGI IMG/M metagenome (GOLD analysis project Ga0315286, IMG submission 205038) | Sediment microbial communities from Yellowstone Lake, YNP, Wyoming, USA - YL17G10_0 | ecosystem: Environmental > Aquatic > Freshwater > Lake > Sediment | place: USA: Wyoming | collected... | reverse complement strand
TCTTCCACGCACGACCAGATCCGCAGCACGTACTCAATCGAGAAGACCACCACGGAGAAGCGCTCGAACACGAATAAACCTCGCGGCACTGCTTCGTGGATTTGCTCCACCGATTCCAGGATCATCGCCACGATGTTCAGCAGGATCAGCGTGACGATGGACACGTTGAATATTCTGCCGGCCCCGCCGGCCGACTTCGTGGAACTCAAGAACTGATGCGTTCGTCCTCGCAGACTCAGAGCCGACTCTCCGGATGTATGGGCGATCTCCATTCCAGGTCCTACCAGAAACACGAGAAGTTCACTGACGCCATGTTACCCCCCAGTGGCGGCAATCCATGCCCGCACTCGACTTGGATACATCCGATTCACCCGGTCAAACACGATTCTCGAGAACCACTCTTGTCACGCCGCCGATACTTGTGCCGGCTCGAGGAGCGGCTCGTACTTCTCACCGTCGGGACCGCTTGTCAGTCTTTCGTGGGCCTTCTGAAGGGTGTTCTGCTCCAGCGGGCACGACAGATCGGCGTCACTGACGACCTCGCAGAAACGAGCCTTCCGGGATTCGTCAAAATCCGCCCCCGCCGCCAGGGTCGTGTAGACCTCATACAAGGCGGCGATATAGGCGACCGACAAGCACGTCGCCTCCCTATAATACGATACGTAGTCAGGCTCCGCAATATACTCTTGGTACATGGCACGGTTCGGCCCGTATTGCCGGTACTCCGCGTCCGCATCCTTGTAGGGGCCGCGGATCCTGCAGACCAGGAGGATCAGCAGCAGGTTGTCCGGACTGGAAATCCTGGACGCGGTCTGCCGCTTTGGCGGGCAGGACACTCTCCGCCAAGTCGTGTTTGAGGATATCGGTCCCTCGGTGCGCGCCTAACACGGCGAGATCCGTGTGAATCCACACGCAACAAGGGTGCGTCCGGCCTCTTCGGGGCCTATAAAATCTGTGCTTTCCTGTCTTTCGCCGGTGTTTCTCAGGAAAAACGCCTTGCAAAATGCGGATTCGGAGGTATGATCTTGCGGTGTATCCCTACGCGGGCGGGGTAGGTGCGTAGGGTGTTATCGTCTCAGGTTCCACGGATTGGAAGGGAATGAGAAATGGCGAATGTAGAGCGAAGTATTGTCGGCGATTTGATCAACTTCCGGGGGATGGTGTACGCCCCGCAGACGGAGAGCGGCGTGCTGTATCTGTTCGGCAAGGTCGCGGAAGACCTGAACATGTACATCGAGGAGCTGCGGCCGGAGGCCCCGGACGCCATCGCGAGACGCTTCACGGGCAAAGGCTGGGAGCGGCTTCGCGTGGAGTTCGAGCACCGTTCGAGCGACTTCAAGCAGAGCGGCCGTGACGCCGACGCCTGCGATCTGATCGTCTGCTGGGAGCACGACTGGTCCACGTGTCCGCTGGAAGTGATCGAGCTGCGGGACCGCGTCAAGGAGATGGAGAATTGTCCGATCCACCGGCCGAACGTGCTGGTCAACAGCGAGGATGGCGACGATCTCGATGCCTGGTTCGCCTCGCACGGCGTGCAGGATCGCGTCCGCGGCATGTTCCAGTCGCTGTCGGAGCAGGTGAAGGCCATCGATGATGCCTGCTTCTACAGGGTCAACAAGACGTCCATCACCTTCTGCAGCCCGGAGCGGACGTTCCTGTACGTCCATCCCCGGCAAAACGCCCTGCGAATGGCCCTGTTCACCGGCGGCGAGCCGCTCGAAGGCGTGCAGCAGATGGAGAACAAGAACTCCGGGCAGAAGTGGGGCACCCTTTCCGTCAGCGACCAGGACGAGCTGCAGGAAACGTTTCTGGTGGTGGAGGAATCCCACAAGAGAATCAACGCCGCGATCAAACGAAACGAACGCACGAGCTGGCAGGCCAAGCTCGAGGAATCGACCGAAGAGGTTGAATCGTTCGCGGACTGAACCTCGCAGGCCACGTGAAAATCGACCCTGGATCTCTGCGCGGATACTGCGGACGTAGCAATCGGGTGGCATCGGCAAGGCCAAAGGCTTTGCCGATGGCGGATAGGCAAACCACTCGCAAGCTGCCGCTTGCCGATGCCACCCGCACCACGAGACTCTGAAGCGTGGTCCGCATGAGTGCCAGCGCATAGCTGACGGTCGCCTTGTCGATACAGAGCCAGACGGCGTGAGCGGGAAGAAGACCGGTGAGAGGCCGCAAGGCGGGCTCAGAGGTTCATGGGCAGGCCGCGATCGCGGAGGTATTCCCTCATTTGTGTGACGGTGCAATTGCCGAAGTGGGTGATCGAGGCCATCAGCACGGCGCCAGTGGCTCTTGACGATATCGCCACAGGACCGATAGGATGAACCGTAGGTCGTGTCGGCCGAAATCTGACTTCCACGTCATCGGGTTGAAAGGGGCGTGAGGCAATGACGGTGGAGCATCACACTGCCCGGATCGTACGCACTCTCCTGACCGTCACGTCATTTGCTGCTCTGTTGGCCCTTTCTGTGGTCAGCGGCTGTTCCAGTCCTCCGAGCCTGACGGTGGAGGACCGGCGAAAGGACATTGAGTTCCTGGCCCAGTGGGCAAGATACTACAGCCCCCTTGTCGAGCTGAATGAGAAACACAAAGGGATACCGAGCTATGAGGCCTTGTTGCCGAAATACCGGGAATTCGCCGAACAGACTCAGGGCGATGAAGAATCCTATCAGGTGGTATCTGGATACTTCCGTGTCATTGGCGCCTCCGGGCACGCCTATCTGCTGCCGGATGGCTATCTGAGAGGCTCGGCAGTCGGCACGCTGCTGGGGATGTGGAACGTGGGGATTACGCCCGGACAATTCCAGCAGGCACGCTATTGGTCGAAACTGGCCGGCAATCTCTCCACCCGTGCCCACCCTCCGTTCCGCGTCGTGGGCCGCGAGGGGCGATACTTCACGGGTGACGACTGGCAATACGATGGAACCACCGTACCGAAAGGATCGGAGATCCGCCGGGTCAACGGGATGGCCTGCTCGCGTTATCTGGACTTTGTCAAGGGCCACACGTCGCTGCAGTATGACGCATACCCCAAGGATTGGGTGGACCATTTTCTGATGATTGTGGACGAAGGACCCTTTTTCCAGGGATGGCAGGTCGATTTCGCCTTGTCGGACGGCACACCGCTTTCGGCCTTCGTGCCCAAGGTCAAAGGCTTCCCCGCCCCGACGGAGGAAAAAGCCCGCACGGCTGAGCCCAAAGAGAATTGCACATGCCTGGAACTGACCGACGACGTCGGCTACATTCGCATCCGGTCGTTTATGGGAAGCCCGCTGGATCTCCTGTTCAAGGGGTTCATCCGGAAGGACAGAAAGAAGATCAAGGCTTTCCTGGAGCGGTCGCGGGGCAAATACGACACGCTGATCATCGACGTCAGGAATAACGGCGGTGGCGACCCCACGTATTTCTACGACAACCTGATCCGTCCCTTTCTTGATCGACCCGTGACATACGGACACACGGTAGGACTGAAACGGCGATTCCTGAAGGACACGAACCCATCGGTTCTGCGCCAACTGCGCAAAGTCATGGCACCGCAGTACGTGATCGACAGGAAGGAGGTGAAGCCTCCGGAGGGCTTTGACGAGAAAGACTGGGTCTTCTATGAGATTACGCGTCGACTGGAGCCTTCGCAACGCTTCGCGTTCACGGGCGAGATGTATGTTTTGACCAACGGGGGCTGTTTCTCTGCGTGCGATGACTACGCCAACACCATCAAGCGGATCGGGATAGCCGCTCTCGCAGGCCAAACCACCGGCGGAATAGGGGGCATCGGCTATTGCATGACTCCTTTCGTGCGACTGCCCCAAAGCGGCATGATCTTCGCCCTGGATGTTCATTTGCCTGTGAATCCGGACAGCAGCTTCACCGCCCTACATGGACTCGATCCCGACATCAAACTGCCTGACGCCGATCCCCCAGGATCCATTACCAGAGAGGACCTGCTCAAGGATGAATGGATCAAAAGAGTGCTCGCCGCGCGGTAGAACTGTACACCATCAAATCGCGGCCGGCAACCGGGCTCAGAGGTTCATGGGCAGGCCGCGATCGCGGAGGTATTCCTTCATTTGTGTGACGGTGTAATTGCCGAAGTGGGTGATTGAGGCCATGAGCACGGCGTCGGCGCCGCCCACCACGACGGCGTCGTAAAGGTGATCGAGAGTGCCGGCGCCGCCGGAGGCGATGACGGGGATATTCACGGCGTCCGAAACGGCCTTGTTGAGCTCGTTATCATAGCCCGCCAGCGTGCCGTCGGCGTCCATGCTGGTCAGCAGGATCTCGCCCGCGCCGAGCCTCTCGCCCCGTGCCGCCCATTCGACCACGTCGATATCCGTCGGCTCCGAGCCTGCCTTGACACAGACCTGCCAGTGCCCCGGTCGCGTTTTCGAGCGTCGCGCATCGATGGCGAGGACGACGCACTGATTCCCGAACCGTTGCGCGGCTTGTGTGAGCAAATCCGGATTCTGGACGGCGGCGGTGTTGACGGACACCTTCTCCGCGCCGCTTCGCAACAGTTCGTCGATCTGCTCAATCGTCCGAACGCCGCCCCCGACGGTGAACGGGATGAACACGTTCTGGGCCACCCGCCGGACCATGTCCACGATGGTCTTGCGGGAGCGGATGGTCGCCGTGATATCCAGAAAGACCAGCTCATCCGCCCCGGTGTCGCTGTATCGCGCGCCGAGCTCGACCGGGTCGCCCGCGTCGCGGAGGTTGAGGAAATTGACTCCTTTGACGACGCGGTTGTCCTTGACGTCGAGACACGGGATAATGCGCTTCGTCAACATGGCTGAGAGTTTCAAGTTTCAAGTTCGAAGTTTCAAGTCCGGAGCATCGCTCTCCTCTGACTTCACACTTCAAACTTCACACTTCAAACTTACCTCCTGCATATCTCATGGAAATTCTTCAGCACTTGCAGTCCCTGCGGGCCGCTCTTTTCCGGGTGGAACTGCACGCCGTAGATATTGGCTTTTTGAATCGAGGCCGTCAGCGGAAAACCATAGTCCGTATGGGCGATCTTTGCCTGCCCGTCCTTCACGTCAACGTGGAACGAGTGGGCGAAGTAGAAGTGCTTAGCCGCTCCCAACTCCGCGAAGAGTTCCATATCCTGGGGCAGCTCCACCAGGTTCCAGCCCATGTGCGGCACCGTCCGCCCGGGCGGGATCGCGACGACATCGCCTTTGACCAGTCCCAGACCCTGATGCGGGCCGTACTCGCAGCTTTGGTCGAAGAGCAACTGGTGCCCGACGCAGATCCCCAGGACGGGCTTACCCGTGGCGGCGGCCTGCTTGACCAGTCCGGCGGCCGAGCCCAGGGCCTCCATCGCATATCCGAACGCCGCCACACCCGGCAGGACCAGACCAGTAGCCTTTTCGATCCTGGCCGGGTCCCGGCTCAGCTCGGCGTCGCAACCGATGTGCTGCAGGGCATTGCAGACGCTCTTGACATTACCCACGTTATAGTCGATTACAACAATCACACGTTTGTGATTTACTACTCTCGATTTATGACTTACGATCTATGGGCCGTCAGCGGGATGATTCGCTGGCGGCGCATCACGGGCAGATTGTAGCTCATAAATCGTAAACAGCAAACCCGAAATGGTCGATAGAAGGTTCTTATGTGTGGCATTGTTGCTTATCTCGGGAAGAAAGCGGCTCAGCCCATTCTTGTGGAGGGCCTAAAGCGGCTTGAATACAGGGGTTATGACTCCGCGGGCATCGCCCTGCTGCGCAATGGCGCCATCATCATCAAGAAGACCAGCGGCCGAATCAGTGCCCTGGAACAGATTTTGGATGGGCCTCGTGGCGTAGATACATTAGGCATCGGTCACACCCGCTGGGCGACCCACGGTGCGCCGAACACGGTCAATGCCCACCCGCACGTGGACTACACGGGCAAAATCGCCGTCGTCCACAATGGGATCATCGAGAACTACAGCACCCTCAAAACCTGGCTCCAAAGCGAGGGAGTGGCATTCCTCAGCGAGACGGACACCGAGGTGATCTCCAACCTGATCGGCTACCTCTACTGCAACGGCGATGCGTCGGACCGGCGCAATGGGCAGCACCAGTTCGAATGGGCGGTCCAGCAGGCCCTGCAGAAGCTGCACGGGACGTTCGGCGTGGCGATTCTCTGCTCGGATTTCCCGGACGCGCTGATCGGCGCCAAGCGGGGCAGCCCGCTCATTCTGGGCGTGGGCGACGGCGAGTATGTCCTGGCCTCGGATGCGGCGGCCATCGTCGAACACACGACTCAAGCCATCTACCTGGCCGACAACGAGATGGTGACCATCGCGTCGGACGGGTTCTATACCAAGACCGTCAATAACGTCGTCGTGGCGAAGGACCTCAAGCAGATCGAGTTTTCGCTCGATCAGATCGAGTTGGGCGGCTTCGAGCACCACATGCTCAAGGAGATTTTCGAGCAGCCGGAATCGCTCAGCATGTGCCTGGGCGGGCGGCTCGACAAGCAGTTCGGCAAGATCAAGCTTGGAGGCATCGCGGACTACCTGCGGGAGCTGACGCAGACCAAGCACATCATCTTCACGGCTTGCGGCACGGCGTTCCATGCCGGCTTGGTAGGGGAGTTCCTCCTGGAGCATCTGGCCCGCATCCCGGCGGCGACGGAGTATGCGAGCGAATTTCGCTATCGCAACCCAATCATCGGTGACGACACGATCGTGGTGGCTATCAGCCAGTCCGGCGAGACGGCCGATACCCTGGCGGCGGTCGAGCAGGCCAAAGAGCGGGGCGCCACCGTCCTGGGGATTGTCAACGTCGTCGGCTCCTCCATCGCGCGGGCGGCGGATGCCGGCATCTACCTGCACGTTGGGCCGGAAATCGGCGTGGCGAGCACCAAGGCCTTTACCGCTCAAGTGGCGGTGCTGAGCATGCTCGCGATCGAGCTGGGCCGGCGGCGGCACGTCAGCAGCGACGAGGCGGCACGGTATATCGACGAGCTCTCGCAAATCCCGGAGAAGATCGGCACGATCCTGGACCAGTCAAGCCATATTCGGGAAATCGCCGCCGCTAACGTGGACCGGGAGAATTGGCTCTTTCTGGGCCGAGGGTTCAACTATCCGGTGGCCCTCGAAGGCGCCTTGAAGCTCAAGGAAATTAGCTATATCCATGCCGAGGGCCTGCCGGCGGCCGAGATGAAACATGGTCCCATCGCCTTGATCGTGGACGGCATGCCGGCGGTGTTTATCGCGACGGCGGGGCCGCAATACGACAAGATCATGGGCAATATCGAAGAAGTCAAGGCCCGCGGCGGCAAAATCATCGTCGTGGCCACCGAAGGCGACGACGAAATCCGGCAGCGGGCGGACTACCTGATCACGATCCCGGATGCGCCGGAGCTCTTCCAGCCGATGCTCACGGTCGTGCCGCTGCAACTGCTGGCGTACCACGCCGCCGTCCTTCGCGGCCACGACGTCGATAAGCCCCGCAACTTGGCCAAGAGCGTCACGGTGGAGTGACCCTCTCGCATGAACCGGGAGCAAGGATGCTGCGATTCTCCAAATGTGCGACCGCTGTGCTGCAAGGCGTAAAGTGTGTACGGCACCCCCCGCGGAGAGGCTTCACCCTCATCGAGCTGCTCGTGGTGATAGCCATCATCTCGCTGTTGCTCGCGATTCTCGGGCCGTCTCTTCGAAAAGCCAGGTCGATGGCACGGCGGGTGGTGTGTTCGCACAATCTCAAGCAGGTGGGACTGGCCATGGACATGTACACGGGCGACCATGAGACCATGTATCCGTGTGCCCAGGACCCCGTTTCCACGACCCCGCCGTACTGGCTGTGGATGGGCCGGGGGTGGCGGCGATGGGTCGAGAAGTACCTGAGCACCAACATCGACGTGAACACGCCGTCGGTCCTTCTGTGCCCCGCCGACCGGACCGATCCGGTGAAGTACGAATCCACCAGCTACGCCTATTCCATGGCGTTCTACCACAGCCCGGAACAGATCGACGCGATGAGCGCCACGGCCGACACGTACAGCAATCCCCAGCCGCCAATCGCCCAGCGGGTCGGAGATGTCGCCGGCCCATCCGGCAAGATCCTCCTCGGTGAATGGAACAGCAATCATGCGCCGTATGAGAATGACAAGGGCTGGTGGGAGTGGAAGGGCGCCCGCATCTTCCTGTTTGCCGATGGGCAGGTCGCCCTCCTGGATACGAAGAGGATTCGTCCGGCCCGGGACGGTCTGCCCGATGCGAATCTGACGGTGCACGGCATCAAGGGCCGGGACCTCGCGCCATAGTATGGTGCTTGTCGAAGGGGAATGGGGATGGAGTTGTTCCTGGACATCTTCACGAAGGTGTTCTTTATCCTGTCGCCGTTTTTCTCGGTGTCGATGTTCCTGCTGATGTCGGGCAATATGGACCAGCGGGCCCGCCGTCGCTGTGCCCTTCGCACGAGCGTGGCGATCCTGGTCATCTGCTTCCTCGTGTACTTCTTCGGCAACCTGATCTTCCGCGTCCTCGGGATCACGGTCCCGGCGTTTCAGGTCGGTGCGGGAACGCTCCTGTTCCTCACGTCCATCCAGATGGTCTCAGGCCGGCGGTCGGAGATGGCGTTGGACCCGGACGAGGACTTCGCGGTGGTGCCGCTGGCAATTCCCATGATCGTCGGGCCGGGGACGATTGGCACCCTGCTCGTTCTCGGAATGGAGATCAGTGGCACGCGAGAGAAAGTCATCGCCGGCTCTGCGATTTTCCTGGCGGTCATGATGATCTCACTGTTCCTGTTCCTGGCGATGCCCATCGCACGGATCTTGGGGCAAAAGGGCCTGCAGATGATGATGAAGCTGACCGGCCTGATCCTGACCGCGATCGCAGCGCAAATCATCTTCTCCGGCGTCAACGGCTTCCTGCGCGGCGCCCGTCCCTGAGTCTGTGGAGAATCGACTCCGGGTGGCACGCTCAAACAAGTTTGGCCGTGCCACCCGCTATTGTGTTTCCAAAGAGCTTGGCTCTTCAAACTCCGCCGGCCGAGCCGCGGTTTATGGTGAACTGTGCCTTGGAGCCGGCTGGGATGGCCAAAGGTTCCTTGAAGCTGGCAGTGCCGAGGTTCTGCAGAGAGAACTTCGACAGGGTCACCTGGCCGTGCAGCACGGACAGCTCAACGCTCATGCCGCGCAAGGTTTTCCGTATGGAGCAGGTTCCCCAGGCATAGCCGTTGGACCAGAACCACTTGCCCTCCTTGGGAGCGAAACTCACGGACTTGTCCACGCCTGAATACTGGAAGCCGGTCAGCGCCAGGACGGCGGCCCAACTGGCCATCGCACGGGCGTAGTGGTGGCCGCACTCGGCTTCGTCGAAGGGGCTTCGCTTCTGGCCGTCGTACCGATCGCGGACGTTCTTGATGCACTTGAGACCCTGCTCTGTCTGGCCTTCGTACAGCATTCCGACGGCGGCGGTGTACTCAAAGCCGGTCATGACCTCGCTGAAGTAGGGGAAGGGGTTCTTGGGCCGATCCTTGGGATAGTCGGCCATCAGCAGGACCGACTCGTCGCCCAGCCCGAAGCTCCTCATGCAGTTGAAGTGGCCGTAGAGGTTCTCGCGATAGTTGTATTTCATGATGCTGCCAAGAGTTGTGCGCACGTGGGCTTGGTCGACGAGATAGCCCAAGCCACAGACGCTGGCCATGAACTGGCCCACAAGCTGGTCCACCAAGCAGCCGGAGCCGAGCTGGTAGTCCGGGTTGGTCGGGTCTTTGGCGCCCATGCCTACCAGCAGACTGGCGGCAATCTGGGATTCATCCTTCGGCGGGCGAATCTGGTGCTCGTAGTACTGGCCGTTGAAGAGGTTGGCATCGGTCCATGTTCTGCCCCGCTCGAACAGGTCCTTGCACGTCGAGGCGAATTCGTTGTCGCCCACCCGGCGGGCCATCTCCTCGGCCGCCCGCAGCGCACCTAAGTACCAGATGCCCATTTGCGGGTTCGGGCCGTAGTACTCCACGTCCATCGTGTTGTGCTGGCAGCCCTCCATGACGCCGTCTTTGTCCGCGTCCCAGCCGCCCGGAATCCAGCAGAACTCGACGGCCTTCTTGACCTTCGGCCACAGCGCCGTGAGCATCTCATCGTCGCCGGAAAGCTGCCAATCGCGGTACATTTTCATGATGCAGCCCATTTGGCCGTCAGCGGCGGCCTTGTGGAACTCCTTCGCACGCTCCAGGGGCAGGTTCACGCGGAAGCACATAAGTCCCTGGTCATCCGTGGCTTGAGCGAACTCCACTTCGCGCATCATTTTGGCCAGACCGCCGAAGAGAAACGCAGTCGCCTGCTCGTAATTCCACACGTGGGTGCACGAGCCGTGACAACAGCCGCCCTTGTTGTTGCAACCCTCGAAGCCGTAGAACCGCCCATCCTCCGTGCGGAAGCATGTTTGGGTTCGCAGCGTGCTGATGTTGAAAAGGGCGGCCTCTTTCACCGCGTCGGGCAAATTGCTGCTGCAAAACGCCGTGACGAATGCGACGGTCTTTTTCTCAAGATCATCGAGTTGCGGCGCGACCTTTTCAGCCACGTCCCAGGCGTCCTTGTATACGGTCGTGTAGTAGTTGCCGATCCGGTCCTGGTCGTTGTTCTTGGGTGTCCAAGTGATCCGGTTGGGGAAGTGCCACGTGATCAGGAAAGTCACCGGCACCGCCCGCTTTGGCGGCAGTTCCACCGTCACGGCCAGTGAGGCCATCGGCGTGTCCTCTTTTGCGGGTTTCCGCTCGTCGAGTTTGCCGTCCTTGCTGAAATCATCCCAGAAATCCAGCCCCGAGCTGCCCCAGCCGCCGGGAATCCATGAGATTCGGTGCGTAATGCCGCTGGCGGTGGTGGTCGTCAGAGCGATGGTGCCCCACTGCGAGGCCCTCGGAGTGACTCCCTCGGACAACATGACGATGCCGTTGACGGATTTGCCTTGGCGGTACTCGTTGCGGTTGGCTTTGCCTCCGGCCGCTACGAGGTCGCCTTTGTAGTCCTTCGTCTGTCCGGAGCCGTCGAGGCCGATGAAATTGGGCATGGTGCCGCAGACGGATACCTCAAGGGTCTGATTCGTCTTGTTCCGGAGCACATACCTCAAAATCGCCACAGGAATTCCGCTGATTTCGGGGTCGCACGGCACCAGGGGGTTGAAGGCCTGCAACGTCACGTCCACAGGCATGTCCAGGTCGGAAAGGATGACCTGCCCAAGCGGGTACGCGGCCGCGAAGGTGCACCGGCGAAAGCGGGGCAGACCGTGGTTTGTGGCTGCGCTGCCGCTCGCGTCCTCGTACAAGGAAAGGTCGATAGGCCCCTCCAGCCCTCTCGCCTGCGTCTGTCCTTTCAGGTCCTTCACGAAGATGGCAAAGAATGGGCCGGATGACCCCCTCATGGGCGTGAATCCTTTGGCGGACCGGTTCATGATCTCCCAGTCCCGCAGGTCGCCCCGGCCGCCAAGCGAGACGGTGCCGGTTCCGATCCCGCCGAGCGGCAGGGCGATCTTGGCCAGATGCTGCTCGTCATACCGCTTGAGAATCGGCCAGTCCGCCACTTTGCCCGTCGGCTCCTGCAGCCGCTGGACAGTCACTTGACTGTCGGCAGGTGTTTTCGCCGCCAGGCACACGACGCTCAGCCCAAGAGCAAGTCCGAATGATGATAAGCAAGCCTTTCTCATAGCGTTCTCCCCTTAACCTGATTCTCAAGGCCACGTCGTAAAATGCCGCCTGTTCACATTGACAGGCATCCGCCGGTCGGCTATACTGCTTGAAGTCACATGCCGACAAGAAGCACTTGTGTGTAACACCTTAACGCGTTCTCACAGAAAAAGCGAACCTTTCGATTCAGAAACGGTTAGGAGGGCCCGACATGTCGCCATGCCTAAATTTTGGACTGTGGTTGACAACATCCATCTTGGTCTTGGCGATCGCAGTGGTTTCTCCTGCCGGCGGTAAGACAACCAGTGTCGATCCCGGTCGTAGGGCTGTCAATCACGCGTCGAGCCGGGCCGATGGCAGCGGGTATCTTCTGGACGCCCAGACGGTTCACGTGGATGACGTTTCCACGCTTGGGTCCCTGCGTCCTGCCGGGGGTGGCGGTTCGTCGTTCGCACTGAAGGCTTTGGGATCAGAAGAGGCTTCGACCGCCGGCGGGGGTATGGAAGGCAGGATAGGGGACGGCCTGATCCGGCTGACTTGGACGAGTGCGCCGGGGAATGTCGTCGGCTATCGGATCTGCCGGCGCGATTACGGCCCCAGCCCACACTATGGCCTGCGTGCCACCGTCGGAGCCGGCACGCGCGCCTTTGAAGACACCGGCCTCGACAATGGCCTGCCGTATTTCTACAAGGTGGTTCCCGTGTTGGCGGATGGAAGGGAGCCGAATGCCGTTGGGGAGTTGACTCTTTGTCCCATGCGAGCGCCGATTTGGAAGTACGTCTCCCCGGAGCCTGCCATTGCGGCTGTCGACATGGGAGTGGCGGGCGTCACATCGATCGGCCGCCCCGGAAGCTTCGACGGGGGGCTGGGGCTCAGCGTGTCCGACAAGAATCGTACGGTTATCAGACAGGCGGCGACAGCCCGCTTCTATAGCGATTCTCTGGAGAATCCTGTCGCCGGTGTGTGGGTGGACCGAGGCGCGGCAAGGAACTGGGATGGCGAAGGGGTCAGTGATCCTGAGTGTTGGGAATCCGACGTCGTCTATTCCGGCTTCGACGGGAAAACGTGGCGGATCGGGAAGATCACGCCTGGCACCGCCACTCGTGGCATGATTCTGGACATCGGCCCCAATGCCTGGGATTCAGTGCATGTCCGAGATGCAACTCTGGCCAACGGGGGAGGAATCAACGAACTGTTCTACGCCGGATTCGGCGGGTCGCTCTGGCAGATTGGTCGTGCAACGTGGTCGGGGTCTGCCTGGGTCAAAGACGCGGGGAATCCCGTGCTGTCCCCGGGCCGGCCGGGTGACTGGGATAGTGCTGGCGTGTCAGGCGCCTATGTGGTCCAAGAGAGACTGTATCCGCCGCTGTTCACGATGTACTACACCGGTTCCGATGGTGTGAAGAGCCAGGTCGGCTATGCCACATCTAATGATGGGGCGCATTGGGCCAAACATATTGCTAATCCTGTTCTTCCCGTGGGTCCTCTGGGTTCTTGGTGTTGTGCTGGCGTTGGGCATCCGACCGGCTATGACTTCAACGGTGAGACGCATCTGTGGTTTGAAGGAACCGACGGCACAAACACGGCAATTGGGCGTGCGATCATCCACCGCTCCAGAGTCTTTGGCCGGCACACAGCCATATTTGGCCCTGAATGGTTTGAGAGAACCGCCGAATATTTCAACGTGCCGACCATCTACGATGCACTCTGCGACCTGTTGATTGAACTGCATGGCTTTCCCAGCGAGGGAACTAACCCAAGTTACACAGTTAGGAGGGTGAATAGGCCTTCTTGATAGCGCCAAGGGCGTTTTTTGTCAAAAGTCTTCACTACATTTGTACGAACTCGTCGATCCGGCGGAGCCGCTGCGGCA
>Ga0315286_10004411_pt1 | contig 13503 bp, 14 predicted proteins | sample YL17G10_0_MG_FD_205038 | JGI IMG/M metagenome (GOLD analysis project Ga0315286, IMG submission 205038) | Sediment microbial communities from Yellowstone Lake, YNP, Wyoming, USA - YL17G10_0 | ecosystem: Environmental > Aquatic > Freshwater > Lake > Sediment | place: USA: Wyoming | collected... | reverse complement strand
AGAAAATATAGACCTTATGAGCGGATTTGTTGTTTTATCGTTATTAACCGGAGTATTATCCGGAATCTATCCGGTACTTATTTTATCATCATATAAACCGGTAACAACAAACATAGCAGAGATTGTTAAAACCGGAAGAAGATCTTTTCGTAACGTCCTGGTTGTATTTCAATTTATTGTTTCTACAGTATTGATTATCTCATTTCTAATAGTATCCAGGCAATTGAATTACATCAATGTCAAAGAGTTAGGTTTCAACAAAGAAAACATCATTGTAATACCGGCAACTCAACAATTAATTGAAAAACTCGATGTATTCAAACAGCAACTTACTCAAAATCCAAATATTTTAAACGTTACTGCATCGAAAAGGGTACCATCTGACGGGCTTATGGATTCTAATGATGCAAATATTATCTCAGATGGTAAAGTTGCACCGTTGGGGTTCAGATTAGCCAATGTAAGGATCGATGGACAATTTATTTCTACTTATAAAATTAAACTTGTAGCAGGTAGAAATTTTAATGAAAATATTTCTTCTGACTTTGGATATATTGTTAATGAAACTACTGTAGAAAAAATTGGATGGAAATCCCCCGAGGAAGCAATTGGTCGGATAATAGAATATGGTGGCTGGAAGGGAAATGTTATCGGTGTTGTAAAGGATTTTAATTATGAATCGTTGTACAACCAGATAAGTCCGATAATTATGTACTATGACCCTTCTGATTTTGATATTGTATCAATAAGCGTTACATCGTCCGAAAGGAAGAAAACACTGACTTTTATTGAAAATGTCTGGCAAGTTTATAATACTTCTGACTATCCTTTTTCCTTTGAATATCTGAACGATCGCTTTATTAGTCGTTATAAGTCAGAAGAAAAAATGAGAACAATCTTCAGTTACTTTATGATAATTGCTATTTCTATTGCAATACTAGGGATGGTGGGGTTATCCGTATTTCTGATTGAACGTCGTACCAAAGAAATCGGCATTCGAAAAATAAATGGCGCAAGTGTTTCGGAAGTGATGGTTATGCTAACTAAAGACTTTGTGAAATGGGTAGCCATTGCTTTTGTGATTGCTATACCCATTGCTTATTACACCATGAACAATTGGCTCGAAAACTTTGCTTATAAAACTGAACTCAGTTGGTGGATTTTTGTACTGTCAGGAATAATAGCGTTGGGAATTGCGCTGATATCTGTGAGTTGGCAAAGCTGGCTGGCAGCAACAAGGAATCCGGTGGAAGCCTTAAGATATGAATAAAATACCTGCTTTTTTGTTACCGTATTGCAGACAGCAAACCTCTTGACCATACCTTTTATCCCCAAAACCTGGCAAGAAACCTGGCAAGATTTTAAACAGACCTTTAAAGATTTCCTATAGATAATGATTTAAAAGAGATTGATGATTGGATCAGAATTTCTTGAGATCGTTCCTCGGAAAATTGTAAATTTGTCTTATGGGAAAACATTTGAAATTCATATCGTCCGAATTCCTTGAATTATATTCCTCAAAGTGCAAAATAGATTGGTTGAAGGTATCTCATAAACTTAGGTCAAAGTCAGCGTTTACAGCTGAGGATTTTGAATATTATCTTATTGCTTCATCGCTTTACTCCTCAAAAATTGAGGGTAATTCACTTGATGCAAATAGTTTTTCAAGAAATAGAGGAAATAAAAGTTTTCCAAAGAAAAAGGAAGTTCAGGAGATTGAAGATTTAGTAAAGGCATATAAGTTTGCTTCTGAAAACAAGTTAAGTAAAATAGCCTTTCTTAAAACTCACGGGATATTATCAAAGACACTATTACGTGCCAAAGAAAGAGGCGTTTTAAGGAAGTATCAGGTTTCCGTGAATGATTCAAGAACTCTTAAGCCATTATATATAGCTGTTGAACCTCAATTTGTAAATCAGGAACTTTCAATACTTTTTTCTGATATCTCTGAATTGTTAAAGCGTGATCTAAGTCATAAAGAGATCTTCTATTATGCTTCAATGATTCATCTATGGCTTGCAAAGATTCATCCCTTTGGTGACGGAAACGGCAGATCAGCAAGGTTACTTGAAAAATGGTTCCTTGTATCAAAACTTTGAATGTCTGGATGGTCTTTAAATTCAGAAAAGCATTATTGGGATAATCGCCCGGCATACTATCAGAATATAGCATTAGGGTTTAATTACTATGCCTTACATTGGGACAGATGTCTACCTTTCTTACTGATGCTGCCCGAAGCATTAAAAGAAATTTTGTAGTAAAATAGTCCAAACCATATTCAATCCGGACAACTATGGTCAGGGTCACTGGCACTTCCAATGTAACTAAGTTTAATTTAGTGTTATTTGTTTCACAATAAGCATAATCATACCTTTACTCATAATGAACAGCTAAAATGTCAAGTATTATTCCAGGCTACGAATACGACATCTTCATCAGCTACCGCCAGAAGGACAATAAGTATGACGGTTGGGTTACTGAGTTTGTTGACAATCTGAAGCGTGAGCTCGAGGCGACCTTTAAAGAAGAGGTGAGTGTTTATTTTGATATTAATCCACATGATGGACTATTAGAGACACATGATGTTAATGCCTCTCTTAAGGAAAAGCTAACGTGTCTAATCTTCATCCCTGTAATCTCTCAAACTTATTGTGATCCAAATAGTTTTGCCTGGCAGTACGAATTCTGTGCTTTTAATAAACTTGCAAAAGAAGACAGGTTCGGACGGGATATCAAGCTTAATAGCGGAAATGTCACGAGCAGAATATTACCTGTGAGGATTCATGATCTTGATGCTGAAGATAAAACTCTACTTGAAAAAGAACTGGGTGGAGCTTTGCGATCAATTGAATTTATTTATAAGTCAGCAGGAGTTAACCGGCCTCTCAGGGCCAATGAAGATCACCCGCAGGACAATCTCAATAAAACCTACTACCGCGATCAGATCAATAAGGTGGCAAATGCAGTCAAGGAGATTATTACCACAAATAAAAAGCAGGGGCAACCGGATGGAGAAGTAATAAAAGAGGTCAGTGAAATAAGAATAAATCCCGCCAAAAAACCGAGATTAAAAATCATTTTAGGATCTTTTTTATTGCTGGTACTGATTTTATCAGGGTATTTCTTTATTCCAAAGGTTTTTAAATCTTCATCAGCGCTTGAAAAAACCATTGCTGTTCTTCCTTTCCGGAATCTGAACAATGACACAACTCAGATATTCTTCTGTGATGGCTTTATGGATGATATCCTGAATAATCTTCAAAAAGTAAAAAGTTTTACGGTCAGGCCCAGAACATCTTCATATCAATACAGGGAAACCAAAAAATCAACAGCAATTATCGGGAAGGAGCTTAATGTAAATTATTTAGTCGGGGGGAGTGTCGGGCGTGAAGGAAATAATTTAAAGATACGGGTTTCCCTGATTGATGCAAAAGCCGATAAGCAAGTGTGGTCAAATGATTATACCAGGGAAATGAATCAACTCTTTTCTCTGCAAAGCGAGATAGCTAAAGAAATTGCCTCTGAACTAAAGGCAGAACTCACACCTGAAGAGATAAAAAAGATTGAGAAAAAACCTTCCGAAAATCTTGAGGCTTATAATTATTACCTTCAGGGGAACTACTATTATATTAGAAGTGGATTGGGAGACAATAGTACTGCAATTGAATTATATGAAAAAGCATTCGGGCTTGATCCCGGTTTTGCCTTAGCATACACAGGAATCGCAAAATGTTTGCTTGATCAATTCTGGACTTATAAGGATCATAGTGAGGATATATTAAACAAAAGCAAACAGGCAATTGACAATGCCTTTGAAATTGATCCTGACCTCCCTGATGCTCACCTTGCTTTAGGGATTTATTATTATCGTCGTTATTTGAAATACCCGGAAGCATTGAAACAATTCGAACTGGTATTGAAATATCAGCCTAAGAACTCGGATGCTATATACTGGTCAGCTGCGGTTCATCGTCGTGCCGGAAACTGGGATATGGCAAAGGCCGAGTTTGAGAAAGCCATCGACCTTGACCCTAGAAGATCAGACATGGCTGAAGATGCCGGAGAAACTTTTGATTTACTTCGGGATTATTCTAAAGCTGAGGAATTCTATAATATGACTATTATGCTTCAGCCGGATTGGGTTTCTACTTATCCATTTTTATCCCGGATGTATCTCAGATGGGAAGGTGATATGAGGAAGGCAAGAGAAATATTGGGAAATGCTGCACGGAATAATAAAACTTCTATATCAGATTCACTTATAATCGAAACAAAAGTTTTGATTGATATTTATGAAGGAAAATATGAAGAGGCTCTGAAAGATATTTCCCTTCTCAAATATGATGTAATTCAGGATCAATTTTACTTCAGACCTAAATATCTCTATTATGCGACTATTTATGGGTTAATGAAGAAACCTGAGCAAGAGCATGCCTATTACGATTCAACACGCATATTTCTTGAAAAGAAAATAATTGATTTTCCTGAAGATCAAAGGTTATACAGTTCGCTGGGTATTGCATATGCAGGACTTGGTCTTAATGATAAGGCGATAAGCAGAGGTGAAAAGGCAGTAAAATTACTTCCAGTAAGCAAAGAGGCATACAAGGGGCCATTTCTGGTTGAAGATTTAGCCCTGATCTATGTTATGGTTGGCAAATATGATGATGCTATCAGTCAAATAAAATATCTCCTCTCAATTCCGGGATTTCTTTCGACAAAAATCCTTGAGCTGGATCCGAGATGGGCACCATTAAGAAATCTGCCGGAGTTTAAAAAAATGATGGAAGGCTATTCCGGAAAATAGGTGATAAGTTACTCCGGGAAATTGCATTTTTAATGGTAATCTAAAATCTTTTCACAGGGTTCTATAATTATCGGTTAAACAATGCATATTATAGGACGGTTTTTTGATGGTCAAGATACAGGGGAGGATGACGGTTTTCTAAATTTACTTTCTATCACTTTCTGTCCTATGGGTATTAAGTCAGATTCTTCCTGGGGCCTTCAAAATAAACTCAATCCGCAGGAATCTTCAATCTTTTGTTAATCAGATGTTTTGAGTGAGTCTCAGTAAGATCTCAAAAGGTACAAGTCAATACACAAAGCAAAAATCAGTTTATCTCGGTACAGCTGATTAAGTTGCAAAGAAATATTCAACCAGATCCAGTTTCAACATTAGAACCTAATGCTCATCTGTACCTTAAAAAGCACCTGATCTTCAATCACCCGGTATCTCTTTTCAGGGTCAAAAAGTCTTTCAGTATTGTTATTATAAACCAGATAAATTGTATTCCCCGGACGAATCTGCCAGAAGAAGCGGCCATTGTATCCGATCTGATTGGTTATATCATCAAACTGAATATAATTACTTATCCCAAGATCAGGTATTATGTAAAGGTTAATCCGTGAAAAGTAAACATTTTCTGAGAATTTTCCCTGTGGGAGGTCTCCTCTAATAATATTTGCACCAAGCTGAAGATTAGCATATCCATCCAGTTTAAGGGTAACTCCTCCTTCAAGATCGTTGTAATGTCCATCGTAGAATTGCCCAAATCTGTAACTCAGATCAACCTGTGCTTTCCTGTATGCAGCAGTATTAACCTCAGCCCGGTAACTGATAAAAGTGTAGTCTCCTTTTGGAATAATTACCCCTTCATATACCTCAAAATCTACAGGCAATACTTCTCTGTTTGGAATAATATTAAATTCAATATGTTCCCCGCTTTCTGTGCGGAAATTTACAGGTGCTGTAAATATTTGGCGGCTCTCAAGTTCTCCATTCATGTTCCAGTAATTTGTTATCTGCAGTTCAAAATACCATTGTCGTACCAGATCTCCTATCCATCCTTTTTCCGGTCTTGGCATATAACTAAATCCGGTATAAAGAGAATGATAAGCTCTTCTTGGAAGAAATCCTAAGCCAGGATCCAGTGAATCTCCAATAAAGGTGTAACTGACTGCGGCATCAATCAGATCATTTGGGTAGTCTATTTTAAAACCGAAGCCATTTTTCTTCCCTCCTTTCGCCTCATTCCAGTTTTTAACACCCCAGAGATCAACTGAAAAATTGTCACCACCCATAAATCTGGATGTTTTATACTTGAAATCAGCTCCGGCAAGTGTATTCAGCTTTCCTGACTGACTGCCATTCGTCAGGATTACACCAACTTTTGATTCATCAAAAATGTTTTGAGATATTCTGCCTGCAAACATATTGGTTGGTGAGGTTAGTTCCATCGATCCTGATTGAACATCCAGCAGAACAAGATTAGTATTTTTGATCTTCCCGAAAAGTTTAGTTCCCCACTGAAGAGGTACCTGCTCACCTTCAATTAAGCCGATCCTTCTGCTGAAGAAAGGTAGAAAAGAGGAAGATGAGGTGCTTCCAAAGTCAAATATATCTGAACCTTCAAGAAAGAAGGTTCTTTTCTCAGGATAGTAGAGAGGGAATCTTGTCAGGTTCAGCATTCGAGCATCAACTTCAGTCTCGGCAAAATCAGTGTTAATTGTAACTGCTCCAACAAGATTAGGTGTAATGTTTTTATATACATCAAGACCTCCCTTTAACTTTTTGGAAGGATCTAAGTCATCTGTTTTGTTATCATCTCTTGACACTTTTGCATAAGGTCTGAAGGTTAGCCCAAATCCCTGTTTTATATTATCAATCCCTTCAAGCAGACCTGCTTCTTTGGGATTTGAAAAAAAACTGTTGAGACTTATACCTGAATACCTGATTACTTCCTGCTTGCGGGCAATGTACCTTTCAATATTAAAACCCCATGAAGTCAATTTCGGGTTGAATGAAATAGTTTTAAACGATATGAATACTTCAGCTGTCCATCCTTCAGAATCAGTTTGACATCTTGCTTCCCAGAGCCCGTCCCATCCAAGATTATAGTGTTCACCACTGGCAAACCCTTCACTTCTTGCACCCTTAGGATTTATTATAAATATGTATGCACTTCTTTTGTCCTGAAAAGGATCAATTAATATGCTGACCTGATCTTCGTTGCGCTCTTCAGATTTGTCATGCTCCATTGTATTTGCAGCAATCTTTCGTGGTTCATTGTCATAACATTTAATTCCAAGACAAATGCCACTCTGATTGTAAATTACTTTTACTATGGTTTTTTCAGATGGAGTAATTCCGGGAGTTGGTTCAACCATTTTAAAATCGGTGAATGGAATTGCTTGTTGCCAGATTGGTTCATCAAGCTTCCCATCTATGACTGGAGACTGGTCGGATTTGAATGCCTCTATAACTGATTCTTGCGCAAAAGCAATATTTAATGGGACTATAAAACAAAGGCAGATTGAGAAGAGAAACCGCATCCCGGATAATATATATAAAGAATGCAATATAAATATCTTTTCAGGGATATTTATCATGGATATCACATATCCAACGAGTTCTCTTCTTAAAAATGGGAGAAATTGTTCTGAATCCGGATTATTGGAGGTTAAATTTAATTAAGGACATTGTTTCCAACAGCTAACCGCTTCGGGCTTTTGCCTACCTTAATAGTAGCTATCACTTTTTTTGTTCCAATTTGAATTACAGATACATCGCTGGAGGCAGTATTGCTGACAATTGCATACTTACTATCTTGTGTAAAGCCCACCCAGTTTGGGTCTTTACCAACCGGGATTTCAACTATAATTGAATTGGTCGCAACATCGACAATAGTGACGCTGTTCAGTACCTGGCTGGTTATGTAAAGATTCTTCCCATCAGGGGAGAGTCCGATACCATGTGACGCTTTCCCATCAGATGGGAATTTAGTTGTATGAGAAAGTGGAATCCAATCGGATATCTTCTTCATAGTGGTGTTGATCTTCACAGCACCATTAAGCCAACGGAGTGTGAGGTACATTGTTTCTCCATCGGGTGACATGCTGATAATCCGTGGCCAGCCGAACACAGGTATTTCTCCAATTACTTTCTGTGAAACAATATCAACAATAACAATCTTATTATCACCCTCTGAGGTGACATACATAATATTTCCATCAGGTGAAGGAAATGGGATATGTGGATTTCTCCCGACGGAAATACTTGATTCGACTTTCCATGATGTAGTATTTATTATATCAACCTTATGCTCTGCATTAATAGTCACATATAAAGCCGCCCCGTCTTTTGTGAAAGAGACTTGATGTGGATGACTTCCAACTGGTATTGTAGTTGTCACAGTATTAGTAACAGGATCTATGATTGAAATTGTATTTTCACCTTCATTACTTACTGCAACGAATTTTCCATTTGGCGATACCGATACTCCATGAGGATTTTTTCCTGTTTTAATCCCGGCAATATTCTTCATTGATCCAAGATCTATTACAGAAATATAATTGGTATCATAGTTAGTAATATAAGCTCGAGGAGATTGAGCAGAAAGGAGTAAAGAGAATAGTAGTGCAACAAATATTGCTAATAATGATTTCATCTTAATTGGGTTTAATATTTAATAACTTCAAAATTTTCTAAGTTAATGAGGGTATCTTTGCCAGTTCTATTTTCACCGGGAGGGTTTGTTTTTCCATTGGCCAGGTGCGTACCTGAACAAACTAATAAACCAGCGATGGTAATTGCAGGAATGAATATTTTTTTTCTCATTGTTTTATTTTTTTTCATATATCATCAATTGAGCGTCACTTCCTGCATGAACAGGTGCAGCCACTATTAATTGATTCAGTTCCGGAACAAATAATGATGTCCTTGCACCGGAACGAGATTCAACTCTTGAGATTGTTTTATAATTGTCTTTGTCAATTTGACTGACAACATCAATGTATCCACCTCCACAACTTATATAAATCTGATTTGAGGAACTGTCATAAAAAACATCATCCGTATCATTGCTGATATCAATCTGAGCAATTGTTTTTCCGGTTTCACTGTTGAGGACAAGTAATTTTGCAGGATTCCGGCAACTGTCTCGTCCTCGAAAAACCTTGCACATTTAGTTAGTAATCCTGGTTTCACATTACATATCAGATTGAAATACAAGTCCTGTTTCCAGACGAAACCAATTTTTAAATACTTTGTTTATATCCTCAGGTAGTTTACCTTTGCAAAACAAGACTGACTTAGAGAACATATTAAGTTATTCAGACCATGAAAGGGAAAATTATAAAGTCAAAAGAAACGGATAATTGGGCATTGCCTGGCAACCCAATTTCCCTTGATGAGTTCAAGGATGGCATAAAAAAAGCGGAAAAGGAACCTTTTTATACCATAGGAGAATCAAAAAAAATACTGGAAGAATGGAGGAAGAAAAGAAACTCCCGGTAAAGGTTTCCAAAGTATTTATCCTTGATCTTGATGATATCTATCAGTACAGCATAGACACTTTCGGCATCCGGCAAGCTGAACTTTACGAAAATGAAATTTGGAAGCTTGTAGAAGGATTATCAACCAATTGGCCTCTCTTTTCCGAATGTCGCCATCTGCCAACAAAATACAAAATGTACAGGTGGATTATTCTCGAATCTCACCTTATTATATACCGCATTACAGATAAGGAAATACAGGTACTTCGTATTGTACATTCCAATCTGAGTATAACTAAAATAAGAGGTTCTAAAAGGATAAAACTTTAAAACAAAGATCAGTATAACGTCATGTTATTATAATTACTTAATATTGAAAAAAGCAACCCGCCCATTAGAATATATTTGTTTCTTTCCTGCCGAGATTCCTGCAAGGATTGATGGTGATGTATTTGCATTCATCTTTGTGGATGTATATTCTGACTTCGTTATCATGACCGGTCTCGAAAAGAGTAAAAGCAATGAAACAATACTCGGGCATATCCGGTTACTCACTCGGAATAAAGATTTTTTAAAACACAAAGGAGTTCCATTTACATTGGTACTGCACAAGTATGAAGAGATTCTAGATGACATCCTTAGCATCATTAAGCCTTTTAAAGGTAAAGGTCTTATTGATGACGCATTTGTTGCAGAAAAAGTTACTCCTGTCCTTGAAAGCCTCTTTACTTCTATGGCAGGTAAAGTAAAACCTGATAAGTCTTTTTTAAATTAAAAGTCAAAACCCGGATTGCCTTAACTCCCTATAAGTTGGGCAGTATAATGAAATAAATTTGGTAGCATCTCCCTATTTTCTGAAGGTAGGGAGATAGCATTTTAGTCCTTCACTTCTTGTTGAGATAAGAATGGTGTTAACTACCACCAACCCTTAAAGAATTTTACACCAATAAGCTGAATAATCCACAAAAACCTGGCAACAATCTGGCAAGAATAAAAAATCACCTACTTATAAAGGAGTGAGGGCTGAGTAATGAGGTGTGAGGTATTGCTCCCCATTCCTCATTCCTAATCCCTCATCTTCTCGACCTACTGCCACAGAATGAGAAAACCGGCTAAGGAAGCCGGCTTCTGGTTGTCCCGTCCCTGCTTCACTTCGTTTAGTTGGGCAAAGCAGGTCTTTTCTGATCCAGAATCAGAAATAAATAAAACACTTATAAATTAACACATTGATTATTAAATCTATTGTATAAAGACAAAATTGTTACAATTCCATTATTTAATACCTGTTATCTCCAAAGCCGGGCAAGAAACCTGGAAAGATTATTTGAACAATCCTTCATTTATCTCCCATTTTATCCAAATCCAGACTCGCCAGATAGTGTTCTGTGACCTGAGAGGTAGAATGGCCCATCATTTCTGCCACTGGTTTTTCAGAGAAGTTGCATTCCTGACTCAAAAATATTAAATTTGTAAAAAAAGATAATGCCAAAGATCTTTGAATACTTAGGGATTTTGATATTCTTCTATTCCAATGAGCATGAGCCAATTCATGTTCATGGAAAATATGATGGACTTGAAAGTAAGGCAGAGTTTTATATAGTCGATGGCAAGATTGTTGAGATTAAGATAAAGTCGATAAAAGACAGGAAACCCTTAAGTGGAAGTAAACTCAAAGATTTTAAAGTTTTCCTGGAAGAGTATGCAGATAAAGTAGTTCAAAAATGGATTGATTACTTTGTTTACCATAAGGATATTGAGTTTGAAAAAATTAATACTCGGATCAAGTGAAAATAACAGAAGAATATATTGACTATAACGTTGATTCTATTGAGATTAAGTCTGAGCGATATATTGGGGATTTTGCAATAAGAATATACTTTAGTGATGGAGTTAAAAAGCTTGTTGACTTTAGACCATTTTTAGAATCATCATTACATCCATCAATCCGCAAGTATTTAGATGAATCCAGGTTTAAGGAGTATCAAATTATTGATGGAAATCTTAATTGGAATGATTATGATATGATTTTTCCAATTGAAGACCTTTACCAGGGAAGAATATAAAGTTTTACTCCCCCCGCAAAAACCAGATGTCCTGACCCCATTTGGCCGGTCAGATTACACTTAACTTCGACTATAAATGGGCAATTTGCTCAGGCCAATTATGGTCAGATTCATTGGCTTTTCCATCATGCTTGTATAAACTGAATTCAGAGCTGTGGAAAAGGTTAATAGACAAACTGCCGTTGTAGCCAATGGTAAGAAAATAATATCAAATGTTAAAGATTTCTGTTCTTTTGTCTTGATACAGAATGAACCAAATAATCAAGGCTGAATAATGCCCTTTTAAAGAAATTTAGTGCGGGGGGTGATTTAAGAACAACGATTAACGTCTTTTGTTAATAATTTTTCTATTCAGTAAACATTGGAGTCTGATAACAAATAGGAATAATGTCTATATTTAAAAACAAAATATTCTAAAGACCCTTTAGATGGGAAAAAATAATTAAAAGATTATGATAATATGATTAAAGGAATGTATAAAACAAAAGGTTATTTTGGATTAATTAAAAAAATAACTAGACTGTGATTATCCTTATGAAATAGTATTGATTTTTAAATGAATAAAAAATGGCGCAACAATATTTAGATCATTCAAAAGCAATTTTAACTTCTAATCGTTCAAATTTTAAAGGAGGAAGCAAAGAATCCGGGATTATCTCGTTATTTGGGTATCAAAACGAATATGATCTTAGAGAAGGGTATCCGTTATTAACTACTAAAAAGATGGCTACAAGATCTATGTTTCATGAGACAATATGGTTCTTAAGAGGGGATACAAATATTAAATATCTTGAAGACAATAACAGCCCTATTTGGAGACCTGATGCTTTTCAAGGCAATCTTCCTGGGATGCAAAAAGAAGGAATTATTCCTGAAGGTATTGTAAAGTATTCTCCTGATTGGGACAAAGCAATGGAAGAATATGGTCAGAGAATAAAAGAAGATCCTGAGTTTGCAGAAAGATGGGGCGATGCTGGACCAATTTATGGGAAACAATGGAGAAGATGGGAATATTTTGATCATGACAAAGGGAAGTTTGTTGAAATAGATCAACTAGAAAAATTGATAAATGGTCTAAGAAAGAAACCAACTGGGAAAAAACATATTGTTGATTCATGGAATCCTGGAGACACTCCAAAAATGTCTTTACCTCCATGTCATGTTTTATATCAAGCAACTGCTAATGAAGAAGGCGAGTTAGAATTGCAACTTTACCAGAGAAGTTGTGATCAATTTCTAGGTGTTCCTTTTAATATAGCTAGTTATGCTGCTCTTACCCAGGTAATTGCTCAAGAAGCAGAGATGGTTCCAAAAACATTTATCCATACTTTTGGAGATTCACATTTTTATGCTGGTATTGGGAAGAGAACTCAATGGCACAAAGATAATTTCAAGGAACTACAAAAAAGAATAAGAAATGTTTCTGCAAAAGAAGAATATTTAGAAGTTGTTGATTGGATTAATAAAAATGCTCCTAGTGACGGCAATGAAGAAAAATTCGATCATGTAACTGCAATTCTTGAACAAATGTCAAGAGAACCCAAACCTTTACCTAAATTACACATTACAAAAACCCTCTTTGATCAACTAACTATTGATGATTTTGTTGTAGAAGATTATAATCCTCATCCTCCAATCAGAAGGAGTATGGCTGTTTAACCAACAACCTTAAAATAAAATTTCTGTCAAAAAAAGGGCAAAGGCATTAACAAATTGTGAGTTTAATGCATTTGTTGAAATAGGTTTGTTTTTATTTGGTCTTTACTCTAATCGGTGTATGCCTTGTATAATGATGGACAAATTGAATCTGGCTTTCCTGGAAAAATTATATTTGAAATCTGCAATTCAGGGAACTTCCCTGTTAAATTATTACCTCACATTAAGGTTGCTCAATTATTTCTATTTAAACCATCTTCAAAAGAGCGATATATGATGGAAAATATAATAATCAGGATGTACCAACTTTTTATAAACAATGAATTATATGGAGGAGTTAGTATTTGCTTTTCCAACAGACGAGTTTTGGAAATTAATGACCTATAAAAAAAAAGGTTTAATAAAGGAAAATAGTGAAGTATTAAAAAGGATTGTTCAAAATGGTCTGTTTCTTAGAAGAAGTGAATTAGAAGAAGGCCCTTCTTTTAAACAAATTATTCCGTATGCA
>Ga0315286_10004410_pt1 | contig 13506 bp, 13 predicted proteins | sample YL17G10_0_MG_FD_205038 | JGI IMG/M metagenome (GOLD analysis project Ga0315286, IMG submission 205038) | Sediment microbial communities from Yellowstone Lake, YNP, Wyoming, USA - YL17G10_0 | ecosystem: Environmental > Aquatic > Freshwater > Lake > Sediment | place: USA: Wyoming | collected... | reverse complement strand
GAAACTGAAGCTGTTCTTCAACAAGTTCCAGATCGAGGAATTCGATTACTCGTTACGCTGAGCAACCGGGTGTCCACGATGTCATGGCACGAAAATCTGTCCACGATGTCGTGGCACTCATCACCTAAGGGATTTGATTCCAGCCATGGTGGGACGTTCGGTTAAAGCGGCTGGGTCGGGTTCCCTGAAAGAGCAGGGAGCAGAACCTCCTTCTCCTCGGCGGTGAAGTGCTCCAGCGGCATCCGCTGCGTCCGCGTGTGCCGATGCATGCCGTATTCGGTTGTGCACCACTCCCGGGCGCGACGGCGCGCCTCCTCCAGCGTCTTGAGCTTCTCTCCGGCGAAGCAGTCGTCGCGGGTGGACTGGACGGCCCGCTCGACACGGCCCTTGTCCTGCGGGGCGCGGATCCGGGTGGGGTCGATGAAGAAGCCCCGATGACGGGAGTATTCCTGGAAGGTGATGAGGTAGCGCCGGATCGTGTTGCGATCGAGCCCGACCCATCTCGCCATCGCCTTTCTCGACTGGCCGCACAGCCACTGCCTCAGGACTTCCTTCACTTCGATCATCGTGACCGCTCTGTATGCCATGGTCCGTCCGGGCCTTGCCCCAAGAAGGGCAGGCGAAAGGAGGGTCATACCATCCGGTCACGCAGGGGGGGGTGAATGATTTGAAAAACTCGACCCCGAGGGGGGTGAATGATTATGAAAAAATCATCTCAGAGGGGGTGAAAGGTTCTGAAAACCGACATACATGATCCATTGGTCGAAAATCCGTTTGGATTTAGGGCAAACGACGAGTTCCAGGTAAGGCTTATCCACGCACTTACGCCCGGTCTATTCACAATTCGAACAAGAGGTGATTTGTCACAATTCATTATAGACTTGAAGATAGATTTGAAGAACTTGGAAGGTTGATTATTCGCTGTACCATATCATCGGTGACAGAAAGATCCATTTTGGGGCAGACCCCGTACATTGGTAGCCGGTGCATGGGGATCCATGTTGGGCGAGTCATTATTTTTTCGTCGTTTGTTATTGCAAGGAAACTGTCCCGCAGGTGAGCAAATGATTCGTCAAGCCGGATAACGTTAAGCCAGTAGTTACTGCGGGCGAATGGTGGTTCCGGGAACCATTGCACCCCCGGGAACGTTTCAAAGGCAGCACGGTAGCGGTCGGCGATCGCCCGCTTTTTGGCGAGGAAACCGTCGAGTTGCTCAAGCTGGGCGCATCCGAGAGCCGCATTGATGTTCGGCATGCGGTAGTTGTACCCTACGCTGTCATGAAAGAACTCCCACCGGTGGGGAAGTTTCGCAGTAGTTGTTAAGTGCTTTGCCCGGTCGGCGAGGGAAGCATCATTGGTTAGGATGGCTCCGCCCCCGCCCGTCGTTATAATCTTGTTGCCGTTAAAGCTGAGGGCCGAAAGGACCCCATGGTTCCCGACATGTCGGCCTTTATAGAGGGAGCCCAAGGCCTCCGCTGCGTCTTCCACCAATGCGATCCCGAATTCTCTGCAGACTTCGGCAAGCGGATCAAGATCGACGGGATGTCCAAAGGTGTGCATTGGGACCACTGCGCTGATAAATCGCCCTGTTCTTCGGTTTCGACACCGCCTGTCCCGGGTCTCGACGGTTTCCCTCAGGTAGGCGCGGAGTTTTTCGGGATCCATACCGAGTGTTCTCTCTTCACAGTCCGCAAAGTGGGGGATTCCCCCACAGTAAGTTACGGCGTTTGCCGTCGCCACAAAGGTCAGGGATGGGATGATCACTTCATCGCCGGGTTCGACTCCCGCTAACTGGAGACAGACATGGAGGGCGGCAGTCCCGTTAACAACGGCGATAGTCCTTTTCGCTCCGGTGTAATCCGCGAGCTCTGATTCGAATCGGTCTACAAACTTACCAGCGGAGGAGACCCACCCGGTATCAAGGCACTCTTTCACATATACCCACTCATTTCCTTCGAACGATGGTTCGTGTAGCCCGTAAGTACGGGTTTCTTCCCCGCAGACTGAACGGATTGCCTGTACAAACCTTTCTGCGAATCTCGGGTCACGTGTCAAAATCATCTCCTCAATAAAAGCATGTCTGACTCCATAGGATTCATCTAGAAAATGTTGAGAAGACCTTTCGCGACCCAACGGGACAGGTATTCCCTAACCACTCCTGCGGGAAGCCCCAAGGTTTCCGAAACGTAGTCTATCGAGGTCAGTCTTGATAGAGTTGGGACTAGGTCCATCAACAGGCGCATCTTTTTGAGATGCTCGTCCGGGCGTTCCCCGAAGGCAATCTGGCCGTAGTCCATATACAGATCGTACCGGGGATTCGACAAGCAGATAGTGCCCTCGAATTGTTTTTCAACGAACGGGGTGGATTCAAGGTCCTCAACGGCAGCCAGTAGCAGGGCAACGGCCTCCTCAAGGGATTCCTCCGAGATGATCGAAGGGGTATCCATGCTGGAGTGATATTCCGGGTAGGGAAAGCGGGAGAGAGACGGCATCGGGATCCCGTAGGCTTCCCAGAGGTACTCGTCGTTGATGATGATGGAGCGGAACGGACCTACACGGCAGGGGAGAGTTTCCCCCCTGATCTTATTCAGCACGCATCTTTCGATATTTGAAAGTCCGTCTTTCGATTGCTGGAACGCCAATTCTGTCTTTGAGCCGAGCATCTCCAGAAAGACCCCCTCCAGGATCTTCTCCCTTTCCCCACCTTCCATCTTTCCCAGGTAATATTCGGACCCGATGATTCCGGGTGACAGCACGAGCCGGTAGGAGAATTTCGTTTTCCTGCCCTGGAGCCGTCGCAGGATCTCGATGCCTGCTACACACCCGGCGAGGCCGTCGTTGGATACTCCCGGGTGGTCCAGGTTGGAACCGAAAACGACGGTCCAGCCGGTGATCCCCTTGTGGGTGAATTCCAGGATCTTCATTTCCCCCGGTTTCTCCCGGGTCTCGAGCACCACGTCGTACGGGCCTTCTTCCAGGGATTCGAACAAACGACGGGGGACGCAGAATCCCCAGTCCCTTGCCCAGGGCCGGAACTGCTGGCGGTAATGGTAGGGGACCGCATCCTCGTACCGGTGGTCATAATGGAGGTGGTTCCTCAGCTCCTCCCGGGAAACCCGTCCATGAAAAGGTTTCGAGAGGGCGATTACGCAGAGGGGAGTCCTGGTGGCGTCGTATACGAGACGGCCCTCTTTAAGAATCCTGGCGTCGACGAGATCCCAGCTATCCGGGATGATCCATCCGTTGTAGTCCTCGCCGCTACGGTACCGGATCACCCGGAAAGGGAGAACACTGCAAAGGTAATCCACCGCGCGGTCGCACTCATCCGAGATGATGTTCCGGTTCAGGGGGGTGAGGTCCCGGATGATCTCCATCATCGTCTTCATAGGGGAATCGTCACCTCGGCAGGTCGTTCGTGTCCAGGCGAGGGAGAGCCATTGGGTCGTGAGAGTCGAGGCATGCGATTTCCGGCTCGGCGGTCAACCCCGCATGGAATCCTTTTTTCCGGAGAATGCCTACGAGTGACTCGTTGTACCCACCGTATGGGTAACAGAAGACTCTCCGGTCCGGCTCCACGCCGATCTCCTCAAGGAGTTCAATGGATGCATCGACTTCCTTTTCCTGCACTCCGGGGGACAACGAGTCCATCCAGAAGTGGCCTGCTCCGTGACCACCAAAGAACATCCCATGACGTCGCATGCAGCGGATCTGATCGAGGTCCATGTACAATTCCCGGGCGAATGCTTCCTCGTCCTCGGATACGAATTCCGAGAACAGGCGGTCGATGATCGGGGAACGGACGCCTTCGGGAAGGTGCTTCTGGAGCATCCTTTTTATGAAGACGACCTCGGCTGTGTCGAATCGCCCACGGACGGCGACCTCCCGATAATACTCCGCGTTCCCCTTGAGCCCGTAGTCCGGACGCAGTTCGTCCATGACCTCGAATATACGTGAGACGATACGTTTCTTGTTCGGCATGGAGGCGAGCAAGAAGTGGATCTTGTTGACATCGAGGACACGGAAATTCTTGATGGTTCGCACGGGTGGAAAGAACGACCCTTGGATCCCGTAGCGGTCCAGGAGAGGGAAGACCGTTTCGAAATGGTCGATGTACCCATCGTCGAACGTGAGAAGGCAGGCATTTGCGGGAAGCTTCGCTCCCCGGGAAATGGCTGAGAGGAGATCTTCGGTCCGGATCGGCTGGTAATCCTTCAACAGGTATTGAAGCTGTCTCTCGAATCCAGCCCTCGTCAGGGCCTTGATCTCCGGATACCTCGATCGGGCAAGGTCCCGAACATAGTGGTACATCACAATGGTGACGTTTCTTCCGCCCTTGTCGGGATGGACGGAAGAGTCCATCACGAGTTGTAATATTTCCTGTCGTCCGGGTTGGATAACAGGCCCATCCGCAGGACCTCGACGACCTCCGAAATCCCGTCCGGAACCCGCTTGCTGATCCTGAATCCGAGTTTCGACCGGATCTTCTCGAAACCGACCTTGTAATCCCGTGGATCTTCCTGCTTGCGGACATACTTCACTTTCGCACCCGGGATCACCTTCCGGATCTCCTCCACCAGCATTATCTTCGTGTAGTTCTCCGCCGTATCCCCCACGTTGAAGACCTCGTAGCCGACTTTCTCCGGAGGCGTTTCGAGGACCAGCCCGATGGATCGGGCGAGGTCCGTCACGTGTCCGTACGGCCGCCAGAACTGCTCCCCGTACACCTCGAGCTCCCTGCCGAGGAAGATATCCTTCGTGAATTCGTTCACCGTCAGGTCGAAACGGATCCGGGGGGAATGCCCGTACACGGTGGAGAAACGGAGACAGGTCGGTTTGCACGGATTGCCCCTCGATTGCCCGAGCAGATACCGCTCGAACTCGACCTTGGTTTCTGCGTACAGGGACACGGGGGCCAGGGCGGACTCCTCGGTCATGTACACTTCGGGGTCGGGCATCTTGCCGTAATTCGAGCAGGTGGACGCGAAGACGAAACGGCCGCACTTTGCTTCGTTGGCGATTTCGTAGAGCTGCTTCGACGCCTTCACGTTCGTGTCGATCGCCAGTTCCGGTTCCTTCTTGCAGGCGGGGTCCCCGACGATGGCGGCAAGGTGGACCACCGACCGGCAACCTTTCACGATGCCGGCCATTTCGGGGCGGTTCCGGACATCGACCTTGTGGAAACGGAAATTCGGCATTTCGACCAGTTCGAGTAGCGATTCGCCACCGGAGCGCAGCGAATCGGCGACGCGGACTTCCAGCCCCTTGCGCAACAGTTGGCGGACCAGGACCGAGCCGATGTATCCGGCTCCCCCGGTGACCAGGACAGGGCCTTTGATCATGTTGGTTTCCCTCCGTGCCGAAACGATGATGGATTTCCCGTGCGCAGGTGTGTCACCAGGCGGAGAGCCCGCCGTCCACGTTTATGTGCTGGCCGGTGACGTAGCTGGAAGCGTCCGAGGCGAGCCAGAGGACTGCCCCCACCATTTCCTGGGGACGCGCCATCCGCCCCATGGGAACACGAGCGGAGTATTTCTGCTTGAAGGTCTCGTTCTGGCCGCTCTCGACGCCTCCGGGGACCAGCGCGTTGACCCGGATCCTCTTGTCCGCCCAATACGTGGCCAGGTAGCGGGTCAACCCCACGACGGCGGCCTTGGATGCCGAGTATACGGCGGGGTTGCTGATCTGGCGGCCCAGGTAGAACGACTCTTCGTAAATACGTTTGTCCGACGCCATGATGCCGTAGATCGACGAGGTCTGGATGATGCTGCCACCGCGGCCGGATTCCGCCATCCGTTCCCCGACTGCTTGGGCGACCAGGAACATGCCGTCGATGTTGACCGACATGATCTCGCGCCACTGCTCCAAGGAGTATTTCTCGAACGGGGCAAAGAAAGCATCGAGATCCCGGGATTTCGATGCGGCATTGTTGAGCAGAATGTCGATGGCGCCGAACTTTCCCAAAACTTCCTTGGTAAGCTTCTTCACGGATTCCGGGTCCGATACGTCGCACCGGTACCCTTCGGCACGGATTCCGTGATCCTTTTCCAGTTGCCTTGCCTCATCGCGGCATTTCTCGAGGTCCAGGTCGACGACGGCCACATTCGCACCGAATTCCGCCAACCCGCTGGAAAAGTGCCGGCCCAGGAAGCCCGCGCCCCCTGTGACCAGGGCGGTTTTCCCTTTCAGTTCGAAGAGCGGTCTATATTCCGATTTCATCCAGCATCACCTTCCTGTTTTCGCTTATGGCTTTCCTTCCGGCGATCAGGATCCTCATGAGGCGGATCGTCTGTTCCGGGTCGATTGCGGGGATCCCGGATTGCATGGAATCGTGGAAATGCCAAAGGGCCCTGCGGAACATCGAGAAGTTGTCCGTGATCTCCGCGGACCCCCGTTGGTCCTTGCCGAAGATCTCGATGCTGAACGTCCGCGCCGCCGCACCCAGGCAGTCGATCTGAATGAGGGACCCGTCCCGGTTCACCAGGGCGACGGAATCGTGCGCGGCCCCGGTCGGAAGAGCGTAGAGGGGGTCAGGATTTATGAGACCGAAGATCGCCTCCAGGAGGTGGATCCCGTACTTTTCCCAAGAGAGTACAATTGCACCCCGGACGAGCTTGATGGGGCCGAAGGCAGGGATCGAAATCCGCAGGGGATCCAGTTCCCTCGCGTATCGCATGGCGGAGCCGGACATCAGCTTCCCGGATTCGAGGTATGGGCGAAAGGTCCGCAGTTCCGCGAGGTCCACGGTCAGCGGCTTGTCGATGAAAACGGGGAGACCGGATTTCAGGAAGGGGAGGGCTAGCGGCAGGTGGCTCTCGTAGTCGTCCCGGGCAATGATGACTGCGTCGACCTTCCCTAGCATATCACCGGGCTCGAAAACCGCGTTGGGGATCTTCGCGGCGTCGCAGAGCTTTCGAGTCATCTCTGGAAACTGCGTCCAGGCGTGGGTCACCTTCAGGTCCCCGATCCCGAACTCGGATGCGTCCCGCTGGCGGAGATAGTTGTAGATGCCATCCCACCCCGACGCGGCCATTCCGGAATCGGAATACCCGTTGATGATGGCCGAGAAAGAAAAGGGGTGCCCGTTTCCTTCACTGAAGCCGAGGATGCCGACCCGTCTCACCAAATCGCCCACCCCCCGTCCACGCAGATGTTCTGCCCGGTCATGTACTTACCGGCATCGGTGCACAGGAGCGCTACCGCGCCTTTCAGGTCGTCGGGTTCGCCGATCCGGTTCAACGGGTTCTTGCCCGAAAGCCGTTCCATGAACACCTTGTCCTCCTGGGTCGGCTTGTGGGGATAGGCCCCCGGGCTGAGGCAGTTGACCCGGATGTGGTAGGGGGCGAGGAAACTGGACAGGTACTTCGTGAACTGGATGACGCCCGCCTTAGCCGCCCCGTAGCTCGGGGGATTGGAGTAGTTGTTCCCGATGTACAGCCGGTAATCGGGGGCCACGTGGCCGTACATCGAGGTGATGCTCAGGATGTTCCCTTTGCTCTCCGTCAGGAGCGGGAAGAACGTCTTGATCATCCGGAAGACGGAGTTGAGGCTCATGTTGATGTCGTATTCCCAATCCTCGTCCGGGATCGATTCCCAGCTGTTTTTCTTGCCCGACCAGGCGTTGTTGATGAGGATGTCCAGGGTGTTGAAATGCTTCCGGAACTCGTCAAAGCAATTTCGGATGGATTCCTTGCTCAGGAGATCCAGTTCGATCGGGACTGCCCGGATCGGGTATTTCCCCGACAGTTCCGTACATTTGTTCTCACACTTCTTCCTGTCGCGGCTGGCGATGACGAGGTTGGCACCGAGCTCCGCCAAGGTTTCGCACATCGCCGTTCCAAGGTATCCTGCGCCCCCTGTTATCAGGGCGTTTTTCCCTGTCAGATCCATGAGCTCGCGAAGCGTCTTAGACATGGTGTCGCCTCCTCAAGAGGTTTTCCGCGATCAGAAAGTCAATTTCGTCGTCGATGTCGTAGGCACGATTCTTCGGCAGGACCACAGCGCCGGATTTTCCGAACAGCAGGGAGGGAGTGTCCTCCCGGAGCCCGTCGATGCGGAAGGCGTAAACCGCCCCGTTCAACTGGTACGCCCTGGGCAGTTTCTGGCGGGGGAGCCACGGCACGGCCCCGGGGAGGAAGACCACCGGCCTGCCGTCCTCGATCTTCCAAGCCCTATGCGGGTTCAGTTCCGCCTCGTGGAACGTGGCCACGGAATCCAGCTCTTCGCGGACCAGCCTCTCCAGGCATAACTGTATATCCTCGGGGGAGCGAAGGGGAGAGGTTGCCTCCAGGAGTAACATGATCTCCGCGGTTTCCCCCTCGCGGCGCAACGTGGAGGCAAGATCACGAAGTGCGTCTATGACGAGGGCTTCGTCGGTTGCCAGGTGGGTGGGGCGGTGGTAGACCTCGGCACCGTACTCCCGGGCGACGGAGGCGATCGATTCGTCGTCGGTGGATACGATGACACGGTCGATGGCCGCGGTTTCCTTGCCGGCGCCGATGGCCCACGCGATCAGCGGTTTGCCGGAAAGGACCCGGATATTTTTCCCGGGGATCGATTTGCTCCCGCCACGGGCGGGGACCACGGCAACGATTCGTTTGCCTTCCAGCATCGGATTAAGGGGTCCTTGTCAAGTGGAGAACTGCTTCAGGGCCTTCTGGTATTCGGACCATTCCCCGGTGTCGATCCATGCGTTGCCCCCGATGGGGAACACGCCGACGTTCCCACCGGCCTGCTGGACCTTTTCGATCAGTTCGGTGACATGAAACATTTGCCGTTCGGGGATGTGCCGGAGGGCAGATCCGCCGATGACGTACATCCCGGTGTTGACGAGGAAATTATACTCGGGTTTCTCGTTGATGACTTTCAGTATTCCGCCATTCTCGATGGAGCACACCCCGTAAGGTATCCGGTAATGCTTCATCGAAGCGACGACGGTTATATCATGCTGGTTCTTGAGATGGAACTCGATCAGGTCCGGATAATCTGCCGTGATGATGATGTCACAGTTCGTCAACAGGAAATTACTCGTGATCCTGTCACGCAGCAAGGCCAGGCTGCCCGCTGTCCCCAGAGGCATCTCTTCCTCGATGAACTCGACTGTGTAGGAGGGGGCCAGTTCCTCGAAAAAGGACTTGATGATTTTCGATTTGTAATTGACGGAGATGAAGAAGTGGTTCACCCCGTGCTTTAAGAATGAGTCGATGATGATTTCGATGACCGTCTTATCCCCAATCGGGATGAGGGGTTTCGGCAAAATCCTGGTGAAGGGGTCCAGGCGCGTTCCCTTCCCCCCGGCCATGATGACGACGGGGATATCGAGCGTCCGGGTACGGCGATGGAGGGGTTCCTCTTTGAATACATCGTCCCAGAAGAGCAGGTCGAGGATCTCCATCCCTCGGTTCACAATCGGGACGCAGGAGATTTTCCGCTCGAGCATTTGGGCTCTTACTTGCTCGAGTTCGTAATTCGCCTCGACGCGGAACGGCTGTCGGTGGCATGACGCCTCGACTCTGGCATCAATGGACCCGCCGGCAAGAATCCACCGCCGGATGTCCCCGTCCGTAAGGGAGCCGAATAGCTTCTTCCCGTCGTCCACGACGAACAGTACCTTCTGGGCGGTCTTCTCGAGCTGCTCCATCGCCTGCCGAATAGCGAGACTCCGGCCGATGAGCAAGAGGGTGATATCCAACCTTGCCATCTCCACTACAGGTCGTAGAACTTCTTCATTGGATAATCGGCAGGCGGGGTGAAGGACTTTAATGTTTCCTTGATCCGGGTGCTGACACGCCCATCCCCGTGCGGGTCGTACGGACTCCGCATTTGCTTCAGCCCGTTCCGGAATGATGCGGAGTAGGCTCTGGAAATCCCTCCCTCGATCTCCTTCGCGGAATAGCCCACGTCGATTACGTTCTTCGCCTTGATCCGCCCCTTCTGGCGATCCCCGACATTAACCACGGGAAGCCGGAAGGAGGGGGCCTCGGTCAGTCCGCTCGACGAGTTGCCGATCATCAGGTCCAGGTTTTTCAGGCAGCTGAGATACAGGAACTGTCCCAGGTGGGGGATGTACCGGTACAGGGAAGGTTTGCTTTCGCAGAATGCGGAGATTTTCTCATTGATCATTCTACCGCCAGGGTCCGGATTGGCTGCCGTAAACACACCCTTGATACCGGCTCTCCGGATTGCCGAGAGGAGGATAATGACTTGCCGGGACAGGGGGGATCTCTCGAGGGTGACAGGGTGATAGGTCACAAGGGCGACTTTCCCGGTCAAATCCATGCCTATCTTTCGTTCCAGCCCCTTGCGATCGGGTAACTTAACTCGGTGCAGGTGATCGAGCCCAGGAGCGCCGAAGGCAAAGACCGATTTCGGATCCTCTCCCAGTTGGATGATTCTCCGCCGATATACCTCGTTTGCGCAGAAGTGGAGTGTTGACATCTTTGTGATGCTGTGGCGAACCGCCTCGTCGATCGATCCTTGGCTCGTTTCCCCCCCGTGGATGTGGGCGATGGGGATTTTCAGGAAGAACGAAGCGATCGCCGCGGCAAGCAGCTCGAAGCGGTCCCCCAACAGGACAACCATGTCCGGTTTCAGGTCGTGCAGGGCGTCGGAGAAGGATATCAAGCCGAGGGCGACTGATTTCGCGGGAGCGAGTTCGTTGTCGGAGGCGAGAAGGACGTCGATCTTCCGGTCGATCCGGAAACCGTCCTTTTCGATCGTCCGGCCTGTATCACCGAACCCCGGAGACAGGTGGGAACCGGTGACGACGATCTGGAGGGTCAATGCAGGGTCGTCCTGAATCTCCCGCAGGAGCCAGTACAGTAGCCCGTAATCAGCCCGCGAGGTGGTGAAAACGCACACCTTTTTTCTTTTCACTTCAATTTGTCCCAGGTGAGGACTTCGTCTGCGCCAACGGCAATAACGACCTGTAGCCCGAGAATCTTCTCCAGATCCCGAGGCGAGATCCCATCGCCGGGTCGCTTGATCGTAACCATATCGCCAGTCAAACGCTCGCCGGGGCGGATATCGCGCAGTGCCACCAGGCTCTTTCTGGCAATAGTCATGTTTTTCCGTTCGCACTCCGCGGGCCTTTTGATCCCGTCACCCAGCGCTGATTCCACGCGCCGGATGGCGCTTACCATTTGCATGAATTCTTCGGGATCCAGGGAAGCCTTGTGGTCCGGGCCCGGCAGGTTCTTGTCGAGGGTGAAATGCTTTTCGATCACCTCCGCCCCGAGGGCTACTGCAGCGATCGGAACCTCGATCCCCGGCGTGTGATCGGAGTACCCGACCGGCACTCGGAACGCCTTTCGCAAGGTTTCCATCGCGAGGAGGTTTACCTGCTCGTAGGGAGCGGGGTATTCGGTGACGCAATGGAGCAGGGTTACTCCAATAGGTGCAATACTCGAAATCGTCTCGAGTGCTTCCTCCACCTCGCCGAGGGTTGCCATCCCGGTGGACAGGATCAGCGGGATCTTTTTCCCCGCTACATGACGCAGGAAGGGCAGATTCGTGATCTCCCCCGAGGGAATCTTGAGGAGGGAAACCCCGAGACATTCCAGTAGATTCGCGCTTTCCTCGTCGAACGGGCTGGACAGGAAGGTGATGCCTGCTTTCCTACAGTGACTCAGGAGCTTGCGGTGCGCCTCGGCGTCCAGCTCCAGCGCCCGGAGCATCTCGAGCTGGGATTCCCGCGGGGGTGTTTGCTTCTTCTGGTATGCGGCTTTTCCCGCCGTTCGGGACGCAAGTTTTTCCGCCTGGAATGTCTGGAATTTCACCGCATCGGCGCCCGCCTTTTTGGCAGCGTCGACGAGTCGCCTTGCGAGGTCCGGCGAGCCGTTATGGTTGACCCCCGCTTCGGCGATGATCAGGGTTTTTCGGAGATCTCTCATTCTGCCTTCCGCGCCGGGACGCCGATGTATGTCCCCGGATCCTGGATATCCCGGACGACGACGGCGCCGGCCCCGATCACGCAATCCGGGCAGATGCGGACTCCCTGGATCACGATGGAGCCGGCTCCGATGAGAGTGTTGTTTCCGATCAAAACTCCTCCGTTGAGGAGGGCGCTCGGAGCCACATGGATGTTGTCGCCCAGGATGCAGTCGTGTTCTACGGTGCTCTGGGTATTGATGATACAGCAATCCCCGACCGTGGTCCCGCTGTTGACGACGGCGCCGTCCAATACCACGGTTCCTTTCCCCAACCGCACTTCCTCGTTGACAACCGCAGCGGGGGAGCAGATCGTCGGACATTCGAGGGGAAGAGTACCAAGGAACTGCATGAGCGCAGGGCGGACACGGGAAAGGGTTGTGTTCCCGATCCCGATGACCGCGCCGTGGAGGAAATACCGGGAAACGAGCCCCTTCAAGTCGTCATCATTCCCGAGATAAGGGACTCCCAGCAGTTGGCCCCTGTCCTTCGGGTCTACGTATCCGGCAACCCGGAATTGACCGAGCTTCTTTACCACGGTAAGGACGGATTTGGCGTGGCCGCCACCGCCCAACAGAACGAGGTTCACCAAGCTGGACACTCCTGAGACGCAAGCATTTCAGAGTGCGGCTTCGACGGCATAAAATATTCTATTGAAACGAGAAACCCATTCTTCAGGAGTTGGTGTAGTCCGCTGACGGCCCCGTGGCCTCCCCAGTTCGGGCCGAACCGGTTGTCGCCGATGAAATATATTTTTTCCCTCCGGGCCATCATACGCTCTGAGTACAGCGATACCTCTTTTTGGCAACTATTACAGTTTTCTTAATACATACGGGTAATTTCCTTCCTCCGACATTACCTGTCAACGATTTATTTCCCGGTAAGCGATGAATAATTGTTTAATATATTCCCTGCTGGAGATAACAGTATCAACTATACGTGAGGATATGGGGGAAATTTATTACACTTTGGTGCTGGAGTAATAAATATCCTTCCAAGGCGCTCGATAATCTGAATCCCTGGGCTCTTTTTCGCATCCATTGGTTGTAGTGAAGGCGTCGGATCACATAGCCAGGGAATTCAGCTTTCGCTGCCAGCGAAAACTTTGAGCTGGCCCCCCCAGGCTTCTTTCACGGATGGAACCCCATTGAATCCTGTTGCCGACCTGCAAGATTTTGAGATCTACGTAAGCCGGGATGCTGGCGTCGAAAAGTCGCGGGAAGGGGTTTCGTGGGGCGAAGTGCCCGCGAAGCCGCCCGACGGGCCGTGAAGGTCGATCCGGTCGGAAGAGGTCCGGGGCGTTGGACCGCGAGATGCGGAAAAAGAAAATTCCTATCTCATTTTCGGCTTTCGTAAAAACCCGCTCAGCACGATCGCGGCGCCGGCGAAGGCGGCGGCCATGTAGAAGGAGCTGGAGAAGGACCCGGTCCGTTCCGCCAGCACCCCGGCGACGGCGGGACCCGAGATCTGCCCCAGCCCGAAGATGAACGTGACGAAGCCGATGGCGGCCGCGGACTTTTTCGGCCCGACGTAATCGCCGATGGCCGCCGCCATGATCGAGGGGATGCTCCACGCCACCAG
>Ga0315286_10004409_pt1 | contig 13508 bp, 10 predicted proteins | sample YL17G10_0_MG_FD_205038 | JGI IMG/M metagenome (GOLD analysis project Ga0315286, IMG submission 205038) | Sediment microbial communities from Yellowstone Lake, YNP, Wyoming, USA - YL17G10_0 | ecosystem: Environmental > Aquatic > Freshwater > Lake > Sediment | place: USA: Wyoming | collected... | reverse complement strand
GATGGATATAGGGCCGGTCGGACGGATCGAAGGGCGCCTCGCCCGTGTAATCATGCCAGCGGTCGAGGAACTCCTGCTTCGGGATGACGCCGCGGCTCCCGAGGAGCGATGGGTCTTCAACATAGATGAATTGCTCGTCGGCACCGATGATGATGACGTAATGACCGTCCTCCCAGTCAGAAGTCCAGGTGCGTTTCTCGGCCGGGACATCGGTCCAGGCCTGGATGGCGCAGATGACCGGGGTGCCCTCGCGATAGGCCTTGATGAGGTCCTCGTAGGTCACGTTCTCCCGCGGGTCGGCCTGAAGGCCAAGCTCCTTCGCGACCCTGACGATGTTGTCGGGGGACGTGCCGGCCTCTTCGGTCGTCTTCAGCTTGTCCATCAGGGCCCGCTCACGCTTGTCGATGCCGTAGTAGCTCAGGACGGCCTGCAGGGCCGCCGCGCCGCAGGAATAGGTCGTCGATTGGCGGACGTCCGGTATGGTCGAGAGCAATCCGGCAGGCAGGGTCGTGAGCGAGCTCTTCTGGACCGGCCTCGCGGGAGCCAGCGAAGGGCCGAGCAGGAGGCCGAGGTCGAACCCTGCGATGAGCAAAAGCATTGCGAGGAGAACCAGGCGCACGGTCTTGTTCATACCCTTGAATTTGTCCCAAAAGGCCCGGCCTGTCAAGGCGTTCCGCGCCGCCCCGCCGGTCCGGCGGAGCGGGTCTGGATCGTGCGCCGTCCGTGCTGTAAGATAGCCCCAAACCGCAAGGAGGTCCATCATGTCCGAACATCCATTGGCGACGATGAAAAGACTCGACCCCGAGTTCATGAAACACATCGACGCGACCGACGCTCTCGTCTATGCCGACGGCGCCCTGCCGCGCAAGATCAAGCTCCTGATGGCGATGGCCTTCGACGCGGCCGAAGGGGCCGCGGGCGGCGTCCGCGCCCTGGCGGAACAGGCCATGATGGCCGGTGCGACGAAAGAGGAGATCACCGAGGCCCTGCGCGTCGCCTTCCACCTTTCCGGTGTCGGCTGTCTCTACACGGCCTCCTTCGGGCTCAAGGACCTCCTGGGTTAAGCGCCCCGACGTGTCCTGAATAAAGGAAAATTGGCGGTCGAGGACTGTTCGCCCTAACCGGCAACCGTATGCACTTCACTTCAAAGGCCGGGCTAATTCTGATATTATGAACGGGACGTCCGCATCATGAGCACCATCATCTCGGCCCGCAACCTCGTCAAGAAGTACGGGGAATTGACCGCCGTTGACGGCATCTCCTTCGACATTGCCGAGGGCGAATGCTTCGGGTTCCTTGGGCCGAACGGTGCCGGGAAGACCTCGACGGTGAAGATGATCCACTGCGTCTCGCCCGTAACGGCCGGGACCCTCACCGTCAACGGTTTGCCGGCCCGCGTCGAGAACCGGGCCCTCAAGAAAATGACCGGCATCATCCCCCAGGAGATCACGCTCGACACCGACCTCACGGTCCGAGAGAACCTGATGGTCTTCTCGAAATTCTTCGACATCCGGCGCCATGACGCCTCGGCGCGCATCGAGGAACTCCTGAAGTTCGTCGAGCTCGAGGCGAAGCGAAACAACCGGATCAACGAGCTGTCGACGGGCATGAAGCGGCGCCTCCTCATCGCCCGGGCCCTCATCAATCAGCCGAAGATCATCATCGCCGACGAGCCGACGACCGGCCTCGACCCGCAGGCCCGCCACCTCATCTGGCAGAGGCTCCGCCAGCTCAAGGCGCAGGGCGCGACGCTCATCCTGACGACGCAGTACATGGAGGAGGCCCAACAGCTCTGCGACCGCATCGTCATCATGTACCAGGGCAAGATCCTTAAGGAGGGCATGCCCTCCCGCCTCATCGAGGAGGAGATCGGCCGAGAGGTCGCCGAGATCCGCATCTCACAGGACGAGGACGAGCGGCTCATCGCCGCCCTGGCCGGGACGTCGTGCGGGCACGAACGGGTCGGGGACACGCTGTTCTTTTACTGCCGGGACGGACATGACCTGAGGCGCAAGCTCACCGAGCTCGACCTCCCGAACACGGTCCACCGGCCGGCGACCCTCGAGGACGTCTTCCTGAAGCTGACGGGACGGAGCCTCATCGAATGAACCTCTCCTACCGCATCGCCTACGTCTTTTACCGGAATCTCATTTCTTACAAGCGGTTCGTCGTCCCGACCTTCATCGCCAGCCTCGTCCAGCCGCTGTTTTACCTCATCACGTTCGGCATCGGGATGGGCGCCTACGTCGGCCTTTTCGGCGGGAAGCCCTACCTCAACTTCCTCGTCCCGGGGGTCCTCATCTCGGCCGTGGCCCTCGCGGCCTCCTACGAGTGCCTCTACGGCACGTTCATCAAGATGATCCACGAGAAGCTCTACGACTCGCTCATCGCGACGCCGGTCTCCGCCGAGGACGCCGTCGCCGGGGACATCGCCTGGGCCGTCTTCCGGGGCATGGTCAGCGGGACGCTGATGATGATCGTCGCCATGTTCATGGGCGTCTTCCCGGCGTCCGTGCCCGCCGTGGTCCTGTCCCTCGTCCTCATGGCCTTCGTCGGGGTCCTGTTCGGCTCCCTGGCCATGATCGTGACGTCGGTCGCGCCGAACTTCGACTTTTTCAGCTACTACACCGAGCTTGTCCTGACGCCGATGCTGTTCTTCTCCGGCGTCTTCTTTCCCCTGGACAACTTCCCGGCCTGGATGAAGTCCTTCTCCCGGTTCCTGCCGCTGACCCCCGCGGTCAAGATCTCGCGGGCGATCTACTCGGGCGAATACTCCTCCGGGCTGGTCCTCGACTTCGTCTTCATCCTCGTCGTGGAGGCCGTCGCCTTCACCGTCGGCATCAAGCTGATGAAGAGGCGCCTCATCAAATAAGGAGGGGCCATGAACGGTCTCGAACGGACGCGCGCGTTCCTCGAGGGGAGGGCCGTTGACAGGCCGCCGTTCCATCCCATCGTCATGCGCTGGGCGGCGAAGCGGGCCGGCGTCCTCTACCGGGACTTCTGCCTCGACCCCAAGGCCAAGGCCGGGGCCATGGTCCAGTGCGCCGACGATTTCGACTTCGACTGGGCCACGGCCATGTCCGACCCCTGGGCGGAGGCGTCGGCCTTCGGCGTCCGCGTCGAGTACCCCGAGGACGACCTGCCGCGGGAAGCCGGGGGACGGCTCCCGGACCTGGAGGCGGCGCAACGCCTCCGTCCGTACGTCGTCCGCGAGCACCGCCGCACGAGGAACCGCGTCGAAGAGGTCCGCGAGCTGGTCCGCTTATCCGGCGGCCGTCTGTTCGTCGTCGGGTGGGTCGAAGGTCCCGTCGCCGAGTACGTCGATCTTCGCGGGGCGGGGGGTGCCGCCCTCGACCTCATGGACGAGCCCGACGCCGTCGCCCGGGTTCTGGACATCATCGTCGAGGCCGCCCTCGATTTCATCACCTATCAGGTCAAGGCCGGGGCCCACGCCATTGGCATCGGCGATTCCTTCTGTTCGCAGATCGGGCCGCGCCTCTACCGGGACCTGGCCTTTCCGCGCGAGAAGCGCCTGGTCGACCACGTCCACGCCCTCGGGGCCGTCGCCAAGCTCCATATCTGCGGGAACACCGCTCCCATCCTTCCGGACATGATCGCGACCGGCGCCGACATCGTCGACGTGGACCACCTCGTGCCGACGCTGGCTCCCTTTGCGGGAATGCTCCGCCAGGGGCAGGTCTTCTCCGGGAAGGCCGATCCGGTGAGCGTCATCCAGGACGGCACGCCGAAGGACATCGAGCAGGCCGTGCGCGAAGATTTCATCGACGCGAAGGGACGGCTTTTTGTCTCTGCGGGGTGCGAGATCACGCCGGATACGACTGCGGATAACATGCGCGCCTTCCGCGCCGTCGCCGGCCGGCTCCTCAACCGCGTCGCGGACTGAAGTCCAGTCAACGCGCTAATCAGGGCCGGGACTTCGCCCTGCGTTCCGCCTCGGCTTTCAGTCGGGTGAGCCAGGAGCCATTGGCCCTGTCCAGGGCCTTTTGTAGCGAACGGCGGAGCAGTCGCGCGACAAGCCCTTGCCAGGACTCTTCGTTGACGACGAATGTGCCGGCGCCTCGGGGCTCCAGGTGCCAGGTATGAACGGCCTTGATGCCCATCACCCGGCCCGTCCAGGCCAGGAGCCGGGCCCGCTTGACGTTCTGGATGATGGAGACGATCTTCCAGGACTTGGCTTTCCAACGGAACTCTGTTCCTTTGACTACGCTCCCGTCGAGGGACACCGACTTGATATCCGGGTTCCAGTCCGGCCAGTGCTCGATCGTTGCCAGTACTTTCCAGACGGTTTCGGGGTCGGCGGCGATCTCTACCTCGCCCTTGAACAGAACGGGGGCCTTCCGGTTGATGTCCATGGGGCGCCCTCCTCCTATCGGTTGCCCCGGATCGGATAAGGCGGGCGCGCGGGCTTCTGCGGCGGGTTCTTCTCGAGTTCATCGAGGATGATCCGTATCGCCCGTTCGAGCTGGGGGTCGTGGCCGGCGATGACGTCGGCGGGCGTCTGTTCGACCTCGACGTCGGGCGGGACGCCCTCGTTCTCGACGATCCAGCCGTCCTCGGTCCAGACGGCCAGGTTGGGCGCGGTCACGAAGCCCCCGTCCATGAGGACGGGGAAGCCGAGGACGCCGACCAGGCCGCCCCAGGTCCGCTTCCCGACGAGCGCCCCCAGCTTGAACTTGCGGAACATCCAGGGCAGGAGGTCGCCGCCGGAACCCGCCGTCTCGTCGATGATCATGACCTTGGGCCCTTGGATGGAGGCGCCGGGCGTCTTCAGGTCCGCGCCGTAGCGCATGTTCCAATAAGCGATGACAGGGCGGCGAAGAAGGTCGATGTAATAATCAGCGACCTGTCCGCCGCCGTTGAAGCGCTCGTCGACGATGATGGCGTCCTTGTCGGCCTGGGGGAAGAAATAGCGCTTGAAGTAGATGTGCCCGGGCTCGGCCGTGTTCGGCACATAGACATAGGCCACGCGGCCGTTGGTCGCTTCGTGGACCTTCCGCATGTTTCCTTCCACCCAATCGCGGTTCCTCAGGGAATACTCGTTCGCGACGGGGACGACCTTGACCGTCCGCGCGCCCGTCCCGTCCGGGTTCGGGCCGACGGTAATTTCGATGAGCTTGTCGGCCGTGTCCTCGAACAGGCTGAAGAGGTTGAGGGGCGGCCGGAGGTCGCGGCCCTCGACAGCCAGCAGGTATTCGCCGGCCTTGACGCCGACGCCGGGCTCCGTCAGCGGGGAGCGGAGCTCGGGGCTCCAGTTGAGCCCCCCGTAGACCTTGGCGAACCTATAGCGGCCGTTTTCGATCGAATAGTCCGCGCCGAGCAGGCCGCCGGCCACGGTCTTGGGTTGATATGGAGAATCCCCGCCGCCGACACGGTGGTGGCCGACGCCGAGCTCCGAGCACATCCACTGGACGACCCGGTTGAGGTCGCTGCGGCACGCGACGTCGGGCAGGAACATGGCGTACTTTTCCCGCATGGCCTTCCAATCGGCCCCGTGCATGTTCGTGGCGTAGAAGTAATCGCGGTTGATGCGCCAGGCCTCGTCGAAGATCTGGTTCCATTCCGCCCGCGGGTCGACGCGGACCTCGATGGCCTCGGTGTCGATCTTGCCCTTGCCCGGGTCGGGCTTCTGGCCGGCCGCGACAACGGACCAGGTGTCGCGCGACCGGGTGCCGATCTTCTTCTTGTCGGCCGATAGCATGTAGCCGCTGACGTCCGTCAGGACCACTTCGTCCTTGCGCTGTTTGAAATCGTACTTGTGGAGCGAGCCGCCGGGCCGAGGGCCGAAGTCTTGACCCTGGTCGGACGGAAACTCGACGTAGTAGAGCTGGCCCGCCTCCCCCGCCTGCAGGCCGCTCAAGCTCGCGGCCGGCACCGGCAGGGCTAGGATTCGCTCGTTCAATCCATCGAAATCGATGACGACGGGCTCGGGGAGTTTCGGCTTCGCTTCTTCAGGCTTGCCCTTGGCCTCCCCCTTCGAGGCGCTTTTTTCTTTGTCCGCGCTCTCCTTGCCCGATCCGCCTTTCTCCTCGTCGCTCTCCTTGGCCAGGGGCGAAGGCGCGTCCTTGGACAGGGCCGCGACATAGATGCTGTTTGTCTGCCGCATGTCGGCGTTCGACTGGTCGAACCACTGCTTGACCGGGCCGGCATCGGTCGAGGCGAAGAAGTAGAGGTACTTGCCGTCGGCGTCGAAGACCGGCTCGCTCGCTTCGCTCAATCCGTCCGTGACGGGATAGGACTTGTTCTGCTCGAGCGAATGGACGAAGACCCGCTGGATATAGGTCTTGGTGTTCAGGGTATAGACGAGCCACCGGGAATCGGGCGACCAGGCCGAATAAGAGGCCGGGGGCATCACGGGCTCCTCGGCGACCTTTTTCACGATCCCGGTCTTCAGGTCGACGTAGAAAAGGCTTCCGGCATTGTCGATGAACGAGATCTTCAGGCTGTCCGGGGACCAGACGGGGGAGTCATAGAAGCCCGCCCCGATCATCTTGTACTTCCTGGCCTCGCCTTTTCCGTCCTGGGTGCGGACGGCGAGCTCGTATTCGCCGGACTCGTCGGAGAAATAGGCGATGGACTTGCCGTCCGGCGACCAGATGGGGGAGCGCTCGTGGACCCCCGGCGTCCCGGTCAGGTTCCGGGGGTCGCCCTTCTCGGCGGGCGCCGTGACGATCTCGCCGCGGAATTCGAAGACGACCCGGGCGCCCGAGGGCGAGATGGCGGCGTTCCGGATCCACTTGCTTCCCTTGGCGAATCGCTCCCTGAGCTCGCCCAGGTCGGCGGCGACGCCGACGACGAGCCGGCTGCTCTTGCCTGTCTCCGGGTCGAGGATTTGGAGCCGGCCGGCCTGCTCGTAGATAATTTTGCCCGCGCCCGCCGAGGCGTTCAGCACCGGGAAATCCTTGTGGTCGGTCAGCTGGGCAACGGCCTTTGTCTTCGTGTCGTAGGAAAATATGTTGAACTCACCGTTCCGGTCCGACCGGAAATAGACCTTGTCCCCCATCCACATCGGGCCGGGGTCGTTAGCCCGGCCTTCGGGCTGGGGGATCTTTTCGATGGAATTATCCTTCGTGTCGAAGAGGCGGATGGTGGAGACGGTGCCACCCCGATAGTGCTTCCATTGAATGAACGCATCATGGAGGGGGTTATAGGCCAGGCGCGTCCCGTCGGGCGAATAGACCGCCCTGAAGGCGTTGGGGATCTTGAGCCGCTCGGGGAAGCCGCCCTGGACGGGGACCGTGAAGAGCTGGGTGTGGCGATTGGTGAACGAGAACCGGCCCGACGTGAAGAGGACGGCCGAGCCGTCCGGCGTGAAGCCCTGGACGAGGTCCGTGCCCGGATGCCAGGTGAGCCGTTTCGGGACGCCGCCGGACGCGGAGACGACATAGACGTCCACGTTGCCGTCGTACTGCCCGCTGAAGGCGATAAGACTGCCGTCGGGCGAGAACACGGGGTTGGTCTCCAGGCCGATATCGGTCGTCAGCCGCCTTACGTTCCGGCCGTCGAGATCGGCGGTCCAGAGGTCGTTGGCGTAAACGAAAGCGACGGCTTTCGCGCTGATCGCCGGCTGGGTCAGGAGCGCGGTGTCGCGCGTGTCGATGGAGTAAGCGAAGAGGGATGAGATCAGGATGATCCCGATTCCGATGATGAATCTTGAGGGCGATGCTTTTCTCATGACGGCCTCCTAATCAAAGCGGTCCGGTTATTATAGAAGAGGTCCACGCCAAAGATAAAGAGATGATTTGGCCTTACCCCACATCATGAGGGATGTCAACGGTTTGTGGGGTAAAGGCCGCGCTAGCTGGTGGACCTCCTCTTCGGCGAGGGAACGCTCCCCGGAACCTCAGACCCTGACGCGTGGCACAAAGAGCTCGACGACTTCACCCGGGACGACGAGCCTGCTGGCCCGGGCGGAGCGTTCCGGCGAACGGGGTTGACCCGGCGGCGGGCGATCCAGGGGCTTCCGACGCGACTGGCTTGTACTTGCGGCGGAAGCGGGCGGGCGGGATCCGGGCCGCCTTTTTAAAGGCCTTGCTGAAATGGCTCTGGTCATAAAAGCCGGCCTCAACCGCCACGTCCGCGATATTCTGGTCGGAATTGAGAAGCAGGTGCTTTCCGTGGTCGATCCTCAGCTTTTGGAGGTATCCGGAAAGGGATTGATGGGTCACTTCCTTGAAAAGATGGAGGGTCCGGCTCGTGCTGAGCCCGGCCACTCCGGCCACGTCCCGGGCCGATATCTTATGGGCGAAATTCTTCCGGACATATTCCCGGACGGCGTCCATTTTGATCTTCTTTTTTTGCGTCTTGATGAGCGCAACCTTATGGATGAAATTCTCCAGGATCTCCGTCACCTTGAACAACAATTCCTCCAGGTCCGTGGCTTTATTGAGGTCCGTGAGATACGAGTAGTTCAACCCGAGAAGCTCCTTGGCCTCGCCTCCCGCCTCGATGGCGGCCCGCGAGATCATGACCACCAGTTCGATGAGGCGGACCTTGATGATCTCGAAGTTCATCCCGCTTTGGAAGAATATGGAACCCAGGAACTCGTTCAGGATCTCCCGGGCGCCCGTCTTGTCCCCGAGCTTCACCAGTTGGATGATCTCGTTCTGCTTGTCGAAGATCTGCCCCGTGTCCTCCGGCGACCCTTTCTTCAGCTCCTCCATGACGTTCGCGATCTTGTACTGCCGGATGTATCTCTCGTTGATCTCCTTGAGAAAAGCGAGGTCATTGAGGCGATGCTGATGGGTCAGTGACAACAGGGAAGAGATGAACGTCCGCACGTCTTCCAGCAGAAGGACCTTGATCCTGAGACGGGCCAGGGGTCCGGGCTTCACCGCGACACCGAGGTCCTTCATGTTCGCGGCGATCTCCTCACGGATGTCCTTCTTCATTTCCGGGAAGACGGCAAAACCGCTCACCAACCCCCCCGCCAGTCTCCTGTCGATGATCAAGGGGACGGCAAAGATGATGAGCCCGGCAGGGCAGGTCGTGATATAGCCTTCTCCCCATCGGAAAGATTCCCGAACGGCCATGACCATTTTCATCCGGCATTTCCTGCTCAACCCCTTGTCTTGATGAGCCATGAGCTGAGGGCAGACCCGGCAGCATCTTGAGTTGAAATGGATATGCCCTTCGAGATCGGCCAGGACAAGGGGCAGGCCTGTCCGTGAAAAATAGTTTCTGGAAATATCCCCGAATAATTTTTGGCTGACGCGGTCTTGGATTCTCATTAGGGAAAACCAGCATCATTATACAACAAATTCCTTCCGTGTTATAATGCCCAAGGACTTCGCCGTGGATCGTCTTCTCAGGGTGCGAGTATGAAGATATTGAAGGACATCGCCTTCTGCGTGGAAAAAGGGGATTCCGCGCGGCTGAAGGAGCTTATCCAAAAGGCCCTGGTCGAGGATCTGTCGGCGGAGGACATCCTCCATTCCGGCCTCATCGCCGGCATGGAATCTGTGGGCCTGAAGTTCAAGAAGAACGAGATCTTCATCCCGGAGGTCCTGATCGCCTCGCGGGCGATGAAGGCCGGTGTGGACCTGATCAGGGGAGCCTTCGTCCGCCGCGCCCAGAAACGCCCGGAGACGATCCTCCTGGGCACGGTGAAAGGGGACATCCACGATCTCGGGAAAAGGGTCGTCGGGATGTTCTTGGAGAGCCGAGGATACGTGGTGAAGGATATCGGAGTCGATGTCTCCAAGGAGCAAGTCGTAGCGGCGATCCGGAGGCACAAGCCGGCGGTCGTCGGCCTCTCGGCTCTTCTCACGACGACAATGGTCTACATGAAGGATGTCATCGAGGCCGTCGGGGACGCCGGGCTGAAACGGAAGGTCAGGATCATCGTCGGCGGGGCGCCGGTCACCCAGACCTTTGCCTATCAGGCCAAGGCGGACGGCTATTCCCCCGATGCCGCTTCCGCCGTCGAGCTGGTGAACAGCCTGTTGAAAAAGGACAGGAAATACCGGAAATGAAGCCGCCGTCGACGGCAAAACTGTCGGGAGGCCCCCCTCGGCGGGTCCCCCCGGAAGAATAATAGCATCCTTTTACATTTATCGAAGCCCCTTATCCTATTTTCCCAGGGATGATTCCGCTAGGATGAAGCTGTCTTGTCCTAGGAGGTCAATTATGCCGTTCGAACCTCGCGGGTTGGCCACGGCCATAGGCAGCCTGCCCCACCGGGACCCAGAGGCTGCCTGCGACGTCATTCTCGAGAATATTCCCGAGATCCCCTTCTGGCCCCAGCTGCCGGGAACGGATTTCCGGGAAGGCATGGAGATCCAGTACACAGAGGGGCTGCCCTGCACCCACCTGGATGAAGAAAAAAGACTGATGTCTTTCAAGACAGGCGGGGAGATCACCGCCGAGCTCGAGATCTTCTATGAAAACTACCTGGCGGACAACCTGGATCACTTCAAGATCTCTCCCGGGTTCAGCCGCGGCCTTTATGCCATGGAAAAAAGGCTGAGGGAACAAAGGCCTTCCGGGCTTCAATATTTCAAGAATCAGGTCACGGGGCCCGTCACCCTGGGGTTGGGCCGGGTCGACGAGCAGAAAAGGGCCATCTATTATAACGAGATCTTCAGAGACGTCGTGGTGAAAAGCACGGAAATGAAGGCCCGCTGGCTCCTCCGCAGGTTCCAGCACCTGGGGTGCCCGCAGATCTGCTTCATTGACGAACCCATCCTGTCCGCCTTCGGCTCCTCCACCTATGTCAGCGTCCAGCGGGACGACGTTGTCCGGCAGCTCGGGGCCGTCATCGAAGCCGTCCATAAGGAAAACGGCCTGGCCGGTATCCATTGCTGCGGGAATACCGAATGGACGATCCTCGTCGACGCGGGCGTGGATATCATCAGCTTCGATGCTTACCTGTTCGGGGAGACGATCGCTTATTACCCCGCGGAGGTCAAAGCTTTCCTGGAGAGAGGGGGGATCCTGGCCTGGGGAATCGTCCCCAGCTCGGACGCGATCCTTCGGGAATCGCCGGAATCCCTGGTCCGCAAGCTGAATGAGGGGATGGACAATCTGGCCGGCAAGGGGATCGGGAAAGACCTGATCCGCGAGCGGCTCCTGATCACGCCGAGCTGCGGCACGGGCTCCCTGACGCCCGAACTGGCGGAACGGATCTTCAAAACTTTGCGCGAGGTGAGTCATCGTGTCCGAAACTCATGAACCGGGCCCGGGAATGGGGACCGTTTGGGAACGCTCCCGCGAACAGACGCCGCACTGCGGCTTCGGAGAAAAGGGTCTATGCTGCCGCATCTGTAACATGGGCCCCTGCCGGATCAACCCTAAGGGAAAATCCCCCAGGAGAGGGGTTTGCGGGGCCACAGCCGAGGTCATCGTCGCCCGGAACTTCGCCCGCATGATCGCCGGGGGAGCCGCGGCCCATGCCGATCACGGGCGGGAGGTGGCCGAGTTCCTGCTCACGGCGGCGAAGAATCCCGACTCCGGTTACGCCATCAAGGATGTGGGAAAGCTCAATAAGGTCGCCCATGTCCTCGGCATATCCGTCAAAGACAGGTCTAAAGAGGATATTGCCGCCGATGTCGCGGAGAAGGCCCTTGAAGACTACGGCCGGCAGGAAGGCGCGATCTCTTTTGTCCGGCGGGCTCCCGAAACCCGGCAGGCCATCTGGAAGAAGCTCGGCATAACCCCCCGAGGGATCGACCGGGAGATCGTGGAGATGATGCATCGCACGACCATGGGTGTCGACCACGACTACCGGAACATCATGCTCCATGCCTCGAGGACGGCACTCGCCGACGGATGGGGAGGCTCCATGATCGCCACGGAGCTCCAGGACATCCTCTTCGGCACGCCTTCTCCCGTGCGGGGCCAGGTGAACCTGGGAGTCCTCTCGAATACGGACGTCAACGTCGTCGTCCACGGACACGAGCCGGCACTCGCGGAGATGATTGTCGCGGCTTCCCGGGAAAAGGAGCTCATTGACCTCGCCAGGTCACAAGGTGCCTCGGGAATCCTTCTTTCCGGGATCTGCTGCACGGCGAGCGAAGTCCTGATGCGCCACGGCCTTCCCATCGCCGGGAATGTCCTCCAGCAGGAGCTGGCCATCTCCACCGGGGCCGTGGAGGCCATGATCGTCGACGTCCAGTGCATCATGCCCGCCCTCAGGGACCACTGCAAGAATTATCATACCGTCCTCATCTCGACCTCGCCCAAAGGGAAGATCGAGGGGGCGAGACACATGGAATTCTCCGCGACCCGCGGCCTCCAGACGGCCAGAGATATCCTCAGGGTGGCGATCATGAACTTCCCGAACCGCGGCCCGGTCGACATCCCCAAGGACAAGATGGACCTCGTGGCCGGGTTCAGCCATGAAGCCATCAACTACATGCTCGGGGGATCGTTCCGGGGCTCCTATGTCCCCCTCAACGACAACGTCGTCAACGGCCGGATCCGGGGGGTGGCGGCCGTCGTGGGATGCTCGAACCCCAAGTCCACCTGCGGGGATTCCCACGTCAAGCTCGTGGGAGAGCTCATCGCCAACGACATCCTCGTCGTCCAGACCGGCTGTTCGGCCATCGATTGCGCTAAGGCCGGCTTTCTCATCCCTGAAAGCGCCGAGATGCACGCCGGCCCTGGGCTGGCGGAAGTCTGCCGGGCCGTGGGCATGCCGCCTGTCCTCCATTCGGGCTCCTGCGTCGACAACAGCCGCATCCTCGTCGCCCTCTCGGAGATGGTCAAGGCCGGCGGCCTGGGCAAGGACATCAGCGACCTTCCCGTGGCGGGGGCGGCGCCGCAATGGATGAGCGAAAAGGCCATCGCCATAGGCCAATATTTCGTCGCCTCGGGCGTCTACACTGTTTTCGGCATCGGGCTTCCCATCGAAGGGAGCGATACGTTCTGTCAACACATCTTTCAGGAATCCGCAGACCTCCTGGGCGGCCGTTGGGGCATGGAAACGGAGCCGGCGAAAATGGCCGCGGAGATGATAGACCATATCAACCGGAAGCGGGAAAAACTGGGCATCGGCCGCGGCAAGGAAAGGGTCCTGTTCGATATGGCCATGAGAAGGGATCTCGAGGTCTGAACGATCGCTGAGACGAGAAGGGGAAAGGGATGTCCAGATTAATCGCCACAAGGGCCATCCGCGGAGCGCACAAACTCGTCGGCCGGGCGGCCAAAGAGCTCGACCGAGCTCTCCGGGAAAAAGGTCCGGGGACCAAGGTCGAATTCCCCAACACGGGTTACTTCCTCCCCATTTCCTACGGCCTCCTGGGAATAAAGGTCGAGACCCTGGAGCATCTCAAATCGGTCCTGGAGGAGGCCAAAAGACTCCTCCCGCCGGTCCCCACAGAAGCGCTTTGGCTTCCCTATCTCGGCCATACCCTCGACGCCGGCATGGCCACCCTGTTCGCCGACGAGATCATCGAGGCCATCAAGTACACCCAGGATCCCGTCCCCTATCTTTCCGAGCCGTCTCCCCGGGATGGGAGGCTCTGGCTTGGCGCTGCCGACGACGTCAT
>Ga0315286_10004408_pt1 | contig 13511 bp, 13 predicted proteins | sample YL17G10_0_MG_FD_205038 | JGI IMG/M metagenome (GOLD analysis project Ga0315286, IMG submission 205038) | Sediment microbial communities from Yellowstone Lake, YNP, Wyoming, USA - YL17G10_0 | ecosystem: Environmental > Aquatic > Freshwater > Lake > Sediment | place: USA: Wyoming | collected... | reverse complement strand
GCATAGAGCGGCGTGAAAACGCACGCGGACACGCCGAGCTTCTCGAGCTCGTCCGGCAGCGCTCCCATGACATCGGCGAGCCCGCCGACTTTCGAGAAGGGAACGATCTCGGACGTCACGAGGACACAATTCAGATCTCTCTTCGCCATGTCGTCAGTCCTTTGTCATGAGTTCTTCTGTTCGGGCTTTCCCGTATGGTTGCGAAGCGCCTCCGCCGCATCCTCGGGCGGGGTCGGGTTGATATAGAACCCGCTTCCCCATTCGAATCCCGCGACGCGGGTGAGCTTCGGCATGATCTCGATGTGCCAGTGATAGTACTCGAGATCGGGCGTCTTGCAGGGAGCCGTATGGATGATGAAGTTGAAGGGAGGAACGTCGAGGACCTCGTCGATTCTCTTGAGAACCAGCTTCATCATATCGGCGAGCTGCGGGAACCATTCGGAACCCGTTTTCTCGAACGCGGAAACGTGCTTGATCGGCATGATCCAGGTTTCAAAGGGAAAACGCGCCGCGTACGGCGCGATCGCTATGAAAAAATCGTTGATGAAGATGATGCGCTTCTTCGCTTCGATCTCCTGCTTGATGATGTCGCAGAATATGCATCGTTCCTTGAGCTTGTAGTGAAACTGGGAGCCGTCGAGCTCCTCGATCGCGCGCTTCGGAATGATCGGAGTCGCTATGAGCTGTATGTGCGAGTGCTCGAGCGAAGCGCCCGCTTCCTCCCCCCTGTTCTTGAACACGAGGATGTACTTGAACCGCGGATCCTTGTTGAGATCGATGCACCGGTCGCGGATCGCCCAGAAGATGCTCTCGACATGCTCGTTCGATAGATCGGGAAGCTGCGTGAGATGCTGCGGCGATTCGATGAGCACCTCGTGCGCGCCGACCCCGCGCATCGCGTCGTAGATGCCCTCCGCCCGCTTATCGAGATCCCCCTCGATCTGGAGGGCGGGGAACTTATTCGGCACGACCCGCACCTTCCAGCCCCGCGAATTGGGAGCCGATTGCGGGTTCCGGTACGCGAGCACCTCGGGCGGAGTCTTATCCTCGTTCCCGTCGCAGAACGGGCAGAATCCCCCGACGGCGGGGCGCTTCTCCATCTTGTATTCGATCGGCCGCTTGCCCCGCTCCGTCGAGATGATCACCCATCTCCCCGTGATGACGTCTTTGCGCAACTCCGGCATCTCGCGCTCGGCTCCTTTCCCCTTGAATTCCGGTGCTATCGGCGAATGGTGGTTCTCACGATCCAGCTGCCGGGATACGCTCCCGCGAACTTCGATCTGGCCTGAGCGGCGTCCTTGCGCTCGGCGAAGTCACCCGCGCGCACTTTATAGAGGCCGTCTTCATACTCAATATACGCGTTCATCCCCGTTTCCGCGACGATCCTTTCCTTGATCTTTTCGGCCGCGGCGCGATCTCCCGACGCGAATACCTGAATGCGATACCCGACGTCGTACCGCTGCCTCGGCGATTCTTCCACGGCGACATCCTGCACGCTGATCGAATCGGGTCTGACCGGCTCCAGCTTTTCTATGAGCTCTGCCGCCCTTTGAGGGCTCTTCTCGGGCATCTCATCCTCGATGTCGTACGAAGCGCCCGCCGCGGCCGCGGTATCTCGCGCCCCTCCGGCGCTCTTCGCCCCGCCCGCGTCATCGTGCGTCGGCGGGCCTCCGGGCGTTCCCCCCGCCATATCGCGCGGGGCGCATCCCGCCAGAAGCAACACAAGGACGAAGGTCCCACATGCCGCGAGCGCGATGCGTATCGATGCGGTTCGCCCCCTCATAACAAATCCTCCCGCCATACTGCACGCGGCGTGCCCGATCCCGCCCTAACTAACAAGAAAAGACCGGGGGTGTCAATAAAAATTGCCTTTCGCCGGGGATAGGGATCGACGCGATTAACGTGCGTCCCTGCGGGCTTTCACGAGCCGCCGGTAAAGCGCTTCGACCTCGTCCGTCACGCGGTCCCACGTGTATCGGGATGCAACCCGTTCCCGGGCGGCCGCGCCCACTCGCCGCCGCTCCGCCTCATCCATGGCGAGCATTCGCGCGAGCGCGAGAGAGAGGTCCGCGGCGTTCCCGCGCGCGAATCTCGCCGCGATCCCGCCGGACACCTCGAGATTCTCCGGGATGTCGCTCACGAGCACCGGGCGGGAAAAACTCATCGCCTCGAGAAGGGAGATCGGAAGGCCCTCGACGGTGGAGGGAAGAACATAGAACGCGCAATGGGCGTAGAGCTCGTCGAGGAGCGTCCCGGAAACGTATCCGGGAAACACGACTCGCGCATCGGCCATCCGTTTGAGACGCCTTTCGTAGCTCTCCTCGAAACGGGCGTCTCCCGCGATGACGAGCCGGTATTCCGTCGGCAGATCCCTGAAAGCCTCGATCAGCGTATGGAAGCCGCGCTCGACGATGAACCTTCCGACGGCAAGAATATATCTTCCGCTCTCGAGTCCGAGAGCGCCCGCCGCGCCGAAGGGAGGCGCCTCTCGCAGATCCGCTCCGTTCGGGATATAGACGACGGGGCGGCCGTACTTCGCTTCGAGCTCCGCAGCCATGATCCTGGAAACGGCGATCGCCGCGTGCGCGCGACGGACCGCGGTTTTCTCGCCGAGGCGAAGCAGCGCGCGCGCCGCGGGCCCCCATTTCGACTGTCGATAATCGCCCGCGTGGATCGTGGCGACCGTCGTCATCCCGCGAGCCGCCGTGATCCATGAAAACAGCGACGGCCCGACGCCGTGGAAATGAACGACGTCGAACGGCTCGAAGAGAACGCGAAGCGCCGCGGCGAGGGTGTTTGAAGCCGTTTCGAGGTTCTTCGTCGGCATCGACGGCAGAACGCGGATGCGCATCCCGCGGTGCTCCCCGCCCGCGCTGAAGGGCTTTCTCCCGAAAACCGTGACCTCGTGGCCTCGTTCCGCGAGTCGCGATCCTATCTCGGCGACGTGCCGCTCGATGCCGCCGTAGACGACGGGCAACCCTCGCGACCCGATCATTGCGATCCTGAGGCGTTCCCCGTCGAGTTCCCGACTCGATGCATCAGCCGCCGCCGGCATCAGCTCACCTTTTTCCCCGCGGCGATCCTGCCCCAGCGGGAGAGGATCCACAGCGCGGGCTCGTGAGGCCGCCGCATCATCGCGGTGCGCGCGGTGCAGATCATCCAGCACGGCTGCCGGCAAAGATCCACCTCGCGACGCACCCCGTCCGCCGCCGCGCCTCCCCAGATCTCATCGAATCCATGCGCCCGGATATCTCCCATCGCCTTGCTGAGCGTGAGGCACGGATAGACGATCCCGGCCGGATCCATGAAGAACGAGTCGCGCCCCGCGCGGCAGGGGAGAATGCGTTCCTTCGAAACGTTGTATGCGAGAACGCCCGAGTAGAAATACGCCCGCAGCCATCGCTTGGGGCTGAGGCTCAGGAGCTCCTTGCGCATCACGTACGTGAGCTCGGTGGAGAGCTCGAGCGGATCGACCGTCTGGTTCTCCGCCGTCGAAAAATAGAAGTCCGAGTTTTGCGCAACGGACGTCGTGAACTGAAACCCGAACTGCCGGGAAAGATCGTATACGGCCCCGAGATGCTTCACGTTGCCTCGCTGGGCGGTGAAGGCGACGCGGACGTTTCGGTAGCCGATCGTGCGGAGCTGCTTCAGCGTCTCGACGACCTTGTCGAATCCTCCCGGAATGCCCCGGATCTCGTCGTGCTTCTCCCCTATTCCGTCGAGGGATACCGCGATGCCGACGTTCTTCCCGATCTTCAGGAGCCCGGGCGCCGCGTGCGCGATCCGGCGCCGCTCGAACCCGTTCGTCGAGATCACGAAGCGCGGATGATTGCAGCGCTCGTCCAGGACACGGACGATCTCGACGAGATCGTCGCGCAGAAAAGGCTCTCCCCCCGTGATGTTTATATCCCGCAGCGTGCGGGGAAGCTTCCGGAACTGCTCCGGCTCGAGCTCGTCCCCCGGCGGCAGCTGCCAGATATTGCACATGTTGCACCGGGAATCGCACCGGTACGTGACCGCGACGACCGCATCTACCGGCATTGACATACGGATCCTCTCATCCTATCTCCCGAGAGCCTCGCCGAACATCTCCGCGTACCGCCCGACCATGCCTTCCACCGTGAAATCCCGCACGACCCGATCGCGCCCTCGGATCCCCATCCGTCTTCCCGCTTCCGGCGCATCCGCGAGGGCGACGAGCGCTTCGGCGAGCGCTCCGACGTCCCCCGGAGCTATGATGCGCCCTTCCTCGCCGTCCACAATCATCTCCCGCACCGCGCCGACGTCGGAAGCGATGACGGGCAGGCCGCACGACATCGCCTCGAGAACGGCGAGCGGAAAGGTCTCGACGACCGGGTGGGAGCAGAGCACCGACGCGTCCGCCGCGGCGAGAATCGCCGGGATATCGTCCCGCCGTCCCATGAATCGAATCGTTTCTCCGAGCGACAGGTCCCGCGAACGCCTCTGCAATTTCTCCGCCTCCGGGCCCTCCCCGACCATGCAAAAGATAAAATCATCCCGGCGCGCCCTGATCCGCGCCGCCGCATCGAGAAGCATCCCGTGGTTTTTCTCCGGACGCAGGGCGGCGACCATCACGACGATGAAGCTCGATGCCGGGATCGAGAGTGCACTCCGCAGCGCTTCGCGCTCCTCTTCGGACCGGCCCGGATGAAACCGCTCTGTGTCCACGCCGTTCGGTATGATCCGGATTATCCCTTCTTCGATCCCCTCCCGCCGGACGAGGTAATCGGCGTGCGCCTGCGCCAGCGCGACGATTCCTTCGTAGGAGCCGAGCACGAGCCGGTCGCTCGTCGAGAAGGAGCTCCGCTTTCCCCAAAGTCCCGTCGAATGAACGGCGAGAAACCGGTGCCTCAAACCCGCCCAGCGCGCGGCCACCGAGCCGACGAACACGGCGTCGTGATGATCGAGGGAGAGCAATACGGCGCCGCGGTTGCGGGCGAAAAGGGAGGCGAGGCGCGCGCACGCGAACGGATCGCGGCGGGAGCGGGCGATACGCGAAACGACCGGCGCGCCGCGGCGCGCGATTTCGGCGCCGACCTCTCCGGGCTCGTGAAGACAAAGAACACGCGCCGGCAAACCGCGCGCCGGCAGGCCGGATACGAGCGCCTCGATAACGCGCTCCGCGCCCCCCGTCACGAGGGTCGAAGCGAGTATCTCGACGCGAGGAGATTGTCCCGCCCTTGTCATCGTGAAAACCGTCAGAGGTAGGGAGCTTCCCTGCGCCCCGTTTTGCAGCGCATCTCGCCGAGCGTCCCGTGCACGCGCGCGGGATTCCCGTAGGCGACGACGCCCGGCGGAAGATCCTTCGTGACGACTGAGCCGCTTCCGACGAGCGTGCCTTCGCCGATCGTGACGTACGGCAGCAGCGTCACGTTCACACCGATATGACACCCCTTCTTGAGCGTCGGTCCCCGCATGCAGTCCTTCGAATCGGGGCATCCGGGATGATAGTCGTTCGCGATCTTGACTCCGGGCGCGAGAAACACGTCGTCCTCGATGACCGTGAACTGGGCGACGTAGACCTGGCAATGTATCTTGACTCTCATGCCGATCCGGCAGCCGTAATCGACGACCGAGCCGTTCCAGATGGAGAAATACTCACCGATCTCGTTTTCTTCCCTGACGATGGCATGGTGCCCCGTTTCGAGATGCGCTCCGATGCGGGAGCCCGCGTAGATGACGCACCCGCTCCGGACCCGCGCGTTCGCGCCGATCGTAAGCACGTCGCTCACGCCGCGGCGGGGCGAGAGATAACCGAGCACGGCCCCTTCGTCGATGAGCGAATCATCGCCCAGGTGCACGGTGCCCAGCTTGTGCGGAACGAGATTAACCTTCATCGCGCGGAATCCATGATCGCAGGATATTCGATCGTGACCTCTTTGCCGTGCTCCCGCATCGAGCGATCCGCCGCGTCGAGCGCGAGGAGCACCTCGAGACCGTGGGTCCCGCCGCTCCGCGGGGTCGCGCCCTTTTCGATGCAGTCGACGAAGTGCTGGCACTCGATCTTGAGCGGCTCGGCGTCGTCGAGGCGCGGGATGGAGATGTCGCCGTAACGATACGAGAGCTGGAATTCCCCGAACGTGTCGTAATGCGGCGTCACCGTCACGCCTTTGTCGTAGATCCGTATCTTCTCGAGGCTCGAGACGTCGTCGTAGACGAGCATCTTCTTGCTCCCGACGACCGTCGTGCTTCTGATCTTGTTCGGATTGAGCCACGAGACGTGTATGTTCGCGATCGTCGATTGCGGATATCTGAGAAGGAGAAACGCGACATCCTCTATCCCGGGCCTGATGTAGGATTGCCCGATCGCCGAAACCGATAGGGGGCGGGCGTTCAAGACGTAGTTCATGATCGATACGTCGTGCGGCGCGAGGTCCCAAACGACGTTGATGTCGTCCTGAAAAATACCGAGGTTCACGCGCGACGTGGCCAGGTAGTAGACGTCGCCGATCTCGCCGTCCCAGATCAGGTCCTTGATCTTGTTGACCGCGGCGGTATAGACGAAGGTATGCCCGACCATGAGAACGCGTCCCTTCCGCTTCGCGAGCTCGACGAGCTTTTTCCCCTCGTCGACCGATTGCGCGAGCGGCTTCTCGACGAAAACATGCTTGCCCGCCTCGAGCGCCTCGCAGGCCACCGCGAAGTGCGAGGAGACGGGCGTCGCGATGACCACGCCGTCGATCCCCGGATCGGTGACGATCTCGCGGAAATTCGTCGTCGTGCGCAGGGCCGGATAGAGCTGTTTCATGTGATTGAGGCGATCCTCGGAGAGATCAGAGCAGGCTACCACCTTTGACGTTTTCAGGTTCGAGAAGTTCCTGATGAGGTTGGGACCCCAGTAACCGCAGCCGATGACACCGACATTCAGCACAACGCCTCCATTTCTCAATACCCTCCCGATCCGAAGAGCATCACGGGGATCGTTCTCAGCATGATCTTTAAATCGAGGAGCAGGGACCAATGCTCGATGTAGTAGAGATCGAGCTTCACCATTTCGTTGAACGGAACACTGCTCCTCCCGCTCACCTGCCAGAGCCCGGTGAGCCCCGGCCTCACCTCGAGCCGAAGCTTGTGCCATTCTTCGTAGTACTCGAGCTCGTACTGCAACGGCGGCCGAGGCCCCACGATCGTCATCTCTCCCTTGAGGATGTTGATGAACTGCGGAAGCTCATCGAGGCTCGTTTTCCTCAAGAAGTTCCCGACCGAAGTGACGCGCGGATCGTTCGTCAACTTATAAACGGAAGGCGCTTTCTCGTCAAGAGTTGAATTGGGCATGCGCCCTTCGATGAAACTGCGCGTGAATTCGCGGTGAATCAAGTCGTCGGAGTCCTGGCGCATCGTCCGGAACTTGAAAAGGGTAAAACCTCTCCCATGCTCCCCGATACGTTTTTGAGAGTAGAATATGGGTCCCCGAGACGTCAGCTTGATCAGCAGCGCAACGGCGAGAAAGAACGGAAAACCGAGAATCGCGACCATCAGAGCGGCGCCCACGTCGATCAGGCGCTTGACGACACGCTCCGACCACATACGCCCGCGGAGTCTCACCCCTGCGGGGCTCGCGAGGCTTTCCGTAAGCTGCTGAAACTTCTGAGCGGTGTCCAGGGCCATCGATTGCTTTCTCATTTTGCGTTACCGCCTCCGCGACCCTTCGCTATGTCGATATCTAATCGCCGATAGCCCCCTCCTTGCACGCGACCTCAGGACTTCCTGTCAACTCCCCCGAGCACCTCGCAGACGCGGTCGACATCCTCCAGCTCGAGCTCGGGGAACATCGGGAGAGATACCGACTCCCGCATGAGCTTCTCGGCCACGGGAAAGCTCCCCGCGGCTTTTCCCAGATGGGCAAACGCCGGCTGAAGATGTACGGGAACAGGATAATGCTCGCCCCATCCGATATTCGCGTCGGTCAGCGCCGCCGTGACCGCTTTCTTGTCGGGGCATCCGATCGGGAACACGTGGTAGACATGGCGGCAGCCCGCGGATTCAAGCGGCAGCCAGTAACGCGTTCCCCGGAGATTGTCGATGTATCTTTTCGCTGCGGCTCTTCTCTTGTCGTTCCACTCATCGAGGTATCCGAGCTTCACCCTGAGAATCGCGGCCTGCATCGAGTCGAGCCGGTAGTTGTAACCCATCTCCTGGTGGACGTTCCGCTTGAACTGAGCGTGATGCCTGAGCGCCCGCGCCCTTTCGAACACGCGCGGATCGCCCGTCGTTATCGCTCCCCCCTCGCCGAACGCCCCGAGATTCTTGCTCGGATAGAAGGAAAAGGCAGCCGCATGGCCGAGAGAACCCGCCCTCCGCCCTTTGTATGTCGATCCGTGCCCCTGGCAAGAATCCTCGATGACGACGATGCCGTGCTTCTTCGCCAGCTCCATGATCGGATCCATGTCGCAGGGCTGGCCGAAAAGATGAACCGGAATGATCGCCTTCGTTCGCGGGGTGATCGCCGCTCTCGCGAGATCGACGTCGATGAGCGCGTTATCCTCGCGCACATCCGCGAGCACCGGCTTCGCTCCCGCCATGACGATCGCTTCGACCGTCGCGATGAAGGTATTGGGAACCGTGATAACCTCGTCGCCCGGCCCGATCCCGTAGGAAGCGAGCGCGAGATGGAGCGCGGCGGTGCCGGAATGCACGCCGACGCAATGAGGCGTCTCGCAGTATCTGGCAAAATCCGATTCGAACGCCTCGAGCTCCGGCCCGAGAATGAACGCGGTGCCGTCGATAACGTGCCCGATCGCTTCGTCGATCTCTTTTCTGATTTTCCTGGTGCCCGTCTGGAGGTCAAAGAAAGGGATCTTCTTGCTCATGATGCACAACCTCGCTTGACTCTTCGCCCAAGTGGGAAAATTATATCATGTTTAGCGGCGTTATGCCACCCAATATTTGCCGCTCGCCGCTATCTTAGCAAATATCTTTCCAATTTTCGGTCCGATTCCCCCCGATTTTCGTTGTCGAGGCTCATGAAAAACATCATACTGGCGCGCTAGAAGATGCGAATTTCCAAGCTTTTGCGCCATACCTATGAAAATACTCCTTGCCTCGGAAGAGATAACGAACAGGCCGCGGGAGGGATCGCTCGTTTTCCTCATGCACCTCGGCCGCTTCCTCCATAGTGAGGGAGAACTAACTGTCGTACATGCAGTTGGAGAGTTCGATCCCGATATTCGCACGCTCAGGGCCCTGTCGACGAAGACGCTCGTGACGAGGGAGCTCCTCCGTATCGCCCGCCGGGAGCGATTCGATGTCGCGCTCTACGTTCCACTGTCCGGACTCACCGCTTTCGGGATCGCGCGCGGCGCCCTGCTCCGCTCCCTCACCAAATCCCCCACGATCGCGATCGGCCTCCAGGAACGGCGCGTGGGCCGTGCGCACGCTCTTCTCGCCGCGTTCGGGAAACCGGATCTCGTCCTCTCCCCCGCGGCCTCGGTCAGGGAAAGGCTCGAGCGGCTCGGCTTCGATACGGGCTTCATCATGCCGGGCTACGACGATCGCCTCTTCAGGCCGGCGAGTCCGGAAATGCGCGCGCGGCTCAAGAGCAAGTACGATCTCCCGCGCGACCGGTACGTCCTGCTCCACGTCGGCCGCATCAAGGAGAGCCGCAATCTCGAAGTTCTTCTCCGCTACCGCGATTGGGGGCCCGACGTGCAGCCGGTCGTCAAGGCGGGGGAGATCGATCCCTCCTGGGCCCATCGGCTCCGCATGGCGGGAATCATCGTCATCGACGAGTTTCTCGGCGACGTGCACGAGCTCTACCAGGCGTCCGACTGCTATTTCTATCCCGTGAACAGCCCGACCGGAGCGATTGAAATCCCGCTCTCGGTGATCGAGGCGTGCGCGTGCAACCTCCCGGTTTTGACCACCCGCTTCAGCGCGCTTAACGAGGCGATACGAGAGGGGAACGGATTCTGCTATTACGACCGGGTCTCCGAGATCGCGGAGAAAATCGCCGCGATGCGGCTCTCCCGGTCCGAAACCGCGGCGAAGGTGAAGGAACTCTCCTGGGAGAAGGTTTTCCGCACGCATCTCTACCCGCAGATGCAATCACTCGCGCGCGAATCCAGGGGAGGCGGCGCGCTCTAAGGCGGTACCTTTCGAGATGCGGCGGGGCGCATGTTGACACGTGCCCGACGTCCTCTACAATACCCCGGCGTACCACCGGACACCCGGCACGAGCTCCCTCGAGAGACATTGACACGCGGACTCCCCTTCTATACAGTAATGACAGCACGTTCTGCACGAAGGCGTTTGAAGGCACGGAGGAATCTTTCATGATCGATGGCGTCACTATCGCGAAGCTCAAGGTGATTCCCGACGAGCGCGGCCGCCTCATGGAGATGATGCGGAGCGACGAGAGCGATTTTACGAAGTTCGGCCAGGTGTACATGACCACGGCGTATCCCGGCGCGGTCAAGGGGTGGCACTACCACAAGAAGCAGCACGACAACATGGTCGTCGTATCCGGCATGATGAAGATCGTCCTCTACGATATGCGCGCCGAATCCCCGACGCGCGGCGAGATTGTCGAGATCTTCGCGGGATTGCACAATCCGGTGCGAATCCACATTCCGCCCGGCGTCTGCCACGGCTTCAAGTGCATCTCGGCCGAGGAAGCGGTCGTCATCAACACGCCGACGGAGCTCTATCGCTATGACGATCCCGACGAGTTCCGCATCGACGCGCATTCGAAGGAAATACCGTACGACTGGAGCCGGAAGGACCGCTGAGCCCCCCCGAGGTGCACGCCGTGGACAGAATCTACATCACGGGCGCGAAGGGAATGCTCGGAAAGGCCGCCGCGGCCGTGTTCGCCGAGCGATACGATATCTTCCCGAGCGATTTCCATGAGACCGACGTCCGCGACGCCGGCGCGATCGCCGGGGAGATCCGCCTCGCAAAGCCGAAATTCGTCCTCCACCTCGCCGCGATGACCGACGTCGACGGATGCGAGACGAATCCGGATGAGGCTCACCGCATCAACGCGGTCGGGACGAGAAACGTGGCGCTCGCGTGCAGGGCCTGCGACGCGGTCATGATATACGTCAGCACCGGCATGGTGTACGACGGCCGAAAGGACTCTCCCTACATCGAATTCGATCCCGTTTCCCCGGTCAACGCCTACGCGCGCTCGAAGTACGAAGGCGAGCTCGCCATCCGCGACATCCTTTCCCGATTCTACATCTTCTCCACGTGCTGGCTTTTCGGCGGAGGACGCGACGACAAGAAGTTCGTCGCCAAGATCGTCGAGCGCGCGCGGACTTCCCGGGAGATCAAGGCGGTGGACGACAAGTTCGGCTCGCCGACCCATACCGCCGATCTCGCGCGGGGGATCTACGGCTTCATCGAATCGGGGCTCTACGGGAGATACCACTGCGTGAATACCGGCTGCGTGAGCCGCCTGGAGATGGCGCGTGAAATCGTGATGACCGCGGGAATCGGGAATTGCAGCGTCGTCGGCATTTCGTCCGACGAGTTCCCGCTGCCCGCCCCCCGCCCCCGCATGGAAGCGCTGCGGAACTACGGCTTCGAGCTTCTCGGCCTCGCCCCCATGCGCGGTTGGAAAGAAGCCCTCGACGAATACGTCGCCTCAACCTTTGCGTGACGCCTCAATCGAGCTTGTTCGCCCCCGTCTCCGCGACGAGGTTCGTCGCCCGCCGAAGCGATTCGAACGTCCCGGCGTCGGTCCACCACCCCTCGAGGATATCCCACGTGAGAGCGTTGCGCTCGATATACGCGTTGTTGACGTCGGTGATCTCGAGCTCCCCCCTCACGGAGGGCTTGAGCGTTTTGATAATCTCGAAGACCCGGCCGTCGTAGAGGTAGATCCCCGTTACCGCGAAAGTCGAACCCGGTTTTTTCGGCTTCTCCTCGATTCTGACGACCCGGTTGCCATCGAGAATGGGGACGCCGAAACGTTCGGGATCCGGCACTTCCTTGAGAAGTATCTTCGCCCCGCCTTCCTGCTTCCGGTACGATTCAACCGCCTTCACGATATTCATCTCGATGATATTGTCCCCGAGGATGACGCAGATTCCGTCCCCCGCGGCCCAGTACTCCGCGAGGCGAAGCGCCTCCGCGATTCCCCCCTCACCCTCCTGGTACGTGTAGTTGATATGCGCGAGGCCGAAATCCTTCCCGTTGCCGAGAAGGCGGAGAAACTCCCCCGCGTTGTTGCCTCCCGTGACGACGAGAATGTCGCGTATTCCCGCGTTGATCAGGGTCTGGATCGGGTAGAAGATCATCGGCTTGTCGTACACGGGAAGGAGATGCTTGTTCGTCACCTTCGTGAGGGGATACAGGCGAGTACCGAGTCCACCGGCAAGAATGACACCCTTCATAGAGAACCGCTCCTTGTCTCGAGATACGCAGCCGTCCACGCGCACAGTATAACCGAATGCTATCGCAGGCCGCAAGTCGCCGTTCCGAGGAGGTCCCGGTAAACCGCCTGCGTCTCCTCGACGCATCGTTCGATCCGGAACATCTCTTCGTAGCGCTTTCTCCCCGCTCTTCCCATGCGGGCCCCGCGATCGCGATCCTGCGCGAGAGCCGATATCGCCCGCACGAGTTCTTCGCGCGCGCGCGGATCGACGAGAATCCCCGTCTCCCCGTCCCGCACTATCTCCGGTATGCCATAGACGTTGCTCGCGACGACGGGAAGACCGGACGCCATCGCTTCGATGATGACGTACGGAGTCGCTTCGAGCGTCGAGGGGAGCAGGAGCGCGTCGCATTCGGAGAGGAGCGCGTCCACATCGGCGCGATATCCGAGAAAATGCACGCGGCGCTCGAGCCCGAGAGAGACGGCCTTCCCGCGAAGGGCGCGCTCCTCCTCCCCCGCTCCCGCGATGAGCAGCTTCACGCCGCCGGGAAGCGCGGCGAGGGCATCGAAGGCCCGGGCGTGCCCCTTGCGCTCTTCGAGGCTTCCGATCATGACGCAGAGAAAATCCTCTTTCGAGATTCCGAGCGCCTCCCGTATTCCCGCGAATCGCCCGCGAGCCGGCTCGGGAACCCCGAGCCGCACGACGCGGATCTTCTCGCGCGGCACTCCGTGGAAATCGGCGAGGGAGCTCACATTATCCTCGCTCATCGTGATGACGCGCTCGACCCACCGGCTCCCGAAGCCCCGCAGCAGCTTTCCCTTCGCGAACGGGGGCACCATGGGGAGGTGCTCCGTCGTCGCGACGTGCCGCACGCCCGCGAGCCGCGCCAGCGGCGCAACGAGACTGTACTGCGAACCCCACGGTCCGGGGAGATTGCAGTGGAGGATCGCGGGCCGGAGACGGCGGAGCAGCGATATGAAATATGAAATCCCGGCCGGTGAGCGAATCATGTCGAGCGATACTTCATGCACGGGGACGCCGGCGCCACGCATCGACGCCGCGAAAACCTCGAGACGGGGATTGCGGTTCATGATGAGCTCCGGGCGGAACTCCTCGCGGTTCAGCCCTGCCGCGAGAAGCTCCAGGTACCTCTCGGCGCCGCCGAACCAA
>Ga0315286_10004406_pt1 | contig 13513 bp, 13 predicted proteins | sample YL17G10_0_MG_FD_205038 | JGI IMG/M metagenome (GOLD analysis project Ga0315286, IMG submission 205038) | Sediment microbial communities from Yellowstone Lake, YNP, Wyoming, USA - YL17G10_0 | ecosystem: Environmental > Aquatic > Freshwater > Lake > Sediment | place: USA: Wyoming | collected... | reverse complement strand
CGAGTGCACCCATCAGACATGTTCTCTCGGTGAGGGAGACGTCGAGGGAAACGCGGTCGTCTGTCTCTGTCACAACGCAGAGTTCGACATCCGCAGTGGAGAGCCGCTTTCGGGCCCGGCGACGATGCCGGTGCCGGTGTACGAGGTTCGTGAGGAGAACGGCGAACTCCAGGTAGCGATCTGATGCGTCGGGCGGTCATCGTCGGCGCCAACGCCTGCGGCGCCTCGGCCGCGAGTGTCCTGCGCGACGAGGGTTTCGACGGGGACATCGTGCTGATCGGCGAAGAGCCATACCCGCCCTACGAACGACCGCCGCTCTCCAAGGAGTATCTGCGCGGGGAGCAGACGCTCGATCGATCGTACATGCGACCTCTCGACTGGTACGCCGAGCAGAACATCGACGCGCGCTTCGGCACTCGCGCAACGGACATCGACACCGGGTCGAAGCTCCTGACGCTCGATGGGGGAGAAGAGATCGCCTACGACTCGCTCCTGATCGCGACCGGTATACGCAACCGGCCGCTCGACGTTCCCGGCGCGGATCTTCCGGGCGTGTTAGGTCTTCGCACAGCGGCCGATGCGGACCGCATCCGCGAACTCGCGGCAACGGCTACGCGCGTCACGGTCGTCGGCATGGGCTTCATCGGAGCCGAGGTTGCGGCCTCGCTCCGCGAGATGGGCGTCGAAGTGACGGTGGTCGAGTTCTTCGAGACCGCCCTGTTCCGGGTGTTGGGGACTGAGTTCGGTGGCGTCATCGAGGAGATCCACCGCGAACACGGCGTCGATATGCGGTTCGGCGAAGGGGTCGAGGCATTCGTTGGCGATGATCGCGTCAGGTCCGTGGTGACCTCGAGCGGGGCCAGTATCGAGTGCGACTTCGCGGTCGTCGGTGTCGGCACGGTCCCCAACTCCGAGCTCGCACAGGCAGCGGGTCTCGCGTGCGACGACGGCATCCTGGTGGACGCGAGCCTTCGGACGACCGCTCCGGACGTCCTCGCTGGTGGTGATGTAGCCAACCACGATCACCCTCGGTTCGGGCGCGTGAGGGTCGAGCACTTCGACAACGCCGTCAAGATGGGAGCCACCGCCGCGCGCAACATGCTCGGGGCCGAGGAGGTCTTCGACGACGTGCACTGGTTCTGGTCGGACCAGTACGACGCGAACCTCCAGATGGCCGGTTTCGCGCCGACCTTCGATGAGGTCGTCATCCGCGGCAGCCTGGGGGATCGCGCCGGGTTCTCGGTGTTCTACCTCAAAGGCGGGGCGGTCGCGCAGGTCTTCGGATTGAACCGGCCCCGCGACGTCCGCAGGGCGATGCCCTTGATCAAAGTGGGCGTCCATGCAGATCCCATCGCGCTGGCCGACGAGGCGACCGATCTGCGCACGCTCGGTGCGTAGGGGCACCGTGGGCTCAGGAGCCCCTTTGATAGGCTGATTCGAAAGCTCAGATCGCACGTTTACTAGGGAGTGAGTTCGTTGGAAAGGCCCGAGATCATCATGGCCCCAGGGCCGACGCCGATACCGCCCGAAGTCCTCTTGGCGCAGGCTAAGCCACTCGTCTACCACCGCGGTCCCGGTTTCGGAGACCTCCTGCGGAAGGTGACCGAAGACCTCCAGGCGCTGTACAAGACCAAGAATGACGTCCTCATATGGGCATCGTCGGGAACCGGCGGTCTCGAGTGCGCCGTGGTCAACCTCTTCTCGCCGGGCGACCGGGTGGTCGTACCGGTGGCCGGCTTCTTCGGTGAGCGTTTCGTGAAACTGGCGACCGCCTACGGATTGGATGTCCGCCGTGTTGACTTCGAATGGGGCGAGACCGTACGTGTCGAGGAGGTGGCCGCGGCGTTGGCTGAGGCTCCGACCAAAGGCTTGTTGGTTCAGCAGAGCGAGACTTCGACCGGCGTGATGCACGACATCGAGGCCATCTCCACCCTGACCCGTGGCACCGACGTCTTGCTGGTCGTCGACTGCGTTTCCAGCGTCGGTGCGGTTCCCTTCGAGACGGACCTGTGGGAAGTGGACGCGGCGGTTGGCGGATCGCAGAAGGCCATCTCCGCTGCACCGGGTCTGTCCTTCGTAGCCATCAGCGAGAAGGCCTGGGCCGCCAACAAGGTTGCCAAGTGCCCGCGCTTCTACTGGGACTGGGCCGCGTTCAAGGCCTCATACGGATTGACGAATCCGGAGAGCCCGTTCACCCCGGCGATATCGACGATGCAGGGACTCGCCGCCGGGTTGAAGCTCTATATGGACAGCGGCATGGAAGAGAACCTCGCACGGCACGAACTGCTGTCGCGGGCGACGAAGACCGGTATCGAGGCGATCGGGCTCGAGCTGTTCGGCGAGGGCCGCGATCGCGCATGGGCAGTCACGGCGGTGAGGGCGCCCGAGGGTCTCGATGGCGACGCGATCGTCGACAAGGTGCGCGCGGACCATGGCATCGTCCTGGCCCCCGGTCAGGGACCGTTGAAGGGAAAGGTGTTCCGGATCGGGCATTTCGGGTATTTCGACAAGTTCGACATCATCCGGTGCCTCGCCGCTCTCGAACTCACGCTGCAAGATATGGGCTTCCCGGTCGAACTCGGCAGCGGGGTTGCGGCGGCCGAGCGGATCTTCTCGAAGGGATAGGGCATGCGGGTGCTTGTGACGGAATCGCTGTCGGAGCGGGGTCTCGAGGTTCTCGGCGAGGACTTCGACGTGGACGTTCGAGAGGAACTCGCCGAGGGAGATCTGGTCGGCGAGATAGCCCCGTACGAGGCGCTCGTGATCCGGTCGGCCACCCAGGTGACCACCGAGGTGATAGAGGCCGCGGAGAACCTGAAGGTGATCGCTCGCGCCGGCATCGGACTGGACAACGTGGATGTGGACGCCGCAACGCGCAAGGGCATCATCGTACTGAACGCGCCTCAGTCCAACATCGTCTCTGCCGCCGAGCACACCATCGCCCTCCTCTTGGCGCAGGCGCGCCACATCCCGGAGGCGTGCAGTTCCCTCAAGGGAGGGGTATGGAACCGTTCGAAATACGAGGGTGTCGAGCTGCAGGGCAAGACACTTGGCTTGGTCGGCATGGGCCGTGTCGGCTCGCTCGTGGCTCAACGGATGCTCGCGTTCGGCATGCGGGTCATCGCGTACGACCCCTACGTTTCGCGGGACAAGGCCCGTGAGATGGGTATCGAGATGATGCCCACCCTAGAGGCGTTGCTGGTCCAGGCGGACTTCATCTCCATCCATCTGCCGCGGACCGCCGAAACCGAGAAGTTCATCGGTGAGCGCGAGTTCTCGCTCATGAAGGAAGGCGTGCGCATAGTGAACACGGCGCGCGGTTCCATCGTCGACGAGGACGCGTTGGTCAAGGCTCTGAAGGACGGGCATCTGGCCGGTGCAGGGATAGACGTCTTCTCCACCGAGCCCCTGACCAAGTCGCCGCTCTTCGAGTTCGAGAACGTGGTCGTGACGCCGCACCTGGGCGCATCGACTGCCGAGGCGCAGGACAAGGCCGGTGTAACGATCGCGCAGATGGTCCGCCTGGCGCTCCGCGGTGAATTCGTTCCCTACGCGGTGAACCTGTCGGCAGGAGAGGTGCCCGAGGCGGTCCGGCCTTTCATGAGCATCGCTGAGAAGCTCGGTGCCCTGCTCACCGGTCTCGCCGAAGGCGGCCTGCAGTCCATCGACTGCCAGTACCTGGGTCGCCTGGCTGAGGTGGACACGCGCGTCCTGACGCTCGCAGCCCTCAAGGGCGCTCTGGGCGGGGTTGTCCACGAGCCCATCTCCCTGGTGAACGCCCCGATCGTCGCCCAGGAGCGAGGGATAGAGGTGAACGAATCGAAGTCCTCGGTGTCGCGCGACTACGTGAACCTCATGGTGATCAGGGCCAGGACCGAGGCGGGCGAGATCTCCGTCGCCGGGACGCTGGTCGGCAAGCGCAGCGGTGATCGTTTCGTTCAGGTCTTGGACTACGACGTGGACATCGCGCCGGCAAAGTACATGGCGTTCTTCCTCTACGAGGACGTGCCGGGCATCATCGGCAGGGTGGGCACCATCATCGGCGAGTCGGGCATCAACATCGCGGGCATGGAAGTTGGCCGCAAGAATCAGGGCGGCTCCGCCGTCATGGGCCTCACTGTGGACACCCCACTGCCTCAAGACGTGCTAGACAAGATCGTTGAGACCGTCGGTGCGAAGCACGCGCATTTCGTGATCCTTCCCGAATAGCGCCGACGCCGTGATGACGCAGCCCAGGACCGGCAACCCTCGCATCCCCATCTACCGACTGGCGGCCGCACGAGCCATCTCGATCGGCGGAGGCGCTGCGGCGTTCGCGGCCCTGATGTACGTCGTCTTCGACAAGACGGGATCGGCGAAGTGGGTGGCGGCCACTCTCTTCTTCACCTTCGGCGTCTCGGGCTTGATGAGCCCTATCGGAGGGCTCATCGCGGATCGGTTCGACCGCAAGTGGGTGATGATCTGGTCCGATCTGGCAGGGGCCGCCTGTTTCGTGGTGATGGCGTTCGTTCACGACCCCGCCCTGCTGATAGCGGTCGCCTTCATCGCGGCCCTCGCGGAGACACCCTTCTGGTCCGCGTCGAGCGGCGCCATCCCGAATATCGCGACGCCCGAGGACCTGTCGAAGGCCAACGCTCTTCTCGTGGCCAGCCGCAACCTCGGCTTGATGCTCGGCCCGGTCATCGGAGGCGTGATGGTCGCAAGCCTCGGCGCCCAGTGGGTCTTCCTATTCAACGCGGCGACGTTCGTGTTCTCAGCCGCGCTGGTGTGGACCGTCCGCGCGAACTTCCAGGAGGAACGCGACGAGGAGCAGGCCACCAAAGGGCTGAGGGTCGGCTTCTCGTACCTGGCGCACGAACCGGTTCTTCGGACGATCCTCGCTGCGTGGAGCGGCATGGTGCTGGGGATGGGCATGTCGATGGTTGCCGATCTTCCGCTGGTGAAGTCCTTCGTCCCGGATTCGGTCGCGCTCGGATACGGCGCGTTGATCGCATGCTGGGGAGGCGGCGCCCTGATCGGCACGATCTTCGGACGCTGGATGAACGCGCGCAACGAGGGTTACTACATCGTCTACGGCACCGCGGTCATAGCGCTGGGCACGGCCGCGACCGCTCTGGCGCCCGGATTCGTCATCGCCTTGGCAGGGGTACTGATCGCGGGCATCGGCGACTCGTCAACGATCGTCGCCGACGAGAGCATCCTCCAGCGCCGGACCCCGGATGAGATCCGCAGTCGCGTGGCGTCCGTGTCGCAGGCCCTCTGGCAGATCGCGCTTGCGATCTCGTACATCTTCGGAGGGATAGTTGTCGGCTACCTCGGGCCCCAGGGCATGTACGGGGTCGGCGCGATCATGGGTGCGATAGCAACCGTCGTGCTGATCCCCATCCTCGGCATCATGCGCAAGGAGGCAGACGAGAGGGACAAGGCCATGGATGTGGACAAGACCGGTTCCGGCGAGTAACGGTATCCTGTTTGGCCTAGCTTCCGGCATGGGGTCGGGGGGCGGAAAGGGAGGTTGTCGTGCCTATCCAACCTGTCGACAAGATCTGGATGGACGGATCACTCGTCGATTGGGCTGACGCGAAGGTACACGTCCTCTCCCACGCCCTGCACTACGGCAGCGGCGTGTTCGAGGGTATCCGCGCCTACGAGACATCCAAAGGCACGGCCGTTTTCCATCTGGAGGATCACGTCCAGAGGCTCTTCCGGTCGGCCAAGCTCTACAACATCAAGGTGCCGTTCACCGAAGAGCAGATAGCCGACGCCATCAAGGAGACGATCCGGGCGAACGGGCTCACGCACTGCTACATCCGGCCGCTCGTCTATCTCGGTTACGGCGAGATGGGGCTGAACCCGTTCAACTCTCCCGTGAACGTCTCGATCGCGGTCTGGCCGTGGGGCACCTACCTGGGTGACGACGCGCTCGAGATGGGCGTGCGCATCAAGGTCTCATCGTGGAAGCGCAACGACCAGAACTCGCTTCCGCCGGCGGCCAAGGCGAGCGGACAGTACATCAACTCGATACTCGCCAAGATGGAGGCCCTGCAGGCCGGATACGACGAGGCCGTCATGCTGAATCAGGCGGGTCAGATCGCAGACGGTTCGGGCGAGAACGTGTTCATCGTCCGCGACGGGGTGCTCGTCACTCCGCCACTTTGGGCGGGTTGCCTCGGAGGCATCACGCGTGATTCCGTCATGGTCGTCGCGCGCGATCTCGGTATCGAGGTGCGAGAGGACAACCTGGTGCGGACGGATCTGTACAACGCCGACGAGGCCTTCTTCACCGGAACCGCTGCAGAGGTCACACCGATACGTGAGGTCGACGATCGCATGGTGGGCGAGGGGCATCGCGGACCCGTCACGAAGGAGATCCAAGGGACATTCTTCTCTGCCGCTCGCGGCGAGATAGACAAATACTCCCACTGGCTCACCTACGTCTGAGGAGGCTCGGCCCGTGGAAGTCTGGGAACGAGCGGTCCCGATCCGAGGGACGACCCTGCACGTCCAGGGAGCGGGTGACGGTCCGGCCATCCTGTTCATCCACGGGATGTGCGGGAACGCCGACGGGTGGACCGGACAGACGGAACGGCTCTCAGGAGACTTCCGCTGCGTGGCGTACGACCGCCGCGGGCACACCCGCAGTCCTCTCGGCGATGTGGAGCAGCGGTCCGTTCAGATGCACGCGGATGACGCGGCCGAACTCATCGAGGCGCTCGACCTGGCCCCCGTGGTAGTGGTCGCCTCGAGCGGCGGGGCCCGGATCGGCGTGGACATGCTCATCAGGCACGCGCGACTGTTGCGCGGTGCCGTTCTCTCCGAGCCGGCGATCCTGGGGCTGGCACCCGAGCTGCTGCCGGCGCTCTTCGCCGAGATCGAACCCAAGTTGAGAGCGGCTGCGACGCCGGAAGACGCTGTAGACGCGTTCTTCGAGACGATCGACCCCGCGATGTGGGCGGCGATGCCCGATGGACGGAAGGACGCCTATCGCGCGAACCACACGGAGTTGCTCGGTGATCTCGAGATGCCGCCCTACCTTCCTTCGCCTGAGCAGTTCGCGTCTATCGGGGTCCCGGTGCGAGTCATCTGCGGCGAACTGAGCCTCCCGATATTCAAGGAGGTCGCGGCTAGGTTCGCCGCCTCAGTCCCCGGTGCGGAGCTCGTTGAACTCCAGGGTGCGACCCACGCCACCTACCACCTTCAGCCTGATGCCTTCGCTGGTGCGGTCCGTTCCTTCGTGACCGAGCGATGAGGCTCGTACGCTTCCGTTTCGGTGATCGGATAGCGACGGGCGTGCTCGAAGGTGGCGTGATCCGCGTTCTCGCGGGAACGTTCTTCGAGGCGCCGGTTCCCACGGGTGAGGAGATACCTCTCGACGATGTAAGGCTGCTGGCGCCGGTGCTGCCCTCTAAGGTCATCGGGGTCGGCCTGAACTACGCGAGCCACGCGAAGGAGTTCGGGGGCCGCGAGCTTCCCGCGGAACCGCTGCTGTTCATCAAGCCGTCCACGGCAGTGATCGGACCCCAGGATCCGATCCCGCTGCACCCGATGAGCGAGCACGTCGACTATGAGGGCGAGTTGGGTGTCGTGATCGGGAGGCTGGCGCGCAAGGTGTCCGATCCCGCAGAGGCCGAACGCGCGATACTCGGCTATGTCTGCGCGAACGACGTGACCCTGCGCGACCTGCAGGCCAAGGACGACCAATGGACGCGCGCCAAGGGTTTCGACGGATCTGCGCCGATCGGTCCGTGGATAGAGACGGCCTGCGACCCGGCCGATCTCGCCATCGAGACGCGAGTGAACGGAGAGGTGAAGCAGTCACAGCGGACATCCGACCTGGTCTTCTCGCCGGTGGCGCTCGTCTCCTACATAACGCAGTACATGACGTTGCTGCCCGGTGACGTGATCATGACCGGCACTCCTTCAGGTGTCGGTCCGCTGTCCCCGCGCGATAGGGTCGAGGTCGAGATAGAGGGGATAGGCGTGCTGGAGAACACGGCAGTCGCGGGATGAGCGAGTCGGCTACCAGCGTTCGCTGTAGATTCGCGCCCGCGCCCAGCGGATCGATGCATGTGGGGAACGCTCGCACGGGCCTGTTCTCCTGGTTGTTCGCCCGTCACAACGCAGGCACATTCATCCTGCGCATCGAGGACACCGACGCCAGCCGTGTGACCGACGAGGCGATAGACATCCTCATCCATTCACTCGAGTGGCTCGGCATCGATTGGGACGAGGGCCCCGGTGCGGGCGGCCCCCACGGGACCTACCGACAGACCGAGCGTCTCGACATCTACCGCGGTATCGCCGAAACGTTGAGGGCCAACGGCGACGCGTATCGCTGCTACTGCACCAAGGAGGAACTGGACGAGCGACGCAAGCGGGCGATGGCCGAAGGCAGCACGCCCGGCTACGACGGCAGGTGCCGCGCGCTTACCGATGCGCAGCGCTCGGCTTTCGAAGACGAGGGCCGACCCCACATCTTGCGATATGCGATGCCCGACGAAGCGTTCACGGTTCACGACCTGGTGCGTGGCGAGGTCGAGTTCGCCGCCGGGTCAACGCGCGACTACGTCTTGATGCGCTCCGATGGTTCGCCGACGTACATGCTCGCTGCTCCCGTGGACGATCACCTGATGGAGATGACCCACGTCATCCGCGGCGAAGACCTCTTGCCCTCGACGCCGGGGCAACTCGCCCTGATAAGGACCCTCGGGGGAACCGCTCCGACCTACGGGCATCTGCCGCTGATCGTCGGCGCCGACCGCGCCCCGCTCTCGAAGCGTCACGGCTCCGTGTCAGTGGAGGCCTTCCGCGAGCAGGGCTATCTGCCCGAGGCGCTGATGAACTACCTGGCGTTGCTCGGCTGGTCCAAGGATGAGAGCACGACGTTCATGTCCCGCGACGAACTCAAGGAGGCGTTCGACATCACGCGGGTGTCGCACAACCCGGCGGCGTTCGACACCGAGAAGCTGCAGTGGATGAACCTGCACTACATCAAGGAGCTGCCCCCCGACGAGCTCGCGGCAAGGATGCTCCCGTTCTTCGGAGAGCACGGCGTGGCCGTGGACGTGGATCTGCTGAAGAAGGCCGTTCCGCTCATCAACGAGCGCATGAAGCTGCTGACAGAGTCGGTCGAACTCCTGCGGTTCCTGTTCACCGACGACGTTTCGCCCAACGAGAAGGCGGCGGGCATCATCGCGAAAGCGCCGGAGGGCTACCTGGCCAAGGCGGCGGATGCTCTCGAAGCGCTCGGAGACTGGACGCACGACGGCATCCTCGCGGCGTTGGATGCGCTCGCCGAGTCGGCCGGCCTCAACAGGACGAAGGGGTGGCAACCGATCCGTGCCGTGGTGACGGGCAGCAACATCTCTCCGCCGCTGCCCGAATCGCTCGAGTTGCTCGGCCGGGCCCGGACCGTGGCGCGCATCCGCGCCGCGGCGTAGGGCGCGCCGCTAGACCGCAAGCGCCTTCCGGAGTTCCTCGGCGGCGGCCTCGGGTTCCACGGTGTTGATACCGATGGCCGAGCCCAGTTCGAAACCCGCGGGCTGCGAGAGCTTCGGCAGGATGCGAACGTGCCACAGGAAGATGTCCTCACCCTTGTCGGAAGGGGCCGAGTACAACACGAGGTTGTAGTCGGGGTCGTCACACGCCCGGCGTATCGCCCCGACCGTACTGCTGAGCATCCACGCGAGATCCGAAACGTCGCCGTCCTCCAGTTCGTCGAACGACGAGCTGTGGAAGGTCGGACAGATCCAAGTTTCGAACGGGCTGCTCGAGGCGAAGGGCTCGAAGGCGACGAAGCGGCCGCGTCCGTCCACCATCCGCACTCCGGCCGCGCGTTCAGCTACGACCAGGTCGTCGTAGACGCAGTGTCCGGTGTCGTCGAAATACGATGTCGCCACGTCGAGACGCCGCAGCAGTCGCGGGGAGTTCACCGGTATCGCCACGACCTGAGAGTGAGGGTGTATCAGAGAAGTACCCGCCATGGGGCCGAAGTTCTTGAACACCATGACCGCCTGAACGTGGGGCTTGTCTATCAGAGCTCGGTAGCGCTCGCGCCAGGCGCGCACGATGTGTTGAACGTCTTCCAGCGCCATCTCGTCCAAGCGCATGTCGTGTCGAGGCGACTCGACAACAACTTCCGCTTCGCCAACACCCGGCATCTCGCGGAAGAGCGGAGGCCCGGTTCGCTCGATGTCACCGTCGCCCTGCAGCGCCGCGTACAGGTTGGGCACGACGCGGACCTTCCACGGGTCGTCGGGGATGCGCAGCAGTTCGGGCGGCGTCTGCCCCTCGTTGCCTGGACAGAACGGACACGACTCGTCCCTCTCGGGCAGCACCTGGCGGGGGATGGAAACGTGGTCGTGGGGGCGCGCGCCCCTGCGGGGGGCCAGTATCACCCAGTGGCGTGTCGTCGGGTCCTGCCTGAGCGTGGACATATTCGAGGTGCCATCGTAACTTCCCGGGCCCTGGGAACCCAATGCCCACGTGTGAAGGGAAGCCTCCTTCCTCGCGAGAGGATGCCTTTCCGTGCCAGACTGGGCCGACGGAGTCATCGAAACGGGAAGAGGAGGGGAAGATGCGGAAGATCTTGGTTTCGGTCTTGGGGTTGACGCTGTTCCTGGCAGCCGTGCCAGCCTCTGCTGACGTCGGATCGAGCATCGCCATCCACCCGCACGTCGGCACGGCTACATACAAGAAGCCGTTCCACGATATCCGCGGGCGCGTGGGGATCGCGAACATGACCGGCAAGACGGTCACCGTCCGGTGCACCGTGATCGCGACCTTGCCGTCCAAGTCGGGGAGCGACCAGATGGAGGGCTCCGCGATAGTCAGCGTTCCGGTGATGGCCGAGCAGGCTAGGTCGCCCCACTACGAGATCATCCTTCGCGACGAACACCACAAGTTCCGCAACAGTCCTTCGGATCTGGTGGCTCACTGCAACGTGGTCTGAGCGCACCCCGAATGGGTGGCGGGCACCCCTAGTAGCCGCGGGCGCCACGCCCTCGATGCCCAGGGCGGACATGCTTGCCCGGGGGACAGACAAAGGGCCGGACAGGTGTCCGGCCCTGCGTTTGCCCTGGTAGTCCCAACGGGATTTGAACCCGTGTCTCCACCTTGAGAGGGTGGTGTCCTAGGCCCCTAGACGATGGGACCGCGTGAGGGTGACAGAGTCACTCGTGCGGTCAGGAAGGCTACCAAACCCCGTCGTGTCCAAAGGGAAGCCCCGAGGGGATAGCATGGCGATTCCTGGACGAGAAGGGGGTGATGGAGCCGTGATGGATATCAAGGACGCGGCTTCCGATTTCCTGGCCAAGAAGAGGGTCGCGGTTACCGGTGTGTCCAGAGATCCGAAGGGCCATGGAAGCAACATCGTGTATCAGCGGCTTCGGGATCGCGGCTACGAGGTCTTCGCCGTCAACCCGAACGCAGACACGGTTGAGGGCGACGCCTGCTATCACGACCTGAAGTCGATCCCCGGCGGGGTTGAAGCGGTGGTGGTCGGCACAAGGCCTGAGACCACTCAAGCGACCCTTGAGGAATGCGCCGAGCTCGGCATCGAACACGTGTGGATGCATCGATCCGTGGGGACAGGCAGCGTCTCCGAGACGGCGGCCGAGTACGGGCGGCAGCACGGGATAACCGTGATCGAGGGCGGGTGCCCGCTGATGTTCGCTCCGACCGCGGATGTCGGGCACAAGGTCATGCGGGTCATCTTCGCGATGACGGGCAAGGTTCCGAAACAGGTGTGCGCCCCTGACTCCTGAAGTTCTCTTCGTCTGCGTTCACAACGCGGGGCGCAGCCAGATGGCGGCCGCGCTGCTCGATCGCTACGCGGCCGGTCGCGTGGTCGTTCGCTCCGCCGGCAGCGCGCCCGCTGACGAGATCAACCCTGCCGTGATCGAAGCGATGGCCGAAGTCGGCCTTGATCTCTCCGGAGAGTTTCCCAAGCCGCTCACTGATGATGCCGTGCTCGGCAGCGATGTCGTCGTCACCATGGGTTGCGGAGACGCCTGTCCCGTCTATCCAGGCAAGCGCTACCTCGACTGGGAACTGCCGGACCCGGACGGCAAGACGGTTGAGGAGATCCGCACGATCCGTGACGAGATCGATCGCCGTGTGCGCGGGCTGGTCGGCGAGATCCTGGCTACAGACGAGGAAGGCGAGATGCGATGAGCGCGGCGAACACCCGAAGCGTGACGAAACGTCTTTCGTTCCTCGACCGCTACCTGACCGCCTGGATCTTCCTGGCCATGGCCGCGGGCGTCTTCATGGGCTGGGCCTTCGAGGGCTGGCCGAGCTTCATCAACCGGTTCAATGTCGGAACCACCAACGTCCCGATCGCCATCGGTCTCGTAGTGATGATGTATCCGCCGCTCGCCAAGGTGAAGTACGAAGAGCTCGGTGATGTCTTCCGCGACTTCAGGATCCTCGGCCTCTCGCTGGTGCAGAACTGGATCATCGGGCCGCTCGTGATGTTCTTCCTGGCGGTCCTCTTCCTGCATGACTACCCCGAGTACATGGTCGGCCTCATCATGATCGGCCTTGCCCGCTGCATCGCCATGGTGATCGTCTGGAACGACCTGGCCAAGGGCGATACTGAGTACGCCGCTGGTCTCGTCGCCTTCAACAGCGTCTTCCAGGTCATCTTCTTCAGCCTGTTCGCGTGGATCTTCGTCACGAAGCTGCCACCGCTGTTCGGCTTGCACGGCGTCGCCGTCGACGTCTCTATCGGCCAGATCGCGAAGAGCGTCTTCATCTACCTGGGCATCCCGTTCCTGGCCGGCATGCTCACGCGGTATCTGGGCCTCAAGTACAAGGGTCGAGAGTGGTACGAGCAGAAGTTCATCCCGCGCATCAGCCCGCTGACGCTGATCGCGCTGCTGTTCACGATCTTCGTGATGTTCAGTCTCAAGGGCGATCTGATCCTCAAGCTTCCGCTCGATGTGGTGCGTATCGCTATCCCGCTGCTCTGCTACTTCGTCATCATGTTCTTCATGAGCTTCTATCTGGGGCGCCGCATGGGCGCCGACTACTCGAAGACGACGACGCTTTCGTTCACCGCGGCCAGCAACAACTTCGAGTTGGCTATCGCGGTGACCGTCGCAGTGTTCGGTCTCAACTCGGGCCAGGCGTTCGCCGCCGTCATCGGGCCACTCGTCGAGGTGCCGGTCATGATCGCCCTGGTCGACGTGGCGCTTCGGATGGGCCGCAGATACTGGGGAGTCGGCGATGCGGCTGCTTCGGCGGCGGCCTAGCGCCTTCCCCTTATCCGATAATCTGGCATCCCATGGATATCGTCGACGCAGCCAACCTTCGCCGAGGACGACTCGCGCGTCTGCAAGCGTCGATGAAGGCGTACGGCGTTGAGGCCTGCCTGCTGTTCAACCCCGCGAACGTTCGCTACGCGACGGGTGCGACGACGATGACGGTCTACTGCCTCGGTTCGTTCGTGCGCTGCGCGCTGGTTCCGGCGGAAGGGCGTCCCATCCTGTTCGACCACCCGAATTCGATG
>Ga0315286_10004405_pt1 | contig 13513 bp, 13 predicted proteins | sample YL17G10_0_MG_FD_205038 | JGI IMG/M metagenome (GOLD analysis project Ga0315286, IMG submission 205038) | Sediment microbial communities from Yellowstone Lake, YNP, Wyoming, USA - YL17G10_0 | ecosystem: Environmental > Aquatic > Freshwater > Lake > Sediment | place: USA: Wyoming | collected... | reverse complement strand
ACATGGTGGCCGTGGGCGAAAAAAGCGGCGAGCTCGAAACGATGCTCAAGAACATCAGCGAGAACCTCGAGGCCTCGTCGGACGTCGTGATCGAGCGTTTGAGCGCCGCGGTCGAACCGTTGATCATCATTTTCATGGCGGGAGTCGTCGGCGTGATCGCCTACGCGACGATCCTGCCGATTCTGCGGATTTCCTCTATAGCGCGATAGGCTTTGTTTGGAGTGAACGGATTATGAAGAACAGCGACAAGAGTCGATTGAGACGCGGCTTCACGATGGTCGAGCTGATGGCAGTGCTGATCATTCTTGGCCTGTTGGCCGCCGTGGTGGTGAAGAATTTCGTGGGCCAGGTAGACAAAGGACGCGTGGTCACCACCAAGGCCAGTCTGCGCCTGCTGCATACCGCCATCAACCAGTTCCACATGGATACCGGCCGGTGGCCGACGGAAGATGAGGGACTGAGCGTCCTCGTCCAGCAGCCTGCCGATGTTACGAACTGGCAGGTCGGCGGATACATCGAGACGACGACGGTCCCGAAGGACGCCTGGGGGCATGACTTCATCTTCGAGCTCTACCCGGAAACCGGCAAGCCTTTCGTGATCAAGAGTCTGGGCGCCGACGGCCAGGAGGGGGGCGAGGACTACAATGTGGATCTGCTCAGCACAGACGCCGGCTGATCGGCTTGATCGCAACCACCCAAGCGAGCCACGATCGCGGCCCGGGCCGGTCGTTCTTCGATCGCCCTGCGCTCGGGTCAAAGGTCTGACGCTGGTCGAGCTCCTTGTGGTCATGTCGCTCATTTCGCTGCTGGTTCTCCTGGTGCAAGTGAATCTGTTCGGTGTTCTGCGCCGCAATACGTTCAGGTCGCAGGTGCAGGATTTCGTCTCCACGATGCAGATGGCCGCTTCGAATGCGGCCGAGAGCGGCCACAAGTACGAGATGATCATCGACCTGAGCGAGCAGACCTACCTGCTGCGGGAGCTGACCACCGGCGATCTGACGTCGGACCCATTGGTCGAGCAGACCATCACGCAGGGCTCGTTCCGGGGCAATTGCCGGGCCGCCCATGTCGAGTTCGACGACGGCACTTTCACGAATGGGGACAGGGCGAAGTTTCGGGTCGGCTTCACAGGCTGGCAGTACGGCGGCAAAGTCGTGTTCCTGGACGAGAGTGAGCATCCCTATGCCGTGATTGTCAATCGGGTGACCCCGATCGTTCAGTTGTTGGAAGGCGATCCACCCCTGATGACCCCAAAAACCAAGGAGCAAGTCCCATTCCTGTAATGAATGGGTTCCACGTTGTCGTGATGGAACATGAGCCATAGAATGAACATCCCAGGCATGTTTGAGCGGACCAACCGATGGGCTGGCGCCGCAGGGTTCACCCTGCTCGAAGTCCTGGCGGCGCTGGCGATCCTGGGGCTGGCCAGCTCGAGTGTGCTGATCGTGATTGACCGCTGCGTGAACTCCGCGGCGGACTCGGCCTTGCGCATGGAGGCTTTCGAGCTGGTCCGCGAGAACATGGATAAGATCCTCGTTCGCGATATGGTGGATGAGACGGCCGACTTTGGGACGAGCGAGAAGTACCCCGACATTTCGTGGCAGACGGTTATTGAGGCTTTTACGGAGCCTGCGGGGGGGCAGACGTGGCTTCGGGCCGTCTGTTCGGCCGAATATGTTGACTCGACGGGTGAGAAGCGGACCATCGAGCTGGAGCACTGGATCACTCCATTGACCGATCAGCAGGCTGCGCAGCTCTCCGGTCAGCAAGACCTGGAGAAGCTCGGGATGGAGCAGATCATCCGGACCGATTCGGAGGCGGCCACGTACGCCAACGTCGGTGTGGATACGATCGCGGAGTGGGTCGAGAATGGCCTGGCCAAGACGGACGATGGGATGTTCCTCAGACACAATCTGGACCTGTTCATTCGCAGCAAGGGCAATCCCACGCCGGAACAGAAGGCCAAGCAGGCCAAGTCGATCCGCGACCTGGCGAGGAGACTGAAGATGGAGCAGAAGGAGCTGGAGCAGGATGGCCTTTCTGGTACAGTCCCGGGCGCCGGCGGCAAGGGCGGGTCCGCTGGGCTGTCGACCGGAGAACGCGGGAAGGGAAATGCCGGCCAGATCGTGGACCCGGCGGCCAGAAGGCAGAAATAGGCCCGTCGCTATGCGCATGAGACGCGACTACAGACAAGAGAGATATCCATCGGGGTTTTCCCTGGGGGAGCTGCTCGCCGTGGTCATCATCGGCTCGATGGTTCTCGCCGCCATTCTGGGCATCTACGGGCGGGCCAACCAGGCGGCGGAGGCCGTCTTGAACAAGATCGACGCCCCATCCTGGACATCGGAGGTCTTGCAGCTTATCGCCAAGGACCTGGGCCGGATCATGAGTGCGGACGATGCGATCGTCCAGGTCAGAAATGGGTTCGATAACAAGTTTCAACGAGCCGAGCTGGTGTTGCGGCGGACGTACCACGACAAGGAGAACAAGGAGCAGACCCTGGAGGAGATCACCTGGCGGGCCGGATATGACCACGGCGGGCAGACCCCGGGCCTGGTGATCTATCGCAGCTATGAGGGGATCGGCCGGGAGGACAAGCTCTTCGATGACCAGCGTGAGGACTGGGAGAAGGGCTACCCCTTCGTGCCGATCTGCCGCGGCGTGACTTTCTTCCAGATCCAGGCCTGCAAGGGCGAGGACCTCCTCGACCAGTGGCCGGCGTCGCCGCCTCCGGCCGGTATCAAGATCACGATCTCCTTTGCCGAGCCGCACGAGACGGTCCGCGGCGGATACGACGTGGCGGATCGCGATAAAGTCAGCCGGACGGTGGTCATCGATCCGACACGGAAGATCCAATTCGCGTTGCCCAGCGGGGCGGATGCGAATGGGGTGGCCGATCCGAACGCACCGGTACGCGACACGAGCAAGGACAAGTCCTCCAAGGACCGATCCTCCGACAAACAACCATCCAAGGGGCAGCCGCCCAACGAACGCAGGACCGATGAACGAACGCCCACACAGACAAGGCCAAGATAATGAACGGAGCGACCGGGGTGTGATTCTGCTGATCACCCTGGTGATCCTGGTGATTCTGTCCACGCTGGGGTATACCCTTTGCGTCCAGGTCGCTGCGCGCCGGCATCGCGGCCAATATGTGATCGACTACAGCATCGCAAGGCATGCCTGTGCCTCGGGCCTGAAATACGCGCTGGCTTCAATGGGGGGGCTCCAGTTTCAATTGGTCAGCCGGCCGAATGAGCCCGATTTCTCGGACGTATTCGCTCTGAGCGAGACCCAGTACCAAGAACTCCTCGATGAAGCCGCTGCGGCCAAGCTCGCGGCCGACAGCAATCTCGTTGGAGGCGATTCCGGGAAGAGGCCGCTGGAGAAGGACCCGACGGGCAAGGCAACCGAGAAAGGGGCCAAGAAGCCCCCGCAAAAAGGCGCCAAGAAAGCCATGGAGAAGGACACCCCAAAAAACACGGAGAAGGGCGCCAAGAAGAAGGCGGCGAAGGGGCATCCCAAGAAGAGTGCGGCCCAAATGAGGGATGTGAACGACGTCAATGATGTCAATGATCTCGACCCGAACAGCGGGTCCTTTGCCGACGTGAAGCCTCCGGAGATTCGCGGTCCGTACGGTCCACCCTGGCCGTTGGTGGCCGAGCCCCTGGAATTCGAGATCGGATCGGCCAAGGTGAAGATCGAGATCGAGGATGAAAACGCGAAATACCCCCTGGGCTGGGCCATGATCGCGGATGACAAACTGAAGGCGGAAGCGAAGGCGGGATGGGTGACCTTCTGCGAGTGGATGGGGTATATGCCGGAAGAGATCAGTCCGCTCAGCGAGGACCTTGCCAAGATCGGCGCCACGAAGCCGTTCAAGACCGAATTCAAACCGGAGGCAGAGGCAGTCGATCTGCCGGCGAGCCTCAAGAGCAGAATCACCCGGCCGACAACGGGAAGTGCGGCCAGTGCCGCCGTGCAGCGTCGGACCGTGACCAAGAAGCCGGTCACCGTCGAGGAGCAGATCGACCGGCAGAACAAGGAGTTCGCCAAGCTGTTTCACAGCTCGCTGATGAATAGAGACCTGCTGTCGCGTCAGAGTATCGCCAGCGACACCCGCAAGGAATGCGCCATGAAGTATCTCGGACTCTGGGCGGCCAGGCACGTCAACGTCAATACGGCCCCCCGGCAGGTGCTGGAGGCAGCTCTGACTTTCGGCAGTGCGGCCGATGCCCCCAAGATCGCGGAAGAGATCATCCAGCGCAGGCGCGCCAAGCCGGTCGCCGATGTCAATGAGCTGCGGCAGGCGATGCCCCGGTACTCCAACGCCCTGGACGATTGCCGGACCTTCATCACGGCCAAGAGCACTGTGTTCACGATTCGGGTGACCGCCGTCAGCGGCGTGGCCCGGGCCAGCGCGGTGGTCGCCGTGACCAAAGAGGGCGATAAAATGCTACCCATCGCTGTAATTTCGGACTGATTTCCTGGAAGAATATAGGCCGAATGTCCATTTTGCAGAACGCCACTTTGTGAATCGCCGTGCCACTTTTGACGACAAAGGAGAAGTGTCCGCACGTGCTTTGGAGATGGTAAATCGTGGAACCTGGAAACCATTTAGGAATCTACTGGAAGGCGAACAAGGCGACGGTCGTTTGCCTTGCTCCGCCGGGCCGGGAAAGAAAGCTGCTCGACTGCTTCACGGTCTCGGTTGAGGGCCAGCAGCAGCAGAGCCAGCAGGCGCTGGCCGACCACATCGTCCAGACCTGCCGCCAGCGAAAGGTGAAGTTCATGGAAGCGGCGGTGGCCCTGGATTGTGCGGGGTTCATGCAGCACTCGGTGCACAGCGAGTTCAGCGACCCGAAGCGAATCGCCGCGACCATCCGTTTCGATACGGAAGAAGCGCTGGCGACGGACATCTCGGACATGGCCGTGGCGTTCCGGATCACGTCGAGCGGCCAGGACGGCTCGAATCTCGATGTTTTCACCGCCCAGCGGGCGATATTGTCGGACATCATTCTGTCGTTGCAGAGCCATGGGATTGACCCGGTGGCCGTGGACCCCGATATCTGCTGCCTGGCCCGCTACCTCGGGGAGTATGCCAAGCCGCCGGAGTTGCCCGAGCAGAGCACCCTGCACGCGATGCTCTCGGACAGCCAAGGCTATCTCGTCGTGGTGCCGGGATCGCAGCAGGCTTCCGTCCTGCGCACGTTTTTGATCGGACCGGCCCAGGAAAGAACCGCATTGCTGGCGCGCGAGACCCTCGTCACGGCGGCTTTGGTTGAGACAAATCACCCCGTACGTCATCTAAGCGTGTTCGACGAGGCCGGTGATCTCTCCGCGCAGGCCCTCGGCGAAAGGACCGGCTTTGCTGTCAGCACGTTTGACCTCGCCGGACTCGCGGGTGTGAAGCCGGGCGACATGACCGGCCGTCCGAACGCGGTGGACCTTGCCCTGGCTTGTGGAGCGGCTCTGGCGCCGGCCCAGAAGACGGACAGCGTCAATCTCCGCAACGACCACATGCCCTATCTCGGCAAGAAGCGGCGGTTCCAAAATGCCGTCCGGTTCCTGAGCATCTCGGTGACGATTCTCCTGTTGGCTGTGGGGGTATACTTCCACTCCCAGTTGATCCGGGTGAACAAGCAAAGAGAGGGCCTCCGGGACAAGCTCGAAGACGACTACCTGCAGGTCATGCCGGGCAAGCCGAAGCTCCCGCCAACCATGAAGGAGGCTGTCGGTGATCTTTCCAAGCTCTTGCGGCGTCTGAGGGCAGAGAAGGGGACCGGAGGAGAGACCGATCAGGACTCTGTGTACGCCAAGCTGACGTCAGTGCTCCAGGGGCTCAACGGCTGTGCACGCGATACGAACCTCAATATCACTTCGGTAACGATCACGGCCAAGATCGTCATCGTTGGCGATACCTCGAGCCGGCAGAATACCCAGAATGCCGTCAAGGCGATAGGTGAGATCATGAAGAAGTCGGGTATCATCGTCGGCCCAGGAGGGGTGCACACCGAAGGCGACCGGGACGCGTTTACCATCACGGCCGAGCGGGCCAAGCCGACGAAAGGGGCGTAACGATGCGAGACTTCCATAAAAACCCGATACTGTACTACCTGCTGATTCCTGTGCTGGTGGGCCTATGGCCGTTGTTGGTCAGGGCGGTCTATCTGCCCAAGGCTGAGCGAGAGCGGGAGGCTGAGGCGGGCCAGTGTGTCGAAGGGCAGAACTACGTCATCGATATTTTGACGATCGATCCGGACCGGCCGATAGCGGTGGGAACGGCCACCGTGCCTGTCGAATTCTCGTACAATGCGGCGGTGGACCGGGTGGCTAACCTGTGCAAGATACCGGCCAGCAATTGCAGCTACCAAGCCGGCGACTTCATGGTTTCCGGCGGCAAGAAACGCCAGGATGCAAGGGTGAAACTCACGAATGTCGGCGTGGTCCAGATCGCCAGGTTCCTCTCGACGATGCAGTCGATGTGGGTGAACCTCACCTGTGAGAACGTCAAAATCCAGAAGAAAAAGGGCACGCCGGACCAGTGGGACGTGGATTTCAGCTTCCTCTATTACTATTGAACCGAGCCCGTCGCCAGATGGTTATGCACTCTGCCGGGGTATCCTTCCTTGACTTCCATAAGAGGAAACGAATCACTATATATAGTAGGTTCCCCAGGTTCCCGTTTCCGATCCGAACGGCCCTTGCGCAGGATGCGACTTGCGACCGCCGGGAGGCATAAGGAACGCTTCTTCATGCGGATACACCCCTTTTTTTGCCCTGTCAAAGCCATTCTCCGTAGCAAAAATAGCACCTCTGCTAATTGAAACTTTTCTAAAGTTTTGGAGGGTATCGTGTCGATATCAATAGTGTTTTAGGCCTCCGAAGGAATTGCGAGGCATACAATATATAGTGTATCGGTGATTGCCCGGTGGATGCGGGCAACTCATACAGAGCAAGTTTTTGGCAAGGGAAGGCGAATGCCGGATCTTGATTCAGACAAGTTTGCGGAAGACAATGGGCAGTGGGTCGATCCTCTCGGAGCGGATCTCTCCCACGACAAGGACCTCATCATGGAACAGATCCTGGAGAACATCAACCATACGCCGTTGGGGCAGGTACTCAAGAGAATTGCTGCTTTGCCGGAGGTTCGTCAGCAGAAGGTGCTCCGCCTGCGGCGACAGATCACGGCAGGCCGATACGACTTGACGGAACGGCTTGACGAGGTGCTCGACAAGGTTTTGGAGGACCTGATCGCCTGATTTGCGAGTGCCCCCCGCGCACTGCCGGCAGGCGCATTGAAAGCCACGCTCATTCCGGCCGACAGGCCGATTCATGATGTGCCGTCACAGCCGCAGGTCACACCTCTCGGGTCGGATCCAGGACATCATCCTCCGGCTCATCAATGTCAACGGGCTTATAGCCCGGCTGTTTGGATTTCTCCAATTCCTCCATATAGGCGTCGACCAGCCTTTCCTGAATTCGCTGCCGGCACGTCAGGTTGATGGGATGAGCGATATCCGCATAGAGCTTCGCCCTTCCTCTGGGGTCCTTCTTGACTCGGTCCCCCGGCAGGCGGGCCCCGCAACCGTTGCAGTGCTTGGCTCCCAGGTGGTTCTTGCTGCCGCATTTGCCGCAATGGTCGCTCATCTTACGTGACGGCATCGCGACGAAATACCCACCCGCTCCCTGAATGACCTTGATGTCGCGAATCACGAATTCGTTGTCAAGCGTCATGGAGCAAAATGCCTTCAACCGGTCATCTCTTCTGTTCCTCACCAGCCTGACTCGGACCTCCGTTATCTCCATGTCTGTGCCTCGCCCAAAACCCTACCAATGGTTGTTCCTCACGACAGTGCTCGCACAGCCTGTCTTTTCCGTTACGATGTCTCGTACAGCCTCGAGACGTTCAGCGTCTTTCCCGTCGAAGACAACGAACATCGTGGAACCACTGCCACTGAGGCAAACGGGCCCCACGTCGAGCGATTCGATAGCTTCCTTCCGTGCGCCGAGTTCCTCGTAGGTGCCAAAGCAACTCGTTTGCAGCATATTTGCGCACAACTGGGTCACTAAACCTACTCTGTTCTTGCTCAGAAGTGCCGTTATCGTGGAATGGAGGCGTTCATACAACGCCGGGTCGTGGCGATAGTTGGCGTAAACCTCTTTGGTAGAAGAATTTACGTCAGAGAGAATCAGCAAGGCTGCGAAATGGAAATCGGAGGCCAATTCAGTGATTTTTTCACCCCTTCCCGTGCAGTAGGCGAGCGGACCGTTCAAGAAGAAGGCGACATCGCTGCCAAGCCGGGACGCCATGTCCACGAGCCGGCCCTTGGGCAAGCCGAGGTTCAGATAGGTATTGAGGCCTATCAGGGTCGCCGCCGCGTCGCTGCTGGCGGAGCCGAGGCCGGAGCCGGCGGGGATGTTCTTGACGAGCGTGAGCCGGACGTTGCGGGGCTGGCCCGTTTCACGAAGAATCTCCTGGGCGGCCCGATAGACCAGGTTGGTGTGGTCCTGCGGCGCCCACCGAGGCCCCTCGCAGGAGAACTCGATGTCCGCCGTCTGCGCCGGCTGAATCCGTATTTCGTCGTACCAGTCCACCTTCGCCATGACGGTCTCGATCTCGTGGAAGCCGTCCGGCCGCTTGCCGGCGATCAGCAGACTGAGGTTAAGCTTGGCGGGGGCCCGCACCAGGAGGGTGTCCTCCATACGCTCGAACTGTCGCGGTTGTGTCATGGCTGCAAATCCAAGGATGCACTACGTTCCTATAGTATTGGCGTTTGCCGGACTTCCGTGTTGACATCATAATGGGTCCCGGCTAACTTTAACAACCTATGGGAACGGTAATCGACTATGTCCTTCATCTGGACAAGTATCTCAGCGTGGTTCTGGAAAGCGTGGGTCTTTGGAGCTATCTGCTCTTTTTCGCGATTATTTTCGCGGAAACGGGCTTGGTGGTCACCCCGTTTCTCCCGGGGGATTCCCTGGTTTTCACCTTGGGCACACTGGCCGCCACGGGTTCTCTCAACATTGTCTGGCTGTTCGCGATTCTTGCCGTGGCCGCCATAGTGGGCGACAGCGCAAACTACGCCATCGGGAAGTACTTTGGCTCGATCATCCTGAAGAAAGAAGGAGCGTGGTTCCTGAAAAAGGAGCATATCGAGCGCACGCACCGGTTTTATGAGAAGTACGGGTCCAAGACGATCGTTCTGGCGAGGTTTGTCCCCATCGTCCGGACGTTTGCTCCGTTTGTGGCTGGCGTGGGCAGAATGAGCTATCCACAGTTTCTGACCTACAATGTGGCGGGCGGGCTTCTCTGGATCACGCTCTTTCTCTGGGGCGGGTACTTCTTTGGCAATATCCCGATTGTGAAGAATAACTTCGGGATCGTCATCCTGGCGATTATCGTTATCTCGATTCTGCCCGCAGTGGTCGAAGTTCTGAAAGAAAGAAGGCGACAGCCAACCTGTTGACTGAGTTGCGAACTTCTGCAAAATGGACATTGGGCCTATATTCTTCAAGGAAATCTGTTTCACGATTTCCTTGAAAAATCGCCCTAACGTATGCTCTGTCAACCGCTTACGGTTGGGGAAGGAAAAATCAAGAAATAGATTTTTCCTTCCCCAAGTAGGCCCAATGCCCATTTTGCAGAAGTTGACCAGATTATCAAGAGGCTGGCGCGCCGCAGAGCAATTGTCGGAGCACCTTCACTCGTATGAACGAAGCGCAGCGGCACATATTGCTTGAGATCGCCCGGGACACCGTCAAGGCGGCAATCGCCGGTTCGCCGGTACCCACGCCTCAATCGGATGACCCGGATCTTGCCGCTCCCTGCGGGTGTTTTGTCACCCTCAAGAGCCGAGGCCGGCTCCGCGGGTGTATCGGCCAGTTCATTTCCGATCGGCCCCTGATCGAGCTGGTGACGGAGATGGCGGAAGCTTCCGCCACGAAAGACCCGCGTTTCTTCGACCATCCTCTGACTGTCCGGGACCTGGCCCATCTGGAGATCGAGATTTCCGTCTTGTCGCCCCTGGAGTGGACGGACGACCCGCTGAGTCTGCGGCTCGGGGTCGACGGCATCTACATCAAGAGGGGGTATGCGGCCGGCTGTTTTCTGCCCCAGGTCGCGGACGAGACCGGCTGGAGCAAGGAGGAGTTCCTATCCTATTGCTGCTCCCACAAGGCCGGACTCCCGGCCGACGCCTGGAAGGACCCGAAGACGGAAGTCTACCTCTTCACGGCCGAGGTGTTCGGCGATTCCTCCAAAGGCGCCTGATCGCCACACGTCTTATAATCGCCCATTTTCGGGCGTCATTTTGTGCTGATGGAAGAAACGCAGTCCCTTTTCCTCCCAACATTTGTTATACTCTTAGAGGGGTTTGAAGGGAGAAGTGTGATGTTTGATTGTTGATTCCTAAATCGAGAATCGCAAATCAAAAATCAGACTTCTCACTGAAGTGTCGGAACATGGAGGAGGAGTATGGCTCGGGAGCTCACGGCAGCTCTCATTATTGGGACGATTTGGCTGGCAGGGTGTTCCCAATCGCACCGCGCCGGTACCGCGTCGGCGGACCGGACCGAGTCCGGGCAGGCGTGTGCTGCGATCATGGAGCGGCTGCGGAGCGAGCATCTGCCGGCGTTGGTATCGGTGGAACCGTGGGAGAGCAAGAACGGCCTGGGGCTGAAGCTCACCACCGGCCACTACGAGATCTTTTCGACCGTCACGCAGCCCCTGATGCTGCGGATGGTCCCCGGGTTCATCGAGTCCGCCTATTGCGGTTACAATGACCAACTGCCGCAGCCTATCGAGACGGCTACCCCATTCCAGATCTACCTGTTCGCCGACCGGCAGCAGTGGGAGGATTTCACACACGGCTTCGCGGGCGACCAAGCCCCGCTGTTCTGCAGGATCAAGACCGGGGCATACTATCTCAATGGCGCATGCGTGGTCTATGACATAGGCCCCAAGCGGACGCTCTCCGCGATCGGCCACGAGGGCTGGCACCAGTTCAACAGCCGGCACTTCAAGTACCGCCTGCCAAGCTGGCTCGATGAGGGCGTTGCGATGCTGTTCGAGACCAGCGTCAGTGATGGGGGCCTCTTCCGCTTCGACCCGGCCGGCAACATCCAGCGGCTCGGCGCCCTCAAGGACACGCTCAACAAGAGCAAACACATCCCTCTGAAGGACCTTGTGTCAACCAGTCCCGGCGAGGCGCTGGCCACGGACCAGGCCGAGGCCGTGATGGCGTTCTACAGCCAGTCCTACGCCCTCGTCCGCTTCCTCCGCGAGGCCGGCTACGGCCAGCGCCTGAACGCCTATCACCGCCTGATGTCCGACGGTCTTACGGGCCGATGGCCCCTCGACAAATCGGCGGGAATCACGGCCCAGGACCGCAATCTGCCCCGAACCATTCCCTGGAACCGCCAGGTCGGCCGCCAGCTCTTCGAGCACTACATCGGAACCGATCTCGACCATCTCGAGCAGGAATACATGGCCTTCTGCCAGCGGATCACCCGCGGCCTCGTAGTCACGCGAATCGACGAGAGTACGCAACTCGCAAGGACCAAGTGAGTCTGGCCGTCCGCATACGCCCCTGACGCAGAAGGGCCCTTGCATTTTGTCATTCCCGCGCAGGCGGGAATCCAGGTATCCACGGGTTTTGGCTGTGCCCCCACCCGCACGCGGCGATACGCGGAACGAGCGTGGCGACCCTGGTATGCAGACTTTCTTGAAGGTCGTGATTTTTCCCCAAACGTCTGTCGTGAGTCAAGAATCAGGTCATCTCAGAGAAAAATACGTGTTTGTATGGATTGTTTCGTCTCCATGCCGTTGGTATAATCAACAAATGTCCGTTTGTTGGATTTGGAGGTCCGACCTTGTGCCAGAGGGCACCGGCCATCTGGTCCCGTGGCAAAAGGTCGGGGAATCTTCAATGATGTTGATTTATGCGAGGTATTTGTTGTTTTCTGTATCGGTAATCGTGCGTTTTACGCGTGATACGGTAGACCAAGCCGGATAAGCAGTACAGGAGAACAGCCATGAAGCCACGAGAGAAGGTCATTGTTGTGTTCCTTATCGTCTCTATGCTCGGAGTATATGGTGCAGTGGGAAGCATCAGCTTGGAGGGGCCATGGTACGTGCATGGGCTGATTTCCGGGGACCACCCGGCACAGGTGCCGGGCTGGTACTGGCTGTCATGGAACATCGATTCCGCTGGGAATATCACTGTCACCAGCCCCATTCATGACAGCCTTGGCAACGCGCACTACACCCCTTCCCTGGGGCAGTTCACTGTAAGGGCGGGACGAGTCATCATGGCCCCGAACCCAGTCAGTTTCTCCGGAGTTGTGAACAGCAGCGGAGATTTCCTTGCGGCCACAGCCACCATGGCACCGGGGAGTTCGGACGATGTGAAAGGCTACAATCTGTTGATCGGCGTCAAGCAAGGCACTGGGTACGCCACCGCCGACTTGGCCGGAACGTGGCGAATGCACGGCCTCGTATCGGGCGATTCGCCTCAGTGGCGTGGTTGGGTCTATGGCACTGTCACGATGACTTCCACAGGGGGCCTCTCCTATGAGGTTCATAATTCCAGCGGGGACACGAACACTGGTTCGGCCACCGCACAACTCGCGAGCGATGGTATCTACACAATAAGCGAACTGACAGGCAGCCATGGTCTGATGAGCGCCGACAGACAGACAGTGGTCTGGACGAGCAACGACGGAGGGGGAGGTTTCAGCCTAGACTTGATGCAGAAACAATCAGGCGCCAGCTTCAGCTCACCTGATCTTGTTGGCCGCTGGTCTCTGCGCATGCTGACGAGCGGCGATGCTCCCCAGTGGACGGGGTGGGTCTACGGTGACGCAGAGATGGATTCCCTCGGCGCTTTCTTCTCTTCGCTGGTGAGGTCTGATGGCAGCAGCGCGACCAAGAATGGCACTGTCAACATCAGCACCGATGGGGTCGTTGCGTTTGCCGGCCAGCCGTCAAGCCACGGGGTCATGAGCGATGACAAGGAACTCATTGTCCTTACGATGAATGACGGCGGCGGTGGCTACGACTTGTTCGTGTTAATCCGTGCCTACTACTATCCCGTCCATCGATTCTGGTCCGGCACGCTCCGCCGGCACTTTTACACGACGAGTGAACCTGAGAAGCAGAAGCTGGTCAATATCTACTCCCATGTCTGGACCTATGAGGACGTTGCCTATTATGCACTGCCCGACGGTGGCCAGCTCAACAGTGTGCCCGTGTACCGATTTTGGTCGGGTGCTCTTTCGGCTCACTTCTATACCAGTAAAGAAAGCGAGAAGAACAAGCTGATTGATAATTACTCCCACGTCTGGACTTATGAGGGGGTCGCATTCTATGCTTTTCCTGCGGGTTTGCAGCCATCGGACACCAATGCGGTATATCGCTTTTGGTCAGATACGCTCAACTGTCATTTCTACACGATAAGCGAAACGGAGAAGAACAAACTAATCACAAACTATTCTCACGTATGGACTTACG
>Ga0315286_10004404_pt1 | contig 13517 bp, 8 predicted proteins | sample YL17G10_0_MG_FD_205038 | JGI IMG/M metagenome (GOLD analysis project Ga0315286, IMG submission 205038) | Sediment microbial communities from Yellowstone Lake, YNP, Wyoming, USA - YL17G10_0 | ecosystem: Environmental > Aquatic > Freshwater > Lake > Sediment | place: USA: Wyoming | collected... | reverse complement strand
CTTCGAGAAGATGCTGGGCAACATCCAGGAAGTGAAGGCCCGCGGAGGCTCGATTGTTGCCATCACCAACGAGAGCGATGCGGGACTGGCCGACATTGTTGACCCCGCGACAGACTCGATCATCGTACTGCCAACGACGCACCGGCTGCTGTCGCCGGTGCTCTTTGTGCTCCCGCTGCAACTGCTCGCCTATCACATGGCCGTGCGCCGGGGCGCCGACGTGGACCAGCCGAGAAACCTTGCCAAGAGCGTGACGGTGGAATAGCGCGCCCCCAATGGACTTCCTGGATGCCCTCAACCCAGAACAGCGCGAAGCGGTTCTGTATACGGACGGGCCGCTGCTGATTCTTGCTGGCGCGGGTTCGGGAAAGACCCGCGTCATCAGTTATCGCGTGGCGTACCTCGTCGGGAGCGGCCTGGCCGAGGCACACGAGGTGCTGGCGGTCACCTTTACCAATAAGGCCGCCGAAGAAATGCGGCAGCGCGTCGAATCGCTGCTCGGCAGCCATGACCGGGGCCTCTGGGTTTCGACTTTTCATGCGCTCTGCGCCCGGCTCCTTCGGCGCGAGGCCCCCCACATAGGCCTCTCGCGCGACTTCGTGATCTATGACACCTCGGACCAGATGTCCGCCGTCAAGCAGGTGTTGAAAACGCTTCAGATCGACGAGGGCTTTCTCAAGCCGAGAGTGGTGCTGTCGGCTATCAGCCGGGCGAAGAACAGCATGCAGTCACCGGCCGCCATGGCGGCCGAGCAATCGGGCTATCGCGAGGACCAGATCGCGCGTGTCTATCTCGAATACACCAAGGCGCTCGAAGCCAGCGGCGCGCTGGATTTCGACGACCTGTTGGTGCGCACGGTGGAACTGTTCGAGAAGGCCGAGGAGGTTCGGCGGCGCTACGCGCAGCGTTTCCGTTTCGTGATGGTCGACGAATACCAGGACACCAACCGGCCGCAGTACCTGCTGATGCGGCGCCTTGCGGAAATCCACCGAAATCTGACCGTGGTTGGCGACCCCGATCAATCGATCTACGCCTGGCGCGGCGCCGACATTCGCAACATCCTCGACTTCGAACACGACTTCCCCGAGGCAAAGGTCGTTCGTCTCGAGCGCAACTACCGGTCCACACAGGTGATTCTCGACGCGGCGTCCGCCGTCATCGCGAACAATCGCAATCGCAAGGAGAAGCGCCTCTGGACCGATCTGAAGGGTGGAGACCTCGTGGTCTACGCCCGCTGCGGCGACGAACTCGAGGAGGCGGATTTCGTCGCGAAGACGGCGCGCGGCGCGCTGGGCGAGAACGTCGACGACATGGTGGCCGTGCTCTACCGCACGAATGCCCAGTCGCGCGTGGTCGAAGATGCCATGCGCCGGGAGAACCTGATCTACCGAATCATCGGCAGCGTCAGGTTCTACGAGCGCAAAGAGGTCAAGGACACGCTGGCCTACCTCAAGCTCCTGTTGAATCCTCACGACAGCGTCAGCCTCAGGCGGGTCATCAACGTTCCGGCGCGAGGCGTTGGCAAGGGCGTGATGGACAGCCTCGAAGCCGCCGGCAAAGACGAAGTTCGTGATGAACGCGGAAGTCTCTGGACGGCTCTGGTGCGCGGGCTCGACCAGGGACGCTTCCCGAATCGAGCCGCGGCGTCGCTCTCGGCGTTTCGCGACCTGGTGCTCTCGCTCACCGACATGGCCCATCAAGAGACGGTGTCTGTCGCGATCGCCAAAGTGCTCGACCAGTCGGGATACCTGCGGGATCTCAAAGACGAGCGTAGCGAAGAAGCGGAGGGGCGGACGGAGAACCTCGCAGAACTGGTCTCGGCCGCTCGGGAATATGAGACACGCGAGGTCGAGCCATCACTGTCTGGTTTTGTGGATCGCCTGTCGCTGTTGTCGGAGGCTGACGAAAGCAAGGGCGCCCAGAACGCGCGCATCCTCCTGATGACGATGCATGCCGCAAAAGGGCTCGAGTTCCCGACCGTGATCCTCGCCGGGCTCGAGGAGGGCCTGTTCCCGCACTCGCGGGTGTCAACGAGCAATGACGACCTCGAGGAAGAACGGCGGCTGTGCTACGTCGGCATGACGCGCGCGCAGCAACGGCTGTTCCTCACCAGTGCCAGCCGGCGCCGCGTGTTCGGCGAGTACCGCTCGACCGAGCCTTCCCGCTTCGTCGACGAAGTGCCGCCAGAACTTGTGCAGCGCTACGATTTCGTCGGCCACACAGGCTATGGCTCTGGCGCGCGCGTCGCAGGGGGTGGAAGCCGTGGCGGCTTCCGCTCCGGGGATCGCGACGTCGGAGACCGTGGCGCCTACGGCAACAGCCGTGTCCGCGAATCCGAGCAGACGTACGCCTACCAGGACGAGGATCAGTCGGGTTCGGCGCCAGGTTTTCGCCTGGGGCAACGCGTCAGGCACCCGCAGTTTGGCCTGGGCACCGTCATTGGCGTCGAGGACCACAACGATGATGTGAAAGTGACGGTTCGCTTCGCGACGGTTGGAGCGAAGCGCTTGCTCGCGCGCTACGCGAAACTGGAGAGGGTCTAGAAAGCTGTAGGGGCACGGCATGCCGTGCCCCTACGGGATTATCCGGTCTACCGGCGATCGGCGCGGTCTTTTCCTACTGCCCGGCGTCTCTGCGTCCCGAGATCACCCACTGGCCGACCTTGTCCTTCCCGTTGACGTTCTTCAGCGTCGCACGCTGCATCGTGAAGACGTAGTTCTTCGTCACCGTGTCGCCCGTCGGCGGCTTGACCTTGCCAGTAATGGTGACTTCTTTCGTCGTCATCTCGCCGTCGAACGCCGTCACGTCGATCGGGTTGCGCGAATCGGTGAGACTGATCTCGACGATCGGGCGATTCTCGTTTCCCTGCTTTCGAACGGCCGAGACCTTTTGCGACATCGCCTTGGAATCGTCGCGCCACTTTGTCCAGGCCTTCTGGATCTCAAGATCCTTCCCGGCCAGTTTCTGGTTCTTGCCCTCGGCCTTGACGATCCGCTCAATCGCGGCGTCGTTGGCGTCCTGGAACACCTTCTTGCTCTTGGTGAATTCGCTCTCCGCCGCGACGGCCTTGCGAACCTCCTCGGCGCCAGCCTTCAGCGTCAGCGGCGTAATCTTGTCCTCGCCCACCGACGTGATGCTGAACGACACCATCTGGCCGTCGGTCGTCGGGTTGAACGACACGGTCGCGATGTTGGTGAGCGTGAGGTTGTCGGCGATCTTCGACGACAAGAAGTACCTGTCGAAGAGCGTCTTTTCCTCAGCATTTCCGCCACAGGCGGTCATCATCAGAACGCTCAGCATCAGGACGGGAAACATGAGGACCCGGAACGTGTTGGGCCGAGACATACTTGCCTCCTCTACTCCGCTAGTGGGTTGTCTTCTTCGTGTTCCGCCAGTCGCGCCACGGACACGACCCGGTCTTCCGATTCGCTCTCGATCAGCCGAACGCCTTGCGTCGCCCTTCCAATCGCGCGAATGCCGCTGGTGGGCATCCGCAATACTTTACCCTGTTGCGTGATGAGCATCAGCTCGTCTTCGCCCCGGACGTACGCAATTCCGACCACGCGTCCATTCCGGTCGGTCGTTTGGATCGAAATGATACCCACTCCGCCCCTCGATTGCACGCGGTATTCGTCGAGGGCGGTCCGTTTGCCGTATCCGTTCTCGCAAACCGTCATCACCGTGCCCGAGCCGTCGGCCTGTACCACCTCCATGGCGACCACTTCGTCCTGGTCTCGGAGGCTGATTCCGCGCACCCCGTAAGCCGTCCTGCCCATAGGCCTGACGTCGGTTTCGGGGAACCGAATGGCCATCCCGTCGCGTGTCCCGATGAAGATCTCGCCGGTTCCGTCGGTCATTTGCACCGCAATAACCGCGTCATCCGGCTCGACGCCCATGGCAATGATGCCGCCCGCTCGCGGGTTCGAGAACGCCGCCAGGGAGGTTTTCTTGACGCTGCCCCTGCGGGTGCCCATAAAGACGAACTTGTCCTCGTCCCAGGTTCTGACCGCCAGCAGCGCGGCAATCCGCTCGCCCTGGGCCATCGAAACCAGGTTCGGCAGCGCTTTGCCCTTTCCGTCCGGCCCGACATCGGGAATCTCGTAAACCCGGAGCCAGTAGGCGCGCCCCCGGTCCGAGAAGATCATGATGTAGGCGTGCGTCGACGCGATGAAGAGGTGGTCGACGAAGTCCTCCTCGCGGAACCGCATCCCGATGCGGCCCTTGCCGCCCCGCCGCTGATTCCGGTAACTGGTGATGGCGGTCCGCTTGATGTAGCCGGTGTTGGTAACCGTGATGGCCATGTCTTCTTCGGCGATCAGGTCTTCGACCCGGAATTCCCCCGTCTCATCGCTGATCTGGGTGCGCCGCGCATCGCCGAATTTCGCCTGGATCGCGCGCAACTCGGCGACGATGATGTCCATCAAGAGCGTCTCGCTCGCGAGAATCGCGCGCAGCCGTTCGATGGTCATCAGCACGTCGACCAGTTCGTCTTCGATCTTCTGGCGCTCCAGGCCCGTCAGCCGCTGGAGTTGCATGTCGAGGATAGCCTGCGCCTGGATCTGGCTCAGCCCGAACGTCGACATCAGCCCGTCGCGCGCCTCGGCCGGCGCACGCGAACTGCGGATAAGCGTGATCACTGCGTCGAGGTGGTCAAGCGCAATCTTGAGGCCTTCGAGGATGTGGGCGCGGGCTTCCGCCTTCCGGAGCTCGAACTCGATCCGCCGCCGCACGACTTCGCGCCGGAAGTCGACAAACAAGTCGAGCATCTCGACCAGCGGCAGGACCCGCGGGCGCCCGCCCACGATCGCCAGCGTGATGATCCCGAACGTCGACTGCAGCGATGTGTGCTTGTAGAGGTTGTTCAGGACGACGTCGGCCATCTCGCCGCGCTTGAGTTCGATGACGATGCGCATGCCCTCGCGATCGGATTCGTCGCGCAGGTCCGAAATGCCTTCGATGGATTTTTCCCGAACCAGGTCGGCGATCTTTTCGATCAGCCTGGCCTTGTTTACCTGATACGGAATCTCGGTGACGACGATCGACTGCCTGTCGCCTTTTTTCGAGACCTCAATTTCGGACTTCGCTCGAATGGTGATGGACCCGCGGCCGGTGCGGAAGGCCAGTTCGATGCCAGCCCGCCCGATAATCTGGCCGCCGGTTGGAAAATCCGGACCCAGCACGATGCGCCGAAGGCCGGCGTGCTTCTCGGCAAACGTCGCCTCGCGGTGCTCAATGAGCCACACCACGCCGTCGATGATCTCGCGCAGGTTGTGCGGCGGGATGTTGGTGGCCATGCCGACCGCGATCCCCGATGACCCGTTGATGAGCAGGTTTGGAATGGGCGACGGCAGCACGGTGGGCTCGGTGGTGGTCTCGTCGTAGTTCGGGACGAAGTCGACCGTCTCCTTGTCGAGGTCGACCATCATCTCGTCGGCGAGCGCCTTAAGCCGCGCCTCGGTGTAGCGCATGGCTGCGGGCGGATCGCCGTCGACAGAGCCGAAGTTCCCCTGCCCGTCCACCAGCGGGTACCGCATGTTGAAGCCCTGCGCCATCCGCACGATGGTGTCGTAGATGGCCGCGTCGCCATGGGGGTGGAAGTTGCCCATCACCTCGCCGACGATCTTGGCGCACTTGCGGTAGGTCCGATTCGACCCGAGTCCCATCAGGCGCATGCCGTAGAGCGCGCGCCGGTGCGAAGGTTTCAGGCCGTCCCGCACGTCAGGCAGCGCGCGCCCGATGATCACGCTCATGGCGTAATCCAGGTACGAGCGCTTCATCTCGTCTTCGATCGCGACGGGGATTCGTGATGCGGTGTCCATTTGTGCGCCGACGGTGCTCTGCCTCTCTGTTTGGGCCGGCACTGGGGCCTGCCCCTACGATCGTCGTGACGAAACGGTCTCTCTGCGCGCTGTAGGGGCGACCCCCCGTGGTCGCCCAACCGACGCTCGGTCAAATATCCAGGTTCTTCACGTCGAGCGCGTTGTCTTCGATAAACTTGCGGCGCGGCTCAACCTGATCGCCCATCAGTGTGGTGAACATCAGGTCGGCCTCCGTGTGGTCTTCGGCGCGCACCTGCAGCAGCGTCCGCTTCTCGGGGTCCATCGTCGTCGCCCACAGTTGCTCGGGGTTCATCTCGCCGAGGCCCTTGTAACGGTTGATGGCCACGCCGCGTTTGCCGGCCGCGAAGAAGTACTCGACCATGTCGTCAAGGTTCGCCACCTGCGCATCCGGTGTCTTCGTCTTCGCCTTTGGTTCTTGCTTCTTGCCGGGCACGGCATGCCGTGCCCCTGCGGTGTCAGGGCGGACACGGGGGTCCGCCCCTGCGGCTTCGTTCTCGCTTCCCGGTTCTTCCGTCCCGGCGTTGGATTCCGCGTCGGCCGCGGCGTCGGATTCGGCGGCATCAGGCTCGGGCTCTGATTCGAGCGCAATGACGGTGGCCGGCCACTTGAGATCCTTGATGTCGCGATACGTCGTGCCGAGCGACCGGAACTCGCTCGACAGAACGAACTCCGCGCCAACCACCATGCTTCGGGTGTAGGGCCCTGTCCGGTCGTCAATCTCGATGCGGTACCGGTTGCGTTCCTGGTCGAACCGGACGTTGACGGCGCGCTGGTTCGAGGCCAGATGCCCGGCAAGATCGTCCACGCTCTCGCGCTCGGCAAAAAACGCGCGGTCCATCACCGCGCGATCCAGCAGGACCCGTAAGACGCCGCGGGTGAAGCCGCGGCGCTCGGCTGCCTGCGTCTGGGCGCGGAACGCAATCAGGCGCTGGAGGAGTTTCTCGAGGTCGGCGCCGGCGACGCCGGGCCATTCTTCGCCAAATCGGACCGACCGGTTCTCGACGGCGCGGCGCACGAGGAAGTTGTCAAGTTCGCGATCGTCCTTGATGTAGGTCTCGGCCTTGCCCCGCTTCACGCGGTAGAGGGGCGGTTGCGCGATGAAGACATAGCCGCGGTTGATAATTTCCGGGTACTGCCGGTAGAAGAACGTCAGCAGCAGCGTGCGGATGTGTGAGCCGTCCACGTCCGCGTCGGTCATGATGATGATGCGCTGGTACCGCAGTTTCTCGATGTTGAAATCTTCTTCGCCGATGCCACAGCCGAGCGCCGCGATGAGCGTCCGGATTTCTTCGCTGCCCAGCATCTTGTCGAACCGGGCCTTCTCGACATTGAGAATCTTGCCCTTGAGCGGCAGGATCGCCTGGAATCGACGATCGCGGCCCTGCTTGGCCGAACCGCCAGCCGATTCGCCCTCGACCAGGTACAGTTCGCTTTGCGCCGGATCCCGCTCCTGGCAGTCGGCCAGTTTCCCCGGCAGCGCGCTGTTGTCGAGTGCGCCCTTGCGGCGCACGAGGTCCCGCGCCTTGCGCGCCGCATCCCGCGCCCTGGCGGCGTCCACCGCCTTGACGATGATCCGCCGCGCGATCGCCGGATTCTCATCAAGGTACGCGCCAAGCAGATCGTTGACGATGGCCTCGACGATGCCCTTGACTTCGGTGTTGCCGAGTTTGGTCTTGGTCTGGCCTTCGAACTGCGGGTTTGGAATCTTCACGCTGATGACGGCCGTGAGTCCTTCGCGGATGTCGTCGCCGCTGATGCCCTCGCCCGCATCTTTCGCGAGGTTGTTCTTGGCCGCGTAGTAGTTGATCGTCCGCGTGAGCGCGGCTCTGAATCCCGAGAGGTGCGTGCCGCCCTCGTGCGTGTTGATGTTGTTGGCGAACGAATACAGCATTTCCGAGTACGCGTCGTTCCACTGCAGGGCGATCTCGGCAATGATGCCGTCCTTGTCGCCGCGCATGTAGATGGGCTTCTCGTTAACCGCCACCTTGTTGGTGTTGAGGTGTGTGACAAACGAGACAATGCCGCCGTCGTACTTGAAGTCGTGCTGCTTGTTTTCGCGCTCGTCGGCGAGCGTGATGCGGACGCCCGGATTGAGGAAGGCCAGTTCGCGCAACCGCTGCGCCAGGGTGTCGAAGCTGAACTCGAGCGTTTCGAACACATCGCGATCGGGCTTGAAGCGTACCTTCGTCCCGCGCCGGCGCGTCGTGCCGGTGGCGACAAGATCGTTGGCGGGCTTCCCGCGCTCGTATCGCTGCTGGTAGATCTGCTCGTTGCGCCAGATTTCGAGGTCGAGCGTTTCCGACAGCGCGTTGACCACCGAGACGCCGACACCGTGCAACCCGCCCGACACTTTGTAGCTGTCGTTGTCGAACTTGCCGCCCGCGTGCAGCACCGTCATCACCACCTCGGCGGCCGACTTGCCGCTCTCGTGCATGTCGACCGGGATGCCGCGGCCATTGTCGATAACCGTAATCGAATTGTCGTCGTGGATGGTGACGTTGACTTCGTCGCAGAACCCGGCGAGTGCCTCGTCTATCGCGTTGTCGACAACCTCGTACACCAGGTGGTGCAGGCCGAGCGGGCCCGTCGACCCGATGTACATCGCCGGGCGCTTGCGCACCGCGTCGAGGCCTTCGAGAACCTTGATCTTGTCGGCGGAGTAATCGTCGGCCTCCGCGCCGCCGGGACCGCCATAGCCGTTTTCGTGAGACACCACCGGTGTCGCCGCGTTGCCGCCCACTGAAATGCCCGCCACCGCCGGAACCGTCTCGGGAGAGGAACCCTGGTGCTGAACCGTCTCGTCGTGCGCCATCAAATCCTCATGGGCATCACGACATAGGTGTAGTCGTAGTCGGTCGTCCCGACCGGGCGCATCACGGTCTGGCTGACTTCGTCGCGGAACTCGATCGCGATGACGTCGGTTTGCACGGCGTTGAGAAAGTCGATCACGTACTGCGCGTTGAAGGAAATCTGCATCGCGGGTCCGCCGTACTCGACGACGAGCTGCTCGCGGGCTTCGCCCAACTCCGGGCTGTGCGAGGAGACTTCCACGCGGCCGGATTCGAGCGAGAACTTGACGGCGCGCGAACGCTCGTTCGACAACAGCGCGACACGGCGAATCGCCGACGCGATGCGATCCCGCTCAAACTCGATGCGCTTGTCGTTGTTCTTCGGGATAACGCGCTCGTAGGCGGGAAACTGGCCATCAATCATCCGCGACACGAGCAGGCGGCTGTCTACCTCGAAGAAGATGTGGTTCTCGCTCTTGGCAAACGTAATATCGCCATCCCCTTCCCCCAGCAGCCGCCCCAGTTCAAGCAGTGTCTTCTTGGGGAGAATCGTGCGCGATTCTTCGGCCTTCGTCGCGTCCCCTTGACGCGGCGCGCTGACCAGCGCGAGACGATGACCGTCAGTGGCCACCAGGAGCATGCCGTCTGCGCGCAGCACGAACAACGCCCCGTTCAGGAAGTACCGCGTGTCCTCTCCCGTGATCGCAAATTGCGTCTTTGCGACCATCTCGCGCAGGGGCGCGCGGCCGACCCTGGTGCTTTCGCCGACGGCCAGTTCCGGCAACGTCGGGAAGTCTTCGCGAGGGAGCGTCTGCATCTTCGATTCGTAGCGATCGGCCGCCACCTTGACGGCGCCGGTCTTGTCTTCTTCGATGCGGATATCGGTCTCTGGCAGTTCCTTGACGATCTCGTAGAACTTCTTGGCTGGAAGCGTCAGGGATCCCGATTTCGAGACCGAGGCGGCGCACCTCGATCGGAGCCCAACCTCGAGATCTGTAGCCGCCAGGCGCAATTGGTCACCCTCGGCTTCCAACAACACGTTGGCCAGGATGGGAATGGTGTTCTTGCGCTCGACGATGCCCTGGAACAGTTGCAGTTCTTTCAGGAGATCGGTCTTCCGGACAACGAGTTCCATGATGTCCAGTCCTTGGGAGAGCGAGTCAGTTGTGCCGGGTCTTTCTCTACTTCAGAGAAGAAGATCTAGAGAACAAGAGATTATACTGAATATATAGCGTGTTGAAAAGCACAGAAAAAGGCGTTAAGTGATTGTCACACAAGAACTTGGACGGCACGATTCCTGTTGACTTTCCGTGCGGATCACGCGCGCGTCTGGCCACACCCTGTTGACGGTTTCGTCCCTCCACAGACGCTCCACACGATCGCGCGCCGGCCGGTTGTGGAAAACGTCAACCAGGGCCTTGACTATCACCGCATCGCCTCGATCAGTCTGTTGATAACGCTGTTGAAATCCCGGTCCTTCTGTCGGAGTGCTTCAATCTTGCGAATCGAGTGGATCACCGTCGAATGATGTTTCCCGCCGAAACCGCGGCCAATCTCCGGCAACGACGCGGTCGTCAGTGACTTGCAGAGATACATCGCGACCTGTCGTGGAAGGGCGATCGATTTTGAGTTATTGCGCGACCGGAGATCCACCACCTTGAGATGGTACTGATCCGCGACGGCTTTCTGGATCATGTCGATCGTCATCGCGCGGTCGTCGTGCCCGATGACGTTCTTCAGAACTTCCTGCGCCAGGCTAATGGAGATCTCTCGTCCGGTCAACGACGCGAACGCGAGCAACCGGATGAGCGAGCCTTCGAGTTCGCGGATGTTCGACTTGATCTTTTCGGCGATGTAGATAGCGACGTTGTCGGGCAACGGCACGCTCTCGGCATCCGCCTTCTTCTTGAGAATGGCGACTTTTGTTTCAAGATCCGGCGGCTGGATGTCTGCAATCAGCCCCCACTCGAAACGTGAGCGCAAGCGCTCCTCGATCGTGGCAATCTCGTTGGGAGGACAATCGCTGCTGAGCACAATCTGTTTCTGCGAATCATAGAGCGCGTTGAACGTGTGGAAAAACTCGTTCTGCGTGCCTTCGCGGCCGGCCAGAAACTGGATGTCGTCAACCAATAGCACGTCGACGGACCGATAGCGCTCGCGGAAATTCAGCACACCATCGTTCTTCACTGCGTTGATCATCTCGTTCATAAAACGCTCGGTCGAGATGTACGTCAGTTTGTAGAGGGGGTTGTGTTTGAGCACGTAGTGCCCAATCGCATGCATCAGGTGCGTCTTGCCGAGGCCCACCCCGCCGTAGATGTAGAGCGGATTGTACGATCGCCCCGGAGCCTCCGACACGGCGCGGCAGGCCGCTTCGGCAAATTGATTTGACGGACCGACCACGAACGTGTCGAACAGGTACCGCTGATTGAGCCCAACCGAGGGACTGCCTTCGTAGGCCACACCACTGTACGAAGACGACGCCTCCTCCTCTTCTTCGAGGGCGATGGGTGGCGCCGCTTCCGCCGACAATGACGCATCGGCGCGCGCGTCGGTCGCAAACGTGATCACCAGCAGCGGGCGGTCGATTTCGCCAAGCGCCTCGTTGATCAGTCCCGAGTAGTGCTTGGTCAGCCAGTCGCGGAACAGGGGGTTGGGAACCCGGATTGTCACCGCATTGCCGACCAGCGACACGAAGGTGGTCGGTTTGAACCAGGTGTAGAAACTATGCCGATTAATCTTCGTTTCGACGCGAGCGAGGATGTCGTCCCAGACGTTGTGACTTTCCATCAGACGCCTCAAAACCTATCCGGAACCGACGCCCGGTTGGGCAGATCGCAACTTTCGCCCCCCGGGAATCCCGCAGAAACAGGTCTCAATCGCCAGGGACACCCAAAAACATGCGAAAACCCGGGCCGCGTTCACCTTTCGCCTCTGGAGTTTTCCACATGTTTTTCCACATCTGTTGAAAACTCCCCGCAGCCGATCCCGAGGCGAGGCTCTGGAATGTACCACAGGCGGCGAGAGCGTGGGACGGTTTTTCGACGAGATCGGGAGTCAGAAAATCCCGGCCCGACCATAATTGGTTGACGACCAGGGCTGTGGCCCGATAATATAAATGGTTCTGTCTTTAGCCACTACAAGGTGCCAGCATGAAGCGCACGTTTCAGCCCAACATTCGTCGTCGTAAACGCACACACGGTTTTCTTGTCCGGATGGCCACCAAAGACGGCCAGCAGGTCCTGAAGCGCCGGCGCGCAAAAGGGCGCAAGAAGCTCACTGTTTCGTCTGAATAGGGCGGAAAGCTGGTCCACCGTGACGTCCGAACCACTCCCTGGACATCGCGCAGAGACCCGCGTCGGCATTGGTCTGTCGCGGGGCGAACGGGTGCGCCGCCGGCCGGAATTCCTGGCCAACTACGAACGCGGGAGCCGCAACTCGAGTCGCCTGATGACGATCTTTGTGCTGGCCAATGGCGGCACGACCGCCCGGTTGGGCATCGCCGCCACGCGGAAGTTTGGCAACGCCGTCCAACGCAACCGCGCCAAGCGTCTGGTTCGCGAGACGTTCAGGCGCCACAAGCCCATCGCCGGGCTCGACATCATCGTTGTCCCCAAGCGGGAGATGAGAGTGGCTGATTTCCAGACAGTCGAGGCCGACTACTGCGCCATCCTCTTGCGGCGACGGCACAAGATCCGTGAAACGTAGCGTCGCGGCGCGCGTTGTCCTTCGCCTGCTAGCGTCGTACAAACGGCTTATTTCACCGTTATTTAGAGGCTCGTGTCGGTTCCTTCCCTCCTGCAGCGACTACACGGCTGAGGCCGTCGAACGCCACGGCGTCAGCGTCGGAATCGGCCTCGGTCTCGTCAGGCTGGGAAGATGTCATCCTTTTGGCGGTTCCGGCCTCGACCCCGTGCCCCACAGGCCGAGATGCCCCGGGAACCACTCGCGACGAGAGGCCTGATCGGATCTATGGAAAAGCGCGTCATTTTTGCCGTTGTCCTGTCGTTTCTGGTGCTTTACGGCTACCAATCGCTGTTTATGCCGAAGCCGGTCGCGAAACCGCCGGCCCGCGTGACCGAGTCCCAGACCGCTGCTGGCACGGGCACAGACGGCGCGTCCGCCACTGGCAACCGGGCCTCAACGGCCCAATCCGCCGCGTCCGGCGCCGCGACCGCCCCATCCGCCGCGGCTTCTCCAGCCGCCATCCAGTCGCCCGCCGGGGCAAAGGCCGACGTGGTGATTGGTGAAACCACCGAACGGGACGTGCTTGTCGACACCGAGACGATTCGCGCGGTGTTCACGAACCAGGGCGCCACGCTGAAGAACTGGAGCCTCAAGCGCTACACCGATCAGGCGGGCAAACCGCTCGACCTGGTGCCCCATAACGTCCCGCGCAACGTTCGGCCGTTCTCTATCGACACCGGGAATGCCAGCGTTGACGATCGGCTGAACAGCGCACTGTTTCGCGTTGAAGGTGGCGGACCAGCCACCGACCCGAAGACCGGCATTGTGCTCGTCGCGTTCGAATACCGGGAAGGCGGCGGCCTCCGTGCGCACAAGACGTTCGCGATCAACCCGAAGAACTACACCGTCGAGGCAAGCATTGGCGTGACATCCGGGAGTGAGGTCGCCAACCTCGCGCTCAAGATGGGCTTCGGGTTGGGCGACGCCGGGGCAGGCGCCACGGGCCAGTATTCCAAGAAGCCTGCAGGCATCCTGTTCCGAGCCGGCGCCAAAGAGCGGCACGACGCGAAGGCGATTGTGACGCAACCCGTCTACGAAGGCGACGTGCGCTGGGCCGGTGTCGACGATCACTACTTCATGTCGACGGCGTTGTTTGGCGGGCCTGGCGCGCGCGTTGTGTACGAAGCGACATCCATGGGGA